>ERZ772863.584-NODE-584-length-41161-cov-5.162750_pt1 | contig 41161 bp, 28 predicted proteins | sample MGYA00512134_ERZ772863 | MGnify/ENA primary metagenome ERZ772863 (study PRJEB29015, sample SAMEA2737659) | human gut metagenome | biome: human gut; feature: human-associated habitat; material: faeces | place: China | collected 2012 ...
GGGGCAAAACGCTATATCCTGCAAAAAATCAATACCAATACATTCAAAGACCCGGCCGGTTTGATGGAAAACGTCTGCGGTGTTACAGATTTTTTGCGCGAAAAGGCTAAGCAGCGCGGGGCTGACCCGGCGCGTGCTACGCTCCATGTGGTGCCTACCAAAGAGGAAAAACCCTATTATCAGGCTGCTGATGGTAGTTGCTGGCGTATCTATGAATTTGTAGAGAACACTGTCTGTTTGCAGCAGGTGCAATCGGCTGAGGATTTTTACCAGAGCGCCGTTGCATTTGGCAATTTCCAGCATCAGCTTGCCGACTACCCGGCCCATACTCTGCACGAGACAATCCCGCACTTCCACGACACACCCAAGCGCTTCGCTGATTTTCAGTGCGCCGTGGCCGAAGACCGCATGGGTCGTGCCGCACAGGTGCAGCGCGAAATTGAGTTTGTCCGCGCCCGCGAAGCAGAGTATCACGTTATGGTGGATCTGTTGGCGGCAGGCAAGCTGCCGCTGCGCGTCACCCACAACGACACCAAGCTGAACAACATTCTGTTCGACAAAACGACCGGCGAAGGTCTTTGCGTTATCGACCTTGACACGGTCATGCCGGGGCTTGCTGCCAACGATTTCGGTGACTCCATCCGCTTCGGTGCCAACCACTGCGCCGAGGACGAAGCTGATCTCTCGAAAGTGAATTTCAGCATGGAACTGTTTGAAATTTATACCAAGGGCTTCTTGCAGGCAGCAGGGGAAGCGTTCACTCCGCTGGAAAAGCAGACCCTGCCTTGGGGTGCCAAGTTGATGACGATGGAGTGCGGTATGCGTTTCCTCGCTGATTATCTGGAGGGGGACCACTACTTCCACATCAACTACGAAACCCAAAACCTCAACCGCGCCCGCACCCAGTTCAAGTTGACTGCCGATATGGAACGGAACTGGGATGCCATGCAAAAAGTAATTGAAAAATACTGCTGATACCACTAATCTGCTTTTTCATTTTGCGGTTTGCGTTTTGCAGTAGAATGCATCATGCAAAATCGTGTTTTCTCCTTCCTTAACTCCCGCGCCTGACAAGCGCGGGAGTTGCTTATTCTAAAGAATAAAAATAGAGCCGCTTCATGCGTTGCACTTATGCAATACGCTTGAAGCGGCTCTGTTATATTAGTAGCGGCGGTAAATTATTGACTAATAATCGCGCCGACAATGCACTGTCGGCGCGATTTTATATGCTATGCAGCTTTCGATATTTGCCCGGAGCTTCAGCCTTATAGCGGCGGAACATCCGGTTAAAGTAGCTGGAATCACTAAAGCCGCAGCTATAAGCAATCTCTGTGATGGGGTCCTCGGAGGAGCATAACAGTTCGGCGGCACATTCTACCCGGTAGTAATTCAGGTAGTCAATAGGGGAGCGCCCAGTTATGCTGTGAAAGACCCTGCAAAAGTGTTCAGGGGTCATTTCTGCTGTGGAGGCGAGATCTTCCAAGGTGATGCGGCTGGCGTAATTCTTTCGGATGCGCTCTAAGGCCGCTTTCATTTGGGCTGTGCTGCGGTCATTTCTCTTGTTTCCGGGAGTGGATACTGTGTACGAATGCTGCAAAAGGATTTGGCCGAACAACTGCCACATCAGACCAATCGTCACAAATTCATACCCTTCGGGCTCTTTTTCCATTGCCTCAAAGAGCCTGTCAATCAGTTGGCAGGTTATGGAGCCGGCCGGTTGATACGGCTCGATTTGTGCGCCGCGTTCAAAAAGCGCATTGTATTTTGCCTGACATACGGAGCCGCTGCCGAGGAAGCGGTTCATATCAAAGACAACACACTCGTAAACGCAGTCGCTGGGGGTTCCGCCGTGAACGGCGCCGGCTGAAATGATGGCGGCATCCCCCTTGTGTAAAAGGTAAGAGCGTCCATCAATCAGCAGAGAAAACTCCCCGCTTAGAACCAGCATAAGTTCAAATTCCATGTGCCAGTGAAACGGCATTTCATAGCGCGGGTGCATTTTATCTACATAATAAAGCTCAATGGGAAAGTCAAAAGTGCCGCGCGTACTGCTTTCATGGGAGGCCAGAAACTTCATGGCGGGCATCTCCTAAAATATCAATATCGTCCAATATAATATCATTATACGCAAAGACGAGGGCAAATTGCAACAGTATAATACAAGTAAAGGACAAAATCCACTTTAGGAGGTACAAACTGTGCAAATCGAAGAAATCAAAGACCAAATCTGCGATGTCTGCCATAAAATGTGGCAGCTTGGCTGGGTCGCTGCCAATGATGGCAATGTCTCGGTGCGGTTGGAGGACGGAACTTTCCTTGCAACGCCTACGGGCATGAGCAAGAGCTTCATCACGCCGGACAAGCTGCTGCGTATTGATGCAAAGGGCAACGTGCTGGAGGGCGCAGAGGGCCTGCGCCCGTCCAGCGAAATCAAGATGCACCTGCGCTGCTACGAAAAGCGCGCCGATGTAAATGCTGTTGTCCATGCCCATCCGCCGGCAGCCACCGGCTTTGCCGTGGCACATCGCCCGATGGATATGTACAACATGATTGAGGATGTGGCAGCCATCGGCGCTGTGCCACTGACTCCGTATGGAACTCCCAGCACGACGGAGGTGCCGGACGCAATCGAGCCGTATCTCAACGACCACGATGTTATGCTGCTGGAAAACCACGGCGCGCTGACGGTGGGCAGCGATGTCATCACCGCCTATTACCGCATGGAGAGTCTGGAACTGTGGGCAAAAATCACGATCAACGCAATCATTCTCGGCGGCAGCTACGATATTGACCGCAAGAATATTGATAAGCTCATCAATCTCCGCTCCTACTACAAAATTACCGGCAAACACCCCGGCTATCGCAAATTTGAGCGACGCGAAAAAGGTGAGCCGACGGACAAATAAGGAGACCCCATATGCTGAAGAACATTCCGCCTATCCTTAGCCCGGAACTTCTGAAAGTCCTCTGCGAGATGGGACATGGCGACGAAATCATTCTCGCAGACGGAAATTTCCCGGCTGAAAGCATCGGCAAAGATGCCATTGTGATTCGTGCAGACGGGCACGGAACCGTAGAACTGCTGGAGGCCATCCTGCAATTTCTGCCGCTGGATCAGTATGTCGAAAAGCCTGTCGCACTGATGAAAGTGGTAGATGGCGATCCGTGCAAGCCGACTATCTGGGATAGCTATAAACAGAAGTTGAACGAGAGCGGCAATGACCCGGCTAAAATTGAAATGGTGGAGCGCTTTGCGTTTTATGAGCGCGCACATCATGCCTATGCGATTATCGCCACCGGGGAAAGCGCAATCTATGCCAACGTACTTTTGAAGAAGGGCGTGGTGCAATGAGTAACACAGCAACTGTGCTGGCCTTCGACTTTGGCGCTTCCAGTGGACGTGCAATTCGAGCCGTGTACGATGGCCAAAACCTCACCTACGAGGAAATCCATCGTTTTGAAAATGTCCCCATCGAAAAGGACGGTCACCTCTGCTGGGATGTGGAAACACTGCTGAAAGAAATTCACACGGCCATTCAAAAGGCGGGTACATTTGACAGCTTAGGATTTGATACATGGGGTGTGGATTTCGGCTTACTGGATACGGACGGTCATCTGCTGGCAAACCCTGTTCATTACCGCGATGCCCGAACGAATGGCAAACCGGAACAGGCCGCTGCCCGTATGCCTGCAGAAGAATTGTATGCCCATACCGGCAACCAAATCATGGCAATCAATACCTTGTTCCAGCTGCTGGCACTGCAGGAGCAGGAACCGGAACTGCTGCAAAAGGCTGAGCAGATCCTTTTTATGCCGGATTTGTTTGCGGCTCTGTTGGGGGCCGAGCCGGTCTGCGAACGCAGCATTGCGTCCACCAGCCAGATGCTGGACCCCCGCACAGGGCAGTGGAGCAGGGAAGTGCTGGCCGCCTATGGCTTGAATGAAAAACACTTCGCGCCCATTGTCGCCAGCGGCACGGTGACAGGCACACTTGCAAACGGTGCGAAAATCATTGCGGTGGCAGGGCATGATACACAATGCGCCTCGGCTGCTATGCCGTGTGCCGAGGAGGATGCTGAACATACGGCGTTTCTCTCCTGCGGTACATGGAGCCTGCTGGGAACGGAATTGGATGCCCCGATTCTGACGGCGGACAGCTGCCAAAGCGGGCTGTCCAATGAACTCGGTGCAAACGGGAAAATCAATTATCTGAAAAATATCATCGGTCTTTGGCTGATTCAGGAAAGCCGCCGTGAGTACAAGCGCCGTGGACAGGCATATTCTTTCGCGGAGCTGGAGCAACAGGCACTTGCCGCCGAACCGCTGCGCAGTTTTATTGACCCGGATGCCCCGGAATTTGTTGCCCCCGGCGACCTGCCGGGCAGAATACAGGAATTTTGTCGCAAAACCGGCCAGCCCATCCCGGAAACGGTGGGAGCCGTAATGCGCTGCATTTATGAGAGCCTTGCTCTGAAATATCGCTATGCGATAGAGCAGCTCTCCGCTGTAACAGGTCGAGCATTTACGACCCTGCACGTTTTGGGCGGCGGTACAAAAGACCGTCTGCTTTGCCAGATGACGGCAGACTGCTGCGGCCTTACAGTAAAGGCAGGCCCGGTGGAAGCTACGGCGCTCGGCAACATTATGATTCAGTTGAAAGCCTTGGGGTTGCTGGACTCCATCACACAAGGACGCCGGCTGATTGCGGAGACAGAGGTCATTAAAACATATACCCCAAGCACACAGAACTATGCGGAATGGAACGCCGCTTATGATCGTTTCAAAACCCTATTATAATAAGGAAGGTGCAACTATGCTGTATCCTAAAATTGGTATTCGCCCTGTCATCGATGGACGCTGGGGCGGTGTCCGTGAAAGCCTGGAAAATCAGACGATGCGCATGGCAGAAAATGCCGCCAAGCTGATTTCGGAGAATCTCAAGTACCCCGATGGTACGCCGGTGCAGTGCGTGATCGGCTGTACGACGATTGGCGGTGGTGCCGAGGCGGCCCGCGTGGCAGAGCAGTTCTCTACCCAGAATGTTACGGCAACGCTGTCTGTGACCCCCTGCTGGTGCTACGGTACCGAGACGTTCGATATGGATCCCAACACCATCAAGGCAGTCTGGGGCTTCAATGGCACCGAGCGCCCCGGCGCGGTGTATCTGGCTGCGGTTCTGGCAGCACACGCCCAGCGCGGTCTGCCTGCTTTCTCCATTTATGGCCATGACGTGCAGGAAGCCAACGATGATACGATTCCCGATGACGTGGCCGAGAAAATCCTGCGCTTTGCCCGTGGTGCTGTTGCTGCAGGCTGGATGAAGAACAAAGCCTACGTCAATATTGGCGCTGTGACGATGGGCATTGCGGGCAGCTTCTGCGATGCAGGCGTTCTGCAAAAGTATTTCGGCATCCGCGCCGAGTGGGTAGACGAGGTCGAGATCCTGCGCCGTATTTCCATCGGTATCTATGACCATGACGAATATGAAAAGGCGCTGGCATGGGTGCGCGAGAATTGCAAAGAGGGCTTTGATAAGAACCTCGGCAAGAATCTGCCACCCGTCATCACGAAGTCGAAGATCGTTCCGGCTGACAAGGATTGGGAGTTTATCGTCAAGATGACCCTGATCATCCGCGACATTCTGTACGGCAATCCGCGTCTGGACGAGATGGGCTGGCATGAGGAAGCGCTGGGTCGCAACGCTGTGGTCGGAGGCTTCCAGGGTCAGCGGCAGTGGACGGACTGGCTGCCGAATGCTGACTTCACCGAGGCCATCATGGCTTCTACCTTTGACTGGAACGGCCCGAAGGCTCCGACTCCGTTCGCCACTGAGAACGACACCTGCAACGGTATTGCCATGATGCTGGGCAGCCTTGTTTCCGGTTCTGCACCGTGCTTCCATGATGTGCGCACCTACTGGAGCCCCGAAGCCTGCGAGCGTGTGACCGGGCAGAAGCCTGACGGCGTTGCCGCCAACGGCTTTATTCACCTCATCAATTCCGGCGCGACAGCTCTGGATGGTTCCGGCGCCTGCGTGGATGCCGAGGGCAACCACGTGATGAAGCCGTTCTGGGAGATGACCGATGCGGACATCAAGGCATGCCTGAACGCCACCGATTGGTGCCGTGCGGACTATGAGTACTTCCGCGGCGGCGGATATTCCAGCCATTTCCGCTGCAAGGCAGAGATGCCTGTTACGATGCTGCGCTTCAACATTGTGGAGGGCATTGGACCCGTCCTGCAAATTGCCGAGGGTTGGACGGCTGATCTGCCCGACGAGATCCACAACACCATCGACAAACGCACCGACCCGACCTGGCCGACCACATGGTTCTGCCCGCGCCTGACCGGACAGGGAGCGTTCACCGATGTGTACAGCGTTATGGCAAACTGGGGTGCCAACCATGGCGTGACCGTTTACGGCCATGTGGGTGCTGACCTCATTACGCTGGCCAGCATGCTGCGCATCCCTGTTACGATGCACAATGTCCCTGCCGAGAAGGTCTATCGCCCCCACGCATGGGCCAGCTTCGGCACACAGGATCAGCAGGCTGCGGATTATGCTGCGTGCAAGCAGTACGGGCCGCTGTATCGGTAAGTTACCTGTCGTAAATATTTTGCTGAAAAAATCTGACATAGCCCTTAATACCAGTTAAGGAGAGGTTTCCTTGGAAGCCTCTCCTTATTTTTTTCTTCTGGAGGTACACAACTAATTCAGAAAATAAAAAGTACCTTGAGGCCTCTTTTCTCAAAGTGCGGTTATATTTCATTGCCTATAACTTAATAGGCTTTTCCTCTATACGGAGAACCGCATTATGAGTTTGTCAAATGAATAACTCTGGCAATTCCACGCGAAAAACGAAATGGAATTACCACTGCCATATGCGAATCCTGACGGTACATGCTCCACACAGGTGGACATATACTGAAGAATTTGCGTGTGTCAATTTTCAATTCGACAAGATTCTTTGTCGCTGTCGTTCACCACCAGTATTCCCATCGAAGAAAAAATGATGGGACTACAGAAATGATAGGTACTGTCGGCAGCATAGCCACAGGCCGCTAATACACAATCAATACGTCCTTTTGCGTATTCGACTTTTTATTGCGTAATCATTGCGTCAAGGCGGACGTATTACGGTCACCTGCAAAACCTCCCAAAATCAGAAAATGCCCAAAACAAAAAGAGCCGTGCCTGAAAAAGTCAGGTACGACTCTGGGTGAAAATGTCCAACCTTTTTGGCTGAACCCTATTTTGAACATACTAATTGTAACACGCGGGATTATACACGTATATACAAGCGCAATGCGGATGTTGTGCAGATGTGATGCAAGTGCAGCAAAAAACTTTCGGGGCAGTGCATCCGGCGCAATCTTGATTCTTTGGTGTGCAGGCATTATAATGCAAAGGAAAGGAATCGTCATTTTTATGGATAACCAATTATTGCAGATACAAAACAGAACCTGCCGCATCTACGGCACTGCCAGCGCCGAATACCTGCTGCTACAAATGGTGGATGAACATGACCTTGCAGGGATGGAACGAGAAGTTGAAGCCATACATCGGCAAACCACACAACCATTTTTGCTGGCCGCTGTCCAAGTCAAGGATTGGAACGACGATTTGTCGCCTTGGCCTGCACCGCCCGTATGGGGCAAGCAGGGCTTTGGCGGCAGGGCAGGGGATACGCTTGCATGGCTGGCGCAGGCTGTGCCGAGCATCTGCCGGCAGTATTCTATAAAGGAAGACTGCAAGGTTGTTTTGGGCGGCTACTCACTGGCTGGACTGTTTGCTCTGTGGGCGGCAACACAAACGAACGCGCTGTATGGCGTGGCGGCGGCTTCGCCGTCCGTGTGGTTTCCCGGTTGGCCAGAATACGAAGCGGCGCACCCTATCCAAGCGCAGCGTGTTTATCTCAGCCTTGGTGACCGCGAGGAACATACCAAAAACCAGCCGATGGCGGCAGTGGGCGACAACATCCGCGCCCTACACAGCGCCCTGATCCGGCACGGCACAGCCTGCACGCTGGAATGGAACACAGGCGGCCACTTCAAAGATGTCGACCTACGGACGGCAAGAGCATTTGCTTGGGTTATGGAAGGGAAACAGTAACGTGACAATTCTAATAGATGCCGATGGCTGCCCGGTGGTAGATTTGACCGTACAAACAGCCACAAAATATAAAGTGCCCGTGCTGATTCTATGCGACACCGCCCACCAAATCCAACGCGATGGTGCGCAGACATTGACCTTTGACAAAGGGCCCGACGGCGTAGATTTTGCGCTAGTAAACCGCGTACATCCCGGTGACCTTGTAATCACGCAGGACTACGGACTGGCAAGTATGTGTCTGGCACGCCGCGCCCTCGTGCTGAACCAAAATGGCTTAGAGTATACGCCCGAAAATATAGACGGCCTGCTGTCCCGCCGCCACAAAAACAAAAAGCTCCTCCGTGCCGGAAAGCACCCCAAAGGGGCATCCAAACGAACGAAGGAGCAAGACATAACATATAGAAACACTTTAGAAAGAATTTTGCAGAGTGCGTAAAACTCTTTCTAAGTCATCTGAAAACGGTGTAACCGTTATTAAAAATTAAAGCCTGTTCTTACTACAAGCGACCGTAAACCTACATCTACACCTTGTCAGTTCTAATTTTATGCCAAACGGGAACAACGCTCTTTTTCTCTTGCATAAGTTTATACATCGTTTGGCGTAAGATTGGCGTATGGCATGATTTCAGTTAGAAACCCGCCAAAAGAAAAAGTCTGAAATTTCTCGTATCATCAAGAAATTTCAGGCTTTTTTGTGCTCAAATTGACAATTTACTGGTCAATAGGTTTCATCGTGGGGATTTGACCAGACTGTTTTATACAGGTCTTTATATCCCGTCATAAGCCGTTACGACAACATTTTTTCTTTCGCGGTGAGTTATGTATCTCTACATAAACTATTATATATCAACGCGCATTTGGTGTCAATATTGGTGTCAGTGGTGTCAGACGATTAGTAGACATCAAATTTTCCAGAAATGTTCTTTACGGAGCGTTCTTTCAGTTCTTTCTGTGCTTCTGCATAGATTTCCATTGTCGTTTTGATGTCCTTATGGCCCATCACTTCTTGAATCACCTTAATATTGGGTTCAATCTCGCAGTAGCGGGTGCAAAAGGTGTGCCGCAGCTGGTGGCAGCTGAAATCCGGCAGGATAACAGGAGCGCGGTCTTCTGCTGCTGCCTGTTCCATTTCCTGCGCATTGTACGCAAGCACAAGCCGGTCAATTTCGCGGTTAATTGCTGCCGGATTGTGGGGCTGCCCAAAGCGGTTGAAAAAGACGAAATCGGTATAGCCGTCAATTACAGTTGTACACCTAACACCCAATTCTTGCTGCCGAATTTTTTCGTCTTCCAGCGCCTTGCGGACGCCCTTCATCATCGGGATAGTTCGGCATCCGGCGCTTGTCTTTGGCGTTGTTACGGAGAAGTAGCATTTTCCATCTGTATGCTTCCGATAGACCAAGTTATGATTGATAGAAATCGTGTTGTTTTCCCAATCAATGTCGCACCAACGCAGACCGACAAATTCTGCAATGCGGCAACCCGTTCCCAACAGGACGGCGAACAAAATGCTCCAAGCGTAGTACAGCGGCTTAGATTTCAGAAACTTCACGAACGCATTCTGCTGTTCCAAGGTCAACGCTTTGCGCTTCGGGCGTTCGTAATTATTGGCCTGCTTAACTTCGCGCAAGACACCATCCGTTGGATTCTTACGGATATAGTCATCGTCCACAGCAACCTGCAAGACCTGCCGCAGTACGTTGTGAATAGTTTCCAGCGTGTTAATCGCCATCGTCTTGCCAATATCGTTGCTCCTTGTCAGGTCATTATAAAGACCAAGGATTGTCGATTTGCGAATGTCCTTGATTTTCATCTTCCCGATTTTGGGGCCGATAAAGTGGTCATACATATACAGGTAATTTACATAAGTGGACTGCTTTAGACCGACCTTGTTCTTCTTCCACAGCTTATATACGTCATCCAGACGCAGGTTGCTTCCGGCGCTGCTGATACCATCGCTTTTATTGCGGTTGATTTCCGCTTCTTTTTTACGCAGTTCGCGCAGCGTCTGTGCATAGGTGCAATGGCGCTTCTTGTCACTGTCAATCCACCGATACATGTACCGATGTTCCTTTTCGCGGTAACTCTCACCATCTTTCAGTACACGGTTATTCTTATCTTTACGGCGTTCCATAGGGTACTCCTTTTCTACTCTATAAAGCAGAAAAGGCTTTACATCTGTCATTATAACAGGCGTAAAGCCTTTTTGCCAGCCTAAATATTACGTTTTTCTATAATTTTGGTGTCAATGTGATAGGTTCAGATAAATCCCTGAGCGGGCCGTAGGCCCGATCAGGGATTCTTTCTGAATTAAATCACATCTGTATCGATGAGGTTTTCTTCCAGCATCCGGCGCTTAATAAGGCGCTTGCTTCCATTGAAAATTACAAACTGGCAGTTCGGTTCGTCCGTCATTTCCCGCAGTTTGTTAATGCCGATGCCAAAGTAAGCAGCAGCTTCATCCAGCGTATGACAGTATTTCTCCCAGATAGGGACTTCGTACTTCATAAAATGTCGCCTTACCTCAATCGATAACCGAGCAGAAGGGTCGTCTTTTCACTACCGTCACGAGGACGCCTGCGGACAACAGTTCCAATCGCCTGCAAGGACTTCTTAAAGTTGGTGCTGTTTTCCGGCATGCAGCCGTTGACATCACACCATTCTTTATAGCGCTCGTAAACCGCTGCCGTGCGAGCTTCACCCGTTCTATCTTCAATGAGCTTTTCTTCCGCAAACAGCGCAATCTTGTTGCTATCGCGGCTGTATTCCTTGGTGGCTTCCACGACCGCCGCCGGAGAGTCCAATCCTTCCTTCTGCAGCAACTGCCAACCGGCAATCAGCCAATTCAGGATGGCGCTCTTGGCCTCTTCTTCCGCAAACAGATGTTTCAAATTCGGGTCCTGCTCCTGCGGTTCAAAATGCCGGTCAAACGGGATGACGCGCACACGATTGGACGAGAACAGCGACATATCATCCACGCTGGGAAGATAGTTGGTGTTGATGTACAATTTGAATTGCGGACGGAAATCGAATGAATTGCAGTGCAGGAAGCGGGCATTGATGCTGTCATTGCCGGTCATGCTTTTTACCTGCGCAGCGTTCAGCCGCATCCCGCGCGAGGGTTCGGAAATATTGGCAAGCCGTCTACCCGCAAGACGGGCAAGGTCTTCGCTCGGCCCGGAACTGTTGCGCTGCTTTGCTGCAATCGTTTCCGGGGCAACGGTCAGGCCGTAGTCGCCAAACACACGCAGAACGCTTTCCATCAGGGTACTTTTTCCGTTGCGAGTGGTCGCACCGTACAGGAAAAACAGACATTCAAAACGGGAATCGCCGCTAAGGGCGTACCCCAGTGCTTTTTGTAAAAATGCACTTTTATCTGCATCGCCGCTCATGACTTCGGTTAGGAACTGCTCAAAGCGGGGGCACTTTGCATTGGGGTTGTAAACGACATCTGCAATCTTGGTGATTTTGTCGTCAGGGTTGTGGCTGCGAAACTGCATAGTCTTCAAATCCAACGTACCGTTTTTGCAGTTGAGCAAATTCACGTCTGCGTCAAACTCGCCCATTCCGATGTTGTAAACACTGGCAGCATCGTCAAGGATGGTTTTGCGATAATTGCGCGTCATCCAGCGCAAGGTGTACTTCAGATACTGTTTGCGCTCATTTTCATCCTGAATTGCAAATGCGTAATGGGTCAGTGCATCGCCAATGGCCTTACACATTTCCATCGTTGCCATGTTGCCTTCATCGGGCGTCCAGCGAGCTCCATCATAGATGAACCACGATTTGCGGCTTGCTACATAGCGGGCCTGCCCCCTGACAATGTCAGAAAAGAGCCGTCCGCTTCCGTTATCGGTAGTAGAATACTTGGGATTGGAGTGAGGGTTAAATTTCTTGATGACAATGTAATAATCGATGTGGGTTTTCAGCATCAACGGGGCAGATGTGGCAACTACCGTAACAGCTGCTGCGCTGCATTGTGCCGTGGGTACAGCCGATACAGCGGGAGCCAGTTTCCTGTTCCGGGTCACTACATCAAGAGTTTCCTTCAGTTTTACAACTGCTTCCTCGCCCTTTGCTGCGATATAGTCGGAGACGTCTCCCTTTTCTGGGATTTCCGGCCACAAGTTATTCAGCTGCATAATGCCCGTGTTGTAATTGGTAGGCTTAAGTGCTTTAAGTGCGGCCTTTGCATAGTCACGACCTGTATCATCGTTATCCGGCAGGATGATAATCACCTTGTCGGAAAAGTATGCGACATACTCATTTTCCCAATGGGCGCCATTCGGCAGGCTGGCCGCCGGGAGACCATATTTCGTAAGCGTGTCAACATCTTTCTCGCCTTCAACCAAGAAGACTGCTTCCGCCTTTTCCAGTACCGTTCCATTATACAGAGGAACATTCTTCGGTTTATGGTAGTCGTAGCTGCCGTCAGGTTTTTTGCTGCGCCAGAAGAAGGTTTTGTTCTTATAACGGACTTTCTCTGCAACGAGTTCTCCGTTTTTGTCAAGGTACTTGTAGATGGCGGCAACCTTCCGTTCCGGGTCAGAGCCTTTAGGCTCTGATCCGGAACTTCCACCATCCGGGAACAGGATACGCATCGTCAGCCCAATGGCTGCGAGGATTGCTTTGGTGTCGCCGCCACCGTGGTCACACATAAGAATAGTGCCATCGGGTTTCTCGGTGATGTACAGGCTGGGTTCCTTCTCGTCACGGAGAGGGCTGTAAGCCCGATAGGTGTTCGGGCCAACCTTCTTCACGCCTTTCAGGCGGGAGAGGATGGTCTGGAGGCGGTCACTTACGTTTTCATATACGATTTTCATAATTCAATTTCATAGCGCGCTACGCTCCTTTTCTTTTTTTGAGCTCAACTTTAGTATATCTGTTCTATATGGCAGACACTATTAGCGTATAACAGCAGTATGCTGTAACTTTACCCGTATAGTGCAGTATGCTGTTAAAGTTGCAAAAAATAAGGAGCAGCTGCTTTCACAGCCACTCCTTAAAAGTGTATTTTTAGTTTTACAGATGCATTTGAATGATGCTCAGGCGGTCAATTTTGTAATTGGTTGTCCTACACGCCGTTTATGGCTGCTCCCGCAGTTCCTTGTAAACCTCATGCAGGAACACACCCAGCACGCGGTGCTTGATGTCGTCATTGCTCAACAGCAGGCTGAAGAAGTCCTGATTCTGGGAAAGTCCCTCAATCAGCGCGTCATCTGTATTGTCGTAGAAGCTGAACTCGAAGTCCTGCTCGGTGTTGTTCTTGGCAGAGGTCTTCAGCTTATCCGAATGCAGCAGCAAGTCCTTGATTTGCAGCATAACCTTCGTCATGGCGCTGCTGTCGTAGCCCTTGCCTGCGCGGGAGTTCACCTCGTCAATAATCTCCGACAGATGCTTTACTTCATCCACGGTCAGCCCCACATCGGCCCCACTTAGCTTTACGTTCGGGGCGCTGGCGTGGCGCTGCTTGTTGCCCTTATCGCCCTGACTTTCCTGCACAAAATTCGTAGCTTGAATCTTATCCTTCAAGCTGATGCCACCGCTGTTGCCTACGACCAAATAAGTCAACAGCAGATTAACGAACACATACTTCTTGTGCAGTTCCGGGTCGCCGAAGCTGGAGGCCATCGACAGGAACTCATACAAACGCACAAAACCACGGCAATTCTTGGTAAAAGCACGCTGGTGGTCCTCGTTGAACTGATTCTTCAGCACATTCACAGCACGCTGGATACACTGGTAAACCAGACGGTCCTCTTTGGCTGTAGTGCGCTTTCCTTTCGGATTGTAAACAATGCTTGCAACAGTATCCACATCGCGGTCATCCAAAACATTGTAACCGTCAATCTTATTTTCCAGTTCGCGGAGCTGGGCAATCGTGGCGGTGTTGGACAACACTGTAGTAGTATAGAACGGTGCAAAGGCATCTTCCATTTCCTCTGCGTGGTTCACAAAGTCCATGACCACGACCTTTTTATCAAAGGGCGGGCATACACGGTTCAAACGGGAAAGCGTCTGCACCGCATTTACACCGCGCAGTTTCTTCAGCACATACATGGCGCAGAGTTTCGGCTGGTCGAAGCCAACCTGATACTTGTTTGCCACCAGCAGGACGTTATACTCGTCCCCGTCAAAAACTTTCGGCAGTTTATCCTCAGCAAAGCCGTTCATGCTCGGCTCGGTGTATTCGGTATCGTCAATTTTCACTTTGCCGGAGAACGCCACCAGCGCTTTTACATCCTTGTAATTATGCCGGGTGACATAGTCCTCAAATGCCTGACGATACTTCACCGCCGCCTCGCGGGATGCCGTGATAACCATTGCTTTTGCCTGCCCGCCGAGTTCCTGCATGACAGTGGAACGGAAATGCTCGACAATGATATTGACGCGCTGGTTGATATTGTCATCAAACAAATCAATATAGCGTGCAATCTGCCGTTTGGCGGCAATCGTTTTCATCTCCGGGTCATCTTCAATGGTCTTGTTCAGCTTGTAGTAGGTCTTGTACTCGATATAATTTTGCAGCACATCAAGGATATACCCTTCCTCGATGGCCTGCTTCATGCTGTACAGGTGGAACGGCTGATATACAGGGTTTCCATCTGCATCAATGCTTTCACGGCCAAACAGGCGCAGCGTCATCGGCTTGGGCGTGGCAGTAAAGGCAAAGACCGACACATTGGGGGCCTTGCCGTGGCGCTGGATTTCGTTCTCGATAGCATCCTGCGCATCGGCTTCTTCGGGACCCTCGTTCTGCCCCAGCGTATTTTTGACCGCAATCATATCCTTGCCGGACGTAGACGAATGGGCTTCGTCAATGATAATGGCAAAGGTCTTGTTGTTCTGATTCTGCGCCAGCTTCCAGAAATCCACATAGAGGAATTTCTGAATCGTGGTGACAATGATTTTATAGTTTCCCTTCAGCGCATCGGCAAGGTCTGCAGAGGTCTTTTTATCATCAATAGTGCAGACAAGGCCGCTCTTATGGTCGATACCCTTGATAGCGTCCTGCAACTGGCGGTCCACCACAACACGGTCTGTAATGACTAGAACGCTGTCATAGACAATATGGTTTTGGGTATCGTGCAGGGATACCAGCCGATGCGCCAGCCATGCGATGGTGTTGGTCTTGCCGGAGCCTGCGGAATGTTCAATCAGGTAATTAAGCTGTGTGCCGTTGTACTCGGCATCCGCCAAAAGTTGACGGACGGCGTCGCGCTGATGGTAGCGCGGGAAAATCAGCTTTTCTTTGACGGACTTTTTTCCTGTCAGTTCGTCCACGACCTGCTCACGCTGGATGAATACGAACTTAGTAATCAGTTCAATCAGACTGTCACGGCGCAGAATATCATCCCACATATAATGCATCGGATAATCGTCCACGCCGTCATCCAAGGGGTTGCCTTCCCCGGTGTTGACACCCTCGCCGCGCCCACGGTTGAAGGGGATAAAGCGTGTGCCCAGGCCGTCCAGCTTGGTGGTCATATAGCAGGTGTCGAGGTCCATGGCAAAGTTGACCAGAGCGCCCGCTTTGAACAAGAACAGACGGTTCTTCGGGTCACGGTCCTCAGAATACTGCTTGATTGCCATGCGGTAGTTCTGGCCTGCGCTCTGGCATTTCAGCTCAAAGGTCGCAATGGCAAAGCCGTTCAGGAACACAACAAGGTCGATGCGCTGGTCATCGTTAATCCAGACTTCCTCCATGACGGAGAAAATGTTGGCATTGTACTTGGCGACAAGGTCGATATTGTAATCAGTGGCGGGCTTACCGTACAGCAAATCCAGATGCATATTGGAAATTTCAATGCCGGATTTCAGTGTTTCGATAAGGCTGCTGCCCTTGTTGTCAATGCTCTGGAGTATAAATTTGACGATGGTTTCCTCGGTCTGCCCGTTGTAGATTTTCCGCAGTGCCGCCATTGTGTCCGGCTGTGTCGTGTCCAGAAAGCGAAACAGTAGTTCGCGGTCCATGGCTGTGGTGCGGTCATAATTCATTTTGCATTTGCGCTCTATGTAGCCGTTATTCTCAATCAGATAGTTGATGATATAACGCTGATAATCGCGCTCAGTTCCGATAATTTTCACGGAACCACCTTCTTTCTTTTTCCTCAAGCAGATTTTAGACGCTTGATTAGCTGCTTTGCAAAAAGCAACGCTATTTGGTCACAGCTATACTTATCGGAAGGAACTCCCTGTATATCTGCGACAGAAGGATACTTTTCCTTTAGTTGTTCTGCCGTGATGTTGTGCAGAATCGGCAAAATCAGTTTTTGCCCATTACGATTTTGCCGATTAAGAAATTCATTCAACTCTTTCTCTGTCCATTCTCGGTCGAAGAAGTTTTCGGAGATGACAATAATTGCAAATTCTGCTTTTTTTGTTCCATCAAGGATTTTGTCCTTCCACTTGTCGCCCCACTCAAGCGATTCCTTATCATAGAAGATAGAAATTCCCAGCGCTTTCAGAGACTGATACAGTTCCTCGACCAAATCTTCTTTATCTTTGTTCGCGTGCGAAATAAAAACATCATACTCCGGAAGCGTCCTTGCTTGATATTTGGGAACATTCACAGATTGGATTCCGTTCATTTTATCAATAAATTCCCGGTCACCTTTTATGCTTTCTAGGCACGCAACAAGGTCCCCAAAAGCTTTTCCGTTTCGATGAAAGAGAATTGATTTTATACGGTCGCCGAGTGCATGACTCTTTAGGTATTTGTTATAAAAGATTTCCACATTATTTATCCAGATATTAGCCTCACGCTCGTAATAAGAAATACTGCTTAAATTCGTCATATCCACTGGTCCGCGAATTTCTTTTGCACGCGATAGGAGTTTGTCCAACTGTCCCTCAAAATCTTCCATCATAAAGCCTCCTTTTTGCCTGTCACATATTCATAGATAAGTGATTTCTTGTAAGAATCAATAACTGTAAGCTGTTGTTTCTTTTCGCTGATAACACCGTTCACTTTATTTAATGTATCTTCTATATATTGGACAATTCCAGCTTGTTCTTCGAGTGGCGGCACAGGATACAACAATACGGATAGTTTATTCCATCGAAGGTCACAGGAGCGCACACGGATACCTGTGGCAAGTGCAGCAAAGACATCGCCATAAGCCATGCTTCGCAAATAGTACATAATATATTTCTTATTCTGCCGTGAGTTCAAAACATTCAACACGGGCGATGCTTTACCACGCGAGTCAGAAATACCGATAGCTCCTGCAAATCCATCCATTCCATGCACAACAAGGTCACCAGCATCAATGCCCTGATACCCAATTTCTTTATCTGCCATTGTAAAACCATCTTCCCGGCGATTGCTACGCAAAGTTACTTCACCATCGCGGAAACAGGTAATAACACCATCATCAGGTTTCACAGGTTTCTGCATATATTTGAGGATGTATTTTCCTTTAATGCAAGTCCAATTCGCAGGCATCATTCCAATCCATGGAACACCGCTATCCTTCATTTCCGCATCCGGGTTCAGCCCCTTGGTGACAGCCTCGGTAATGACGGAACGTTTGTACTGCTCTAATGTTTTGATTTCTTTCTGAATGTCAGCAGAGATGGCATCAATTTCGGAACATTTTGCATCAAGAAAATCTGCTATTTTCTTCTGCTCAAGCATATCAGGAGAAATCAACGGCATTTTTGAAAGTTCAGAAAAATTCAATCCTTGTCGAACGCCGCTCCCCATATTATAAAGCACTTTCATAGCATCGTAGGAGTGAAGTAAATATTGAAAAAATTCAGGAACAAGTTCGCGGTTTGCTTTTATAGTGGTATAAGCGGAAGTGATGATGCCGTGTTCTCTTACCAACCCTGTTCGGAGACTACGTTTATCATTTTGCAAATCAGTAAGGCGTAAAACAATATCGTCTTTTTCGATAATGTTATATCCGTTGTAGTTCTCTGGTAAAAGTCCATCAACTGTATTGATATCTTTTCTGATAACTCTTCCATAGCTTAAAGAGAGTAGGTTATTCTCCTTACCAAGAGTATTTCTACATTTTCTTTCGCAGAAATAATAATAAAGTGGATGCATTTGCCAAGTGGCTGGAATGGCTCCAACCCATTCAATCCCACTATCTTTCATTTCACGCATAGTTCCACCACCTTACCCGAACAGCTTCGCAATGCGCTGGCTGACAGACTGTTCCAGTTCTACAAACTGCTTTGCCAGTTCCTCACTGGGTACAGGCTGCTCATACTTGTAGAAATACTGCGTGAACGGAATCTCCGCGCCCGTCTTGATAACAGGCTTTTTGGCATCGACCTTTTCTTCCCAGAATGCCTTTGCATCCGGCACATGGGGCAAAACTTCCCGCGCCATGTAATCATCAATGGATTCCTCGTAAGACACACGCTCGGTATCTTTGGAATCTTTATCGTAGAGAATTTCGCCGTGCTTATCCCGCTGGATTTCGGCGTTCTTATCCATCACGGACAAGCCATCCGCAATTTTGTCCAGCAGCTTTTTATCATCGGTCACTTTTGCCAGTGCCTTGCGCAATACCGGCATAAACGCTTCCGGGGAAAGATAGACTTCATGCGAAGCGGCATCCTGCAAATCAGAAATAATAGCCTCGTAGACAGGCTTCTGCTCATACAGCTTGTCCAGCTTCATTTTGTCCTTGACGGAAATCTGCGAGCCCTGCTCTTCCAGTTCATCGACCTTTGCAGGGTCGTATACAGAACTCAATGTACCGTCTGCCAGTATCTGCTGGATGCGCTCCTCCGTGATGGCGTAGCTGCGCTGCAACGGCTGCATGACCGTATACTCACGGTACATAAATTCTTCGTTCTTGAAGATTTTGCAGTATTCATTTTCTTCAAATGCCGTGTACAGCTTAACGATTCTGTCGCGGTCCTCCGGCAACAATTCGTTTTTCTTATTGCCTGCGGCCTTGCGCAGCTTGTGGAAAATGCTGGTGGCATCAATCAATTGCACATAGCCCTTGCGTTCCGGGCGCTTGTTCTTGGACAAAATCCAGACATAGGTGGCGATACCCGTGTTGTAAAACAGGTCGGTGGGCAGCGCGATAATGGCTTCCAGCAAATCCTGTTCCAGAATCCAGCGGCGAATCTGGCTTTCGCCGGATGCCGTACCGCCTGTAAACAGAGGGCTGCCATTCTCGATAATAGCCGCACGACCAACCTTGTCGTCCATCTTATCAATAGCCGACTGCATAAAAATCAACTGGGAATCGCCGCCGCTCGGCAGACCTGCGCCCCAGCGTCCATCCTTGCCGTGCTTAAATTCATTGCGGACAGCATCCTCCTGCCCGGCCTTGGCGTCTTTCCCGGCCCACGGAGTACCGAAAGGCGGGTTTTCCAGCACAAAGCGCATCTTGATGTTGGGGAAGCAATCCTCTTTGAAAGTATCGGCATTGCGGAAGTTTTCAATGTTCTGCCCTTTAATCATCATCTCTGCCAGACCGACAGCGTAGGACTGGGGCATAAACTCCTGCCCGAACAAGCGCACATCGGCACTGGGATTGTAGTGCTTGATAAAGCTGTACGCCGTGCTGAGCATACCGCCCGTTCCGCAGGCTTGGTCACAGACAGTGACAACCTTGCCATCGTCGAAAATATCATCACAGCCTTCGCTGATAAGCACAGCCACAAGGCACTTGATAATGTCACGACCTGTGTAAAACTGACCTGCATCTACATTCTGATAGAACTTACCAATCAGATGCTCAAAGATATAGCCCATCTTGATACTGTCGTAGGTCTTGGGGTCCAAATCCAAGTCTGCAAACGCCTGCACCACGCTGAACAGACATCCATCCTTATCCATCTTGTCGATATGGCTGAACATTTCAAGTCCATTGAAGATTTCCTGCACTTCGGCGGAGAAGCCTTCAATGTACACTTTGAAATTGGATTTAATGTTGTCCGGCTCATTGCACAGTTCTTTCAGCGTATAGGGCGAGGTGTTATAGAACTGATAGCCGGAAATGCGGTACATTGCCTTCGGCGGATAGTTCGGATTCTTGGCGAACATATCCGTAACAGCCTTCTTGGTCGGCTCCAAGGCGCACTCCAAGCGGCGCAGAATCGTCATCGGGATAATGACATCGCCGTACTTATCCGGCATATAGGAGCCGCGCAGTTTGTTGGCAATGCTCCAAATAAAGTTCACTTCCGGGGTGACATCAATCGGGGATTCATCCCACAGTGCGTCAAAGGCAATTTTGTTCGACATTGTTTCCTCCGTTTGTTCCTCTCTCGAAAGATACTGCCTGTCTTTTTTCAACGGCTTCAAATCCAGCAAGACATGGCTGTATTCTTCCAGCCCGTAGCCTAACAGGTTTGGATATATGGATAAGGGAATTCCAAAATTATGGAGATAGATTTCAGGCACGACATCAGTTTTGACCGCAGGTGTGCTAATTTTTGCAGTTGTTATGCGGTCAACCGTTGTAAAATACATTTCCTTATGTATCGCGTATTCTTCGTGAGATTTTTCGTTTGGCTCTTGCGCCGCAAAATAGTTCGCCATCATCGCAGCACCGTACAAAACACGGGCACGAATCTTCTTAAAAGATGCTGCGCGTGACCAACGTGCAGATTTACTTTTTTCATTTGACTTGACACAATCCATCAAAGGTTTCTCCGCAGCTAATATGGCCTTTTCATATCTACCGCGGTCAACACCATTGTACTGCACTGCAAAGCGTACAACAGGCTCCTGCGCCTGAATCATATATTGCTCTAACTGTTCATACCGCAGGATATTGTACTTGTCGCTGGAAATCCAATCGTTCACCAGCTTGCACTGGCCCGTAGTTTTACGGTAAATATCCATACCGGCTTCTTTTAGCCCATATGCAACGCCAATTCGAGGGAATGCATCCAGCACTTTTTTGAGAAGGATGTAGTCTTTGCTGTTGGTCGGAATTGCCTCGTCATCATTATCAAGCAGTGTCCAATTTCGCCGCAGTAAAGGATAATTCTTGCTATCATCGTTGCCTTTTTTGACCGTTTCCAATCCGTTCAGCAAACGCTTACGCACATCCAGCCGGTCTACCATAATTGTTTCGATGGGAAAATTTGTCTTGGCAAAATTAAATGCCGCGCTGTCTATGCTGGTAAAAACGCGTTGGATATTCTGCTTGTTCTTTAGCTTGCTCAAAAAGGCTTTTGCGGCTTTTGTATCCTCGTAGGGGAAAAATTCAATCAGTTTTTCAGTATCCACGTTCGCACATAGGCAACAATCAGCTTGTTGCCCCTGCACATTCAATGTGATAGTGTACAAGCCAAGCGTAGAAATATTATCCCAATCGCGCTCTTTGTCATACTCATCCACTGCCTTATCAAAGCATTTATCGACTGTATGTGGGGAAATATCAAATATTTCAGCAAGCGTATTTATCTCCATATGCATAGCCTGCTGTCCAAGATGTTCTTTCACCTGCAAGGTCAGCTTTTTGTCTTCTTTATCCACAAGTTTGGAATCATCCTGCATTCTTGCATTGTATGTTTTCTGCTCAGAATAGCAGTTATAGCAAAGCCAGCGTATGCGGCGCAGATAAAGCGTTGCCGGGTGAATTTCGTAGGTGGGTTTCCTTCCCTCGTGCGGGATTTCCACTCTGCAATAATGCGTCAGCTTGGATTCCGACACGCTGGCAATCGCATCCTCCAGATAGGGTTTATGGCATTCCGGGCATTGTCCAACACCTTGTTTACACACCCAGTATGCAGCTGGAATTCCGCCCTTGGATGGTTCGTAACCGTAGACGGCATAATCATCCGGCAGGTCGATTTCCTTCAACCTTGCATTGTATTTAGCGGTATCAGCCGCTTTGAGAATCCACTTCCCACGGATAAAGTGAGCCGATGTTTCCGTGTATGACCAATTGGTTGACATCCTATACCCCCAATTCCCGCATTTGGGTACACTTACACAATATTAGAATTGTACCATAAATCCATAAAAATGGGAACCTTTTTCCAGTTACGTTGCCAAAAAACGTGCGTTGGGGCAGTATGTGGCAGGTATTTTCATAAAAACTAAAAAGGCAACCTTTTTTAGAAATGAACTAAATCACTTGCCCCAAGCTGCCCCGGAAAGATTTACGCAAAAGAAAAAGGAGCAGCCCACTTGGAAAATCCAAGCTAACTGCTCCCGGTTGCCGCTTACGAAACGTTTTTTTGCAACGTCATTTGAAGTAAAAGTTCTTGTGCAGCCGCACGGCCCCGTCATCGCAAATAACCATGAGGTCATGTTCCAAGTGTGCGAGGTCTGCGGGCTTGATGATAGGCTGCGGCTTCTGGCTGGTATCGGCGACCAACAGAGTGTGTTTTTCTCCTATCATTTTAGAAAAGTATTCCTGTGTTTCGGTATCCTTGCAGCCGAGCAGAACGGTAAACTTAAAGTTGCCCAGCATAGCTTTCCGTTCGTCTTTGCCGTAAATCATATCGAGGTCGGCCAAGGACTGAGTCAGCACCATAATACGGATGTGACGCTTTCGCAGTTTGCGCAAGGCCTCGGTGATTTGCAGCTTGCCGAACGAGGCAAATTCGTCAAGACAAAATAGAATCATCTGCTTGTGTTCCGGCGGTCTGCATGAAAAGTATTCCATCGACTGGGCCGTAATAATGCGCAGCAGGTCGCCATAGATTTTGAGTTTTTCGTCCGGGATGAAAATATAAATGCTGTTCTGCTCCAAAGTGGCCGGACAGATGGATTTCTCATAAGTCGGAACTTTTCTAAGTGCATTTTTAATTTTGCTGTTCGTTGCAAATAGTTTGAGCGCGTCATCTGCACTCTGCTTGCAGCCTGCGGTATTTTGCTCGCTGGCCCCGGCAAAGGAACTAATATATGCGTTGGCTGCGGTGTTTTCCTGTTTGGCAATATCGTTCAGCAGGGAGCGCCAATCATGGCCGAGGAAAAACTCGCAGATTTCGATAAAGCCCCAGCCCATACCATAGTAGCAGATAAGGGCTGCCGTTATCATCTTGCGCCCGTTTTTGGTGAAAAATACTCCCGCCTCGCTGTCGTTGGCCTTGTCCGGCAGCAGCAGATAGGCCAGCTGCTCCAAGCGCTCCTGCCGCTCGGTGTCATCTGGGGCCGCATCAATGGACGCAAACACATCATACGGAATACAATCCGCCGCCGTAGGGTCAAAATGATTTTGTTCTCTGTCTGCACATTGGCGGATATGTCGCCGGATATGTCAACAACAAGAGCCGTGCCCTGCCAACTCCGCAAAGTCGGAATCAGTAGGGCACTTGTCTTGCCTGTGCCGGATGGCCCCATTACGAGGATGTGCCCCTCGTCCTGTTCGGGGGAGTAAGCCATCAGACCAAATTTCTTGCCCAGCAACACGCCCTGCGCCTTTTCTTTGGGGCGATAGACGATGTTTCTGCGGGCGAACGGATTAGGCAGATGATTGGCCTGCCCGCGCAGATACACCAGCAGTGCTAGCACAACCAGCAGAATCAGTGTTGCGCCATATAGATAGCAGTTGATAATCCATACAATCTGTTTCATGGCCGTTCCTTAAAAGTGAAGTCCTTGTTCAATTTTGGATTCTCCAAAATATAATGCAGGGCGTTCCTCTTTCTGCTGATATTCCTGCTCACGCTCGGCTTTCAGCTGCGCGACAGTGCGGTTGCCACCCTGCCGCTTTGTTACGCCGGTCATAACGTGGGCATCTTCCAGACCGTGTTCGTCCAGATAGCGTTGCAGGTCAGGATGAAAATTGCGCAGTTCGCGGCGGTCAAGAACATCGTTCGCACAGATTTTGTAGCCCTGTTCGTGCTTCAAATCTTCCTCGACAGGAATGAAACAGAAATGCAAATGCGGTTGGCCTCCCTCGTCATCGTGGACGATGGCCTGTACGACATTTTCCTCTCCATAGCGGCTTGCCATAAAATCGTATGAAGCACAGAAAAAGTCGTCATAGCGGGCAGGGTCTAAATCCTGCGGGGCAGTCACTATCCAGCCGACCATCACTTTTACATCGTCACGGTTATAGCAGTACAGTTCCGATTTGCGCTGCAAAAAATAGTCGTACTCGGTCATGCCCCGGTCTGGCGACAGAACATAGTCATGTTCCAGCCGCTCCGGGTCAATGTCCCGGTTGCTCGAATTTTCGATTGTTCGCCGGTTGTGGCGAAGTTGATTGCGGACTGCGCCCGCACTGAACTTCATGGCACACGCCATCATAATCTCTCCTTTCTCGGCGGGGATTCATGCCCCATCCGATTGCGGCTTAAAATGCACTGCAAAATCAGGCAGCGCATTTAGCCTCCGTCTGCTGTGTCATACAAGGTATGGTAGTTTCTGCTGAAACTCCCACCGCCCTTGCGGGCTTACCTTGCCAAAGGAGCGTGACCCCTCTGGACTCCCCGCTGCCGACAAGGCCCGCTTGCCGTCAGTGGGGGCTGCGGCCCCCATCAGAACGACTTTCCGCCGTTCTTGCCCCCTTGGGTTTGCAGCCGTCTGCCGTGATGCACTATCACGCATCACACCACTGCTGCCATGCTGCAAAATCAATGAGATGCAGCAATTTCAGGCCGTCATACCAGTCAAAGTCTTTCTTCGGCTCGTTGGTGTATACAATCGTGGCCAGCACATTGTATACGATGGCTTCGTTCCAGATGTACTCCCAATTTGCAAGAGCATCTTCCACCAGCCCGTTATATTCGTCCTTAGAGGGGACATAACCGGGGACACGCTCTTTCAGCAGTGCAACCACACTATCCATATCCGACTGCACACATTCGTTGCAGGTAGAGATTTTCCCGTTGTCGTCCGCGCCAAACGGAAAGCGTCCAAGAATCTGTCTTAGAATGGCGCAGTCACGGATAGGGTGCTTTCCTAGCCAACGGATTCCGCGGGATATGCTCTGTTTGACGAGCCACGCATTCAGCGTTCCGGCTTCATGCTCCTGAAGGATGAAGCCTGCTTCAATCCCCAGCTTTTCCGATACCGGCAGGAACTTGTCAAGGAAAGCGTTGTTGGCGAACTCGCTTGCGTCCACCTTTTCTTCCTTGACCACGCGGTTGAGCAGTGCATTGTTTGTTTCGGACAGTTTGATAGTAATTTTCATTGTTGTACCTCAACTTTCTTCTTAGCCCTTTGCAGGGTGCTTCGGGAAATGCCTGTCATGGCCTCTACCTGTTTATAACTATACTCACTTAGTAACCCAAGTGCGTGTTCCACCTGCAACGCCGTGAATTTTTGCGGGCGGCCATCTCGGAAACCCGGTTTTGCCATCGCTGCCTGTCGGCCACTCTGAGTGCGCTCGATTATCTGCGCTCTTTCAAATTCAGCAAAAGCAAGCAGCATCGTTGCCACAAGCCGCCCCATAGGGGAGTTGTCCAACAGGCCCATATTGAGAATGTGAACGGCAACACCTTTATCCCGCAGCAAATCCACATACTGCAAACCTTCCTTTGCTGACCTGCAAAACCTATCCATTTTGCAGACCACCAAAGTATCACCTGCCTGTAAGGATTTGCACAAGTTATCAAATACCTGCCGTTCGTGAGCGCCGGAAGCCGCCTCTTTTACAATAATCGCAGTAGGATAGCGCTCCTTTATCTGCTGCTCCTGCTCGGCCAAAGAGGTTCCGGGCACCTGCCCTTTGGTTGACACTCTGATGTAGCCATAATAGGCCATTTTGTACGCTCCTTTTGAACATAAGTTTTGACGCTGCCCAAATACCTGTTTTATGCGGGGCCGCTTCTGCGCACCAAAAGTTCAAACTTTTGGGCTTTTTAAGGAAGGTTTGGACTTTGCGCCGTTTTCCGGCACAAATAGGGGAACGACGGGGGATTGTCCCAACCGCGCCCAGTATTATGGGCAACTCTCGGCTTTGGGCAAGGGGCTTTCGCGGCATATCCTCGCTCAGCTTCGGTATTCCACGTTCCCCTTGCCACAGCCTCTATTTGCCTCTCTTTTTGGTCGCCGGTTGGGGCCAATAATTCCCACCCCCGCCAAAGGCGATTTAAAAGTGAACTTTGAAAGAGAGGTTTTCAAAATGAAAAAGACCGTCAAGACCAGCCGCGTTGCAGGACAGCTTGAAAAAATGTACCGTCTGCTGAACGCCAGATTTTTCAACGGGGAACTGCCCGAAGTCGTCATCAGCCTAAAAAAGACCGTGGGTGCTTATGGTCATTTCACTTGCAATAAGGTCTGGCAGGCAGGAGACGAGCGGCGATATGAAATCAACATCAGCAGCGCCACACTTAGCCGCCCAATCGAGGAAACCTGCGCCACGCTTTTGCACGAAATGTGCCATTGCCTTGCGGCAGAAAAAGGTATCAAAGATACCAGCGGTTCCGGGAACTTTTACCACAATCGGAAGTATAAGGAGATTGCCGAAAGTCACGGGCTTTGCGTTGAGAAGCATCCAAAATACGGTTGGACGATTACAAGCCCCGGACTTCCGCTGCTGGACTTCATCGAAGAACAGGGCTGGCAAGACCTTCAAATGTGCGAGGCGGTCAGCTTGTGGGATGTAATTGGAACGCTCCCCAAAGGGGCAGGCAACGGAACAGCCACCAAGACCAAGAAGCCCAGCAGCACCCGCAAATATATTTGCCCCTGCTGCCACCAGAGCGTGAGAGCCACAAAAGCCGTGAACATCCTTTGCGGTGATTGCATGGAGAAGATGGAACCCGCCGAGTAAGTGACCATCAAACAGAGACAACAGCCGAGTGAGAGTAGGCCATTTTATAATGCACTTTTTAAGGTGAAGGGATTTCAAATGAACTGGAAATATGATTATTATAATTGCGCCGATGACCCGGATACCGGCGTTCCTGACTGCGGCGACCTGCCGGAATGTAAAAGCTGTGAATGGTATCACCTCATTACTTCCGCGCAGAAATGCACAACTACATAAACAAAAAAGCAGAGAGCCATCCGTAAGAGGATAACTCTCTGCTTTCTTGTAAAGCCTTTTCTGCACAAGTTTGGTGTCAATGTGGTGTCAAATCAGCCAAACGCGGTTGATAAAAGGCGTAGAATCAATGCTTTTTAGTCGATAGGCTTCATCGTGGGGAACAGCAGCACGTCACGGATCGACGCGCTGTCGGTCAGCAGCATGACCAGACGATCCACGCCGAAGCCGAGGCCGCCCGTGGGGGGCAGGCCGTACTCAAGGGCGTTGACGTAGTCGTAGTCGACCTGGGCCTTGCAGTCCGGCTCAATGGCCTTGCGCTCAGCGACCTGGCGCTCGAAGCGGGCCTTCTGGTCGATGGGGTCGTTCAGCTCGCTGAATGCGTTGCCGTACTCGGTGCAGTCGATGAAATACTCAAAGCGCTCGGTGAAGGCCGGGTCGGTGGGCTTGCGTTTGGCCAGCGGGCTGATCTCGACGGGGTAGTCATAGATGAAGGTGGGCTGGATGAGTTTATCCTCGACAAAGGCATCGAAGAACTCGGCCAGGATCGCGCCCTTTGTCGGGACCTCGGGCAGCTCTACATGATGCTCCTTGGCGGCAGCGATGGCATCCTCGTCGGTTTTCCAGTCGTTGAAGTCAACGCCGGAATACTTCTTGACAGCCTCGACCATCGTCAGGCGTTCCCAGTGACCCATGTCGATCTGCTTGCCCTGGTAGGTGATCTCAAGGCTGCCGCAGACCTTGAGGGCCAGGCGCTTGTACATCTCCTCGACCAGATCCATCATGCCGTGGAAGTCGGTGAATGCCTGGTACAGCTCGATGGTCGTGAACTCGGGGTTATGCTTGGGATCCATGCCCTCGTTGCGGAAGATGCGGCCAACCTCATACACGCGGTCCATGCCGCCCACGATCAGGCGCTTGAGGTACAGCTCAGTCTCAATGCGCAGGACCATGTCCATGTTCAGGGTGTTGTGGTGGGTGTAGAAGGGGCGGGCGGACGCGCCGATCTCGAACGGGGTCAGGATGGGGGTGTCGACCTCCAAGAAGCCCTTTTCGTCCAGATAGGCGCGAATCTCCTTCAAAATCAGGCTGCGCTTGACAAAAGTGTCCTTGACCTCGGGGTTCATGATGAGGTCAACGTAGCGCTGGCGGTAACGCGCCTCGCGGTCCGTCAGGCCGTGGAACTTTTCGGGCAGAGGCAGCAGACTCTTGGAGAGCAGCGTCAGCTCAGAGATGCGGACAGAAATTTCGCCCATCTTCGTGCGGAACACCTCGCCCTTGACGCCGATGATGTCACCGATGTCCAGCTTCTTGAAGGCAGCGTAGGCTTCATCGCCCAGCAGGTCGCGCTTGACAAAAATCTGGATGTCGCCCTTCTGGTCGCGCAGATGGGCAAAGCTGGCTTTGCCCATGATGCGCTTGGACATCATGCGGCCAGCCAGAGAGACGATCTTTCCGGTCTCAGCCTCGGCAGGAAGGTCAGCAAACTCATTTTTGAGGTCGGCCGAGTACGCATCCTGCGCATATTTGGTGATTTCAAAGGGGTTATGACCGGCTTCGCACAGGTCTGCCAGCTTCTGGCGGCGCACAGCGGCCTGCTGGGTCAGTTCCTGCTCGGTCTGGGGCTTATTCTGCTCCATGTGAGATCGTCCTTTCGTGATTTTTAATTCTGTTGATATGGGTTGCTTGTAGGGGTCGATGCAAGCATCCGCCCCTTCAGAATTTATTGCGGATTATTACTTCGAGCGGCTGACTTCCAGCAGCTTGTACGTGATGATGTTGCCGTTGGGCAGGGTGACATCAACGCTGTCGCCGACCTTGCAGCCAATCAGAGCCGCGCCGACGGGGCTCTCGTCGCTGATACGGTTCAGATCCATGTCAGCCTCGGTAGAGCCGGTCAGGTCGTACTCCTCGGCGTCCTCCAGGTCATCGCCCTCGGCCAGGATCTTGACGTGCATACCGATGGAGGCGGTGTCGTTGGACAGCTCGCTCTCATCCATGATACGGGCCAGCTTCAGGGTAGCCTCCAGGTCGGCAATGCGGGCCTCCACAGAAGCCTGCTCCTCCTTGGCGGCGTCGTACTCGGCATTCTCGCTCAAGTCGCCGTAACCGCGGGCGACCTTGATCTTGTCGGCAACTTCCTTACGCTTGACGGTGCGCAGGTTTTCCAGCTCCTGCTCCAGTTTATTATAACCCTCTCGGGTAACGACAACTTCTTTAGCCATAGCAGTGTCTCCTAACGTAAAATGGATAGTAAAAGATGTGCGGCACCAACTGGGGAGCCGCACTAACTTATATATTATACGGGTTCAAAACGGATTTGTCAAGGCACAGCGTCATTTATCCAGCTGCAAAAGGCCAACCTTGCGGTAGACCTTGCTGACAGTGCGGTTGGCCAGGCGGGAGGCACGCTCCGCACCGCTCTTGAGGACCTCGTCCACGTAGGCCTTGTCGGCCAGAATGCGGGCATACTCAGCCTGCACGGGGGCCAGCGCGTCGGCGGTGACCTCGGCCACGGCCAATTTGAAGTCACCGTAGCCCTTTCCCTCAAACTCGGCAGCGATCTCGTCGTTGGACTTGCCCGTGAAGGTGCTGTAAATGCACATCAGGTTGGACACGCCGGGCTTCGTCTCGCGGTCAAAGCGGACTACGCCGTCGGAGTCGGTCACGGCGCGCTTGAACTTGCGCACGATGGCATCCTTGTCATCGGTCATCAGGATAAAGCTGTTGATGTTCGTGTCGGACTTGCTCATCTTCTTGGTCGGCTCGGCCAGCGACATGATCTTGGCGCCCGCGGCGGGCACGTAGCCCTCGGGCAGGGTGAAGGTATCGCCGTAAATGCCGTTGAAGCGGCCTGCGATGTCGCGGGCAATTTCCAGATGCTGGGTCTGATCCTGCCCCACGGGCACGAGGTCGGCATTGTAGATGAGGATGTCCGCTGCCATCAGCACGGGGTAGGTGAACAGACCGCCGTTGACGTTGTCGGGGTGCTTGGCGCTCTTATCCTTGAACTGGGTCATGCGCGACAGCTCACCAAACTGCGTGTTGCAGGCCAGCACCCAGGCAAGCTCGGTGTGCGCGGGCACGTGGCTCTGTACAAACAGAACATGCTCCTTCGGGTCGATGCCTACGGCCAGCAGCAGGGCGGCCAGCTCACGGGTGCGGCGGCGCAGGTCTGCGGGCACCTGGCGCACGGTCAGGCTGTGCAGGTCGGCCACCATGTACAGGCAGTCGTAATCGGACTGCAAGAGGGCCCAGTTGCGCACCGCGCCGATGTAGTTGCCCAGGGTCGGCGTGCCGGTGGGCTGAATGCCCGAAAGAATGCGTTTACGTTTTTCTTCTGCCATTATGATGTATCTCCCTTGCAAGCCGTTCTGCCCACGGCGGGCAGGTGGCTTCTTCCTTTATTTATATACTATAAAATATAATCAAACAGCGGACATTTGTCAATGTTTCTGCGCACGGAAGTCCGTAAAATTCACAGCTTCACCCCGATAAAGTCGTGCTCCACAGCGGGAAGGATTTTTTCAATCAGGTCCTTTGTCCGCAGCCGCAGACTGGACGTGTTGATGCAGGGGTGACAGCCCACAAACTCGCTGTTCAGCACATCCTCGTCGATCAGCAGCTGCACGCGGTGCCCGGTGTCATTCATCAGTCCCAGCACGCTGACCGAGCCGGGCGTAATATCCAGAAACTTTTCCATGTATTCCGGCTTGGCAAAGGACAGGCGCGCCGCGCCGATCTGCGCAGACAGATCCTTTGTATGGAAAACCTTCGTGTCCGGGATCATCAGCAGGTAAAAGGCTGTTTCCTGTCGATTACACAGGAACAGATTCTTGCAGATGACCGCCTGCAGCGTCTGGTCGATCTCCTGACAGACCTCCATTGTCATAGCCGGTGCGTGGTCGACCCTCTCGTATGCCACACCCAGCCGGTCCAGCAGGTCGTAGGTGCGGATCTCCTTTTCCAATCGGCCCGCCGTGTCCGCAGGCCGCCCCTTTTGCAGCTCCATTCCAAAGCCCCCTTGCGTTTTCTCCCATTATAGCAGTCTTTCCGCGTTTTGCAAAGTGGGGAAAAATGTGTTATACTGAGCCGGATGCCAGACTGACCCGTAAATGATATTTTTAGGGAAATGGGTTTTTGCTATGAAAAAGATTTTATTTATCTGCCACGGGAACATCTGCCGCAGTCCGATGGCGGAGTTTGTGATGAAGGATATGGCCGCTAAGGCCGGGGCAGGGGAGCGGTTCGTCATTGACTCTGCGGCGACAAGCACCGAGGAGCTCGGCAACCCGGTCTACCCACCCGCGCGGCGGGAGCTGGCGGCGCACGGCGTGGTCTGCGGGCCGCACACGGCGCGGCAGATGACGCGGGCGGACTATGACAAATACGACCTGCTCATCGGGATGGACAGCGCCAACATCCGCAATATGACCCGCATCTGCGGCGGCGACCCGGCGGGCAAAATCCACCGTCTGCTCGACTACACCGCCCGCCCCGGCGATGTGGCCGACCCGTGGTACACGGGTGATTTTTCGGCCACCTGGCGGGACGTTGCGGAAGGCTGCCGCGGTCTTTTGAAGGCAATCACCTCGCAAGCCATGTAAAAACATTGCATTTATGTGCGATATGTGCTATGATATTAAAGGATTATTTCCATCCAGTCAAGTTCAATCCGAAAGGAAAGAGTGTATACAATGGGAAAATACTTTGGTACTGACGGCTTCCGCGGGGAGGCCGGTGTCACCTTGACCGCCGACCATGCCTACAAGGTTGGCCGCTTCCTCGGTTGGTATTACGGTATGCTGCGCCAGCGCAACGGCGAGGCCACCACGCCGCGCATCGTCATCGGCAAAGATACCCGCCGCAGCTCCTACATGTTTGAGTACAGCCTCGTCGCAGGCCTGACGGCTTCCGGCGCGGACGCCTACCTGCTGCATGTCACCACCACGCCCAGCGTCGCATATATTGCCCGCGTGGACGACTTTGACTGCGGCATCATGATCTCCGCCAGCCACAACCCCTATTATGACAACGGCATCAAGCTCATCGACTGCTACGGCGAGAAGATGGACGAGGAAACACTGCTGCTCGTCGAGGATTACCTCGACGGCAAGCTGCACGTCTTTGACCAGGATTGGCCCGAGCTGCCGTTTGCCAGCCGTGACCATGTCGGCTGCACCGTCGACTACGTCAGCGGACGCAACCGCTACATGGGATACCTGATTTCTCTGGGGATTTACTCCTTCAAGGGGGTCAAGGTCGGCCTGGACTGCGCCAACGGTTCCAGCTGGAACATTGCCAAGAGCATTTTTGATGCTCTCGGTGCAGACACCTACGTCATCAACAACAAGCCCAACGGCCTGAACATCAACCTGAACGCCGGCTCCACCCACATTGAGGGTCTGCAGAAGTTCGTTGTGGAGAACCACCTCGACATCGGCTTTGCCTACGACGGCGACGCCGACCGCTGCCTCTGCGTGGATGAAAAGGGCAACGTCATCACCGGCGACCACATCCTGTACATTTACGGCTGCTACATGAAAGAGCGCGGCAAGCTGCTGATGAACACCGTCGTCACCACCGTCATGTCCAACTTCGGTTTGTACAAGGCGTTCGACGAGCAGGGCATCGGCTACGCCAAGACTGCCGTCGGTGACAAGTATGTTTATGAGTACATGGCCAAAAACGGCTGCCGCATCGGCGGCGAGCAGAGCGGCCACATCATCTTCTCCAAGTACGCCAGCACCGGCGACGGCATCCTGACGAGCCTGAAGATGATGGAGGTCATGCTGGCCAAGAAGAAGCCGATGAGCGAACTGGCCGCACCGCTGAAGATCTATCCGCAGGTGCTGAAGAACGTCAAGGTCACCGACAAGAAGGCCGCGCAGGATGACGCCGATGTGCAGGCCGCCGTCAAGGCCGTAGGCGAGGCTTTGGGCGACACAGGCCGCATCCTGGTCCGTGAGTCCGGCACCGAGCCGCTGGTCCGCGTCATGGTCGAGGCTCCCGAGCACGAGACCTGCGAAAAGTACGTCCAGCAGGTCGTGGACGTCATCAAGGCCAAGGGCTACGCGATTTAATTTGTTGTAAAATTTTACGCCGCGCTGTGGAGAACCCGCAGCGCGGTGTTTTATTTCACCCTCCCCCGGCAAAAAACGCCCGCACGTCACAAAACATGACGTGCGGGCGTTTATTATGTCTTTACTTTAAGAGCAATCGCTCAGATTACAGCTGCGGGCCGGCAGAGACCAGAGCCTTGCCATGCTCGTTGCCTTCGTACTTGGCGAAGTTCTTGATGAAGCGGCCAGCCAGATCCAGAGCCTTGGTCTCCCACTCGGAAGCATCCTTGTAGGTGTCGCGGGGATCGAGGATGGCGGGATCGACGCCGGGCAGAGAGGTGGGAACCTCAAAGTCGAAGTGCGGGATCTTCTTGGTGGGGGCCTCGTTGATAGCGCCGCTCAGGATCGCGTCGATGATGCCGCGGGTATCCTTGATGGAGATGCGCTTGCCGGTGCCGTTCCAGCCGGTGTTGACCAGGTAAGCCTTGGCGCCGGACTTCTGCATCTTCTTGACCAGCTCCTCAGCGTACTTGGTGGGATGCAGCTCCAGGAAGGCCTGGCCGAAGCAGGCAGAGAAGGTCGGGGTGGGCTCGGTGATGCCGCGCTCGGTGCCGGCCAGCTTCGCGGTGAAGCCGGACAGGAAGTAGTACTGGGTCTGCTCGGGGGTCAGGATGCTGACCGGGGGCAGAACGCCGAACGCATCAGCAGACAGGAAGATGACGTTCTTGGCAGCAGGTGCGGAGGAAATCGGGCGAACGATGTTCTGGATGTGGTCGATGGGGTAAGAAACGCGGGTGTTCTCGGTGACGGACTTGTCAGCGAAGTCGATCTTGCCCTCGGCGTCGACGGTAACGTTCTCCAGCAGAGCGTTGCGCTTGATGGCGTTGTAGATGTCGGGCTCGGAGTCCTTATCCAGGTTGATGACCTTAGCGTAGCAGCCGCCCTCGAAGTTAAAGACGCCGTTGTCGTCCCAGCCGTGCTCGTCGTCGCCGATCAGCAGGCGCTTCGGGTCGGTGGACAGAGTGGTCTTGCCGGTGCCGGACAGACCGAAGAAGATGGCAGTGTTCTTGCCCTCCTTATCGGTGTTGGCAGAGCAGTGCATGGAGGCCATGCTCTTCAGCGGCAGGAAGTAGTTCATCATGGAGAACATGCCCTTCTTCATCTCGCCGCCGTACCAAGTGTTGATGATGACCTGCTCCTTGCTGGTGATGTTGAAGGCAACGCAGGTCTCGCTGTTCAGGCCCAGCTCCTTGTAGTTCTCAACCTTAGCCTTGGAGGCGTTGTAAACAACGAAGTCAGGCTCAAAATTAGCCAGCTCCTCAGCGGTGGGCTTGATAAACATGTTGGTGACAAAGTGTGCCTGCCAGGCCACCTCCACGATGAAGCGGATAGCCATGCGGGTGTCCTTGTTGGCGCCGCAGAAGGCATCGACGACGAACAGGCGCTTGTTGCACAGCTCCTTCTTGGCGATGTCCTTCACGGCAGACCAGGTCTGCTCGGTCATGGGGTGGTTGTCGTTCTTGTACTCGTCGCTGGTCCACCAAACGGTGTCCTTGGAGTTCTCGTCCACGACGATGTACTTGTCCTTGGGGGAACGGCCGGTGTAAACGCCGGTCATAACATTGACAGCGCCCAGCTCGGTGACCTGGCCCTTCTCATAGCCGGTCAGCTCGGGTTTGGTCTCCTCCTCGAACAGCATCTCATAAGAGGGGTTATGCACGATCTCAGTCGTGCCGGTAATGCCATACTTAGTCAAATCCAGATTTGCCATGTTTACATATACCTCTTTCTCTATACTTTTGGCTGAATGGGGGACAAGGGGACTAAGTCAGCCTCCTAGTGCCCCATCCTGACATTTATTATACAAAGATTTCGGCATAAAAGCAAGTTCAAATTCTTTCAAAGATTGTGACATTATTGTAAAATAGTTTGAATTTTACATATTGTATCCCCGCCGGGGCGGATTCTATATCCGCCTGTGCCGTTCCGCATACCGCGCGGCCCGCGGGCGCATATAGCATGTGCCCCTGCGTTGCAGGTGTACCAGCAAAAAAGGACGCACCCTCCGGCACGTCCCTTCTCAATATCATTTACGCATCCGAGCGCGAATACGCATTCTTCATGCCGCTGCTCAGCTCAAACAGGACCTTATTCAGGGCGTCCGTCGTCTCGGCCCTGACCATAGCGGCCAATTCCTCGTTGGCCTTGGTGCGCAGGGCGGCACGGGCGGCAGGGTCGGCCTCGCCGCGCTGGGCATCGTCATAGGTATTGATGATGCCGTTGGCTTTGCTGCCGACGCTCAGCGTGTAGCGCTCGATGTGGAACACCGATTTCGCGTAGGACGCATCGGCCATGGCGGCCAGCAGACGGCTGGCCCAGTAGAAGTTGTTGGTGGAGACATCGCCCGTCGTGTTGGACAGGTACTCCGGCGCCGTGTCCACGTTGGCGTAGAAGGGCACCATCGTGTTGAAGGCGTTGGACGCAAAGGCCAGCCACTCCACGGCGCGGAAGTCCTCCGGTACGTCGGGGCGCATTTGCAGCAGTGCCATAAAGTCGTTGCGGTTCACGCCGATGGGACGGTAGATGCCCTTCTCGGAAGCCGTGGCCGCATAGGGGTCATACGGCGTGCCCTGATAATGGCTCGACAGTACGTACTTTACGTCCTCGGGCGTGATCTTTTTCTCGGGCACCATGCACCAGGGCAGGTCGTCGGAGCGCGGCGTAAAGTCGGCGTCCGGGCCGTCCCAGGCGAACGTATTGGGGTTGAAATAACGCAGCATGTACCAGCCGCGGGGCGTGTTGTAGACATGGTCGGCATCGTCGTGGCTGCCGAAGGCGTCGCGCGGATTCAGCGCACCGTCCAGGGACAGGTCAAGATGGTACTTGTCGATAAAGTCGCGCAGGTCGGCGGAGCACATGAACTCCTTCTGCTCGCCCAGCGCGTCGTCCAGGTCGAGCGTGTCAAGGCCGAGCTGGTTCGGCATGACCACATAGACGTCATCGGGCACACGGCGGGCCATCCAGTGGTGGCCGCCGATGGTCTCGAGCCACCAGACCTCGTCCACATCCTGGAACGCGATGCCGTTCATCTCGTAGGTGCCGTACTGCTCCAGCAGGCTGCCAAGGCGCCGGACGCCCTCGCGCGCGGTGCGGACATAGGGCAGGACCAGATAGACAATGTCCTCCTCGCCGATGCCGCCCTTTACGAGCGGGTCAGCGCCCAGCACGCGCGGGTTGGAGGTAATGGTCTCGGTAGCCGTCATGCCGACGTTGGCCGCGTTGACGCCGCTGGCCGCCCACAGGCCCTTGCCCTCGACAGCGTTGGGTACCGCGGTGATGCGCAGGCCGCTGCCGGGCAGCGGGATCTCGACGCCCGAAATGACGGATTTATAGACTGCGGGGTAGTCTTGCGGCTGAAAAACGGTAAACTTTTTGGCAGTGAAATGGCCGGAGCCGGAATCGTCGTTGCGGGCGATCATCGTGGACCCGTCGTAGGACGCATTTTTGCCGACCAGAATGGTGGTGCAAGCCATGGTAAACATCTCCTTATCTCTCTTGGCCCTCTCTGCGAGGGGGCTCCGCCCGCAGGCGGTGGGGGAGAGAACCTTGCCATTGTCCGAAATATTCCGGATAGCCGCAAGGTTCTCTCCCTCCGGCCCTGCGGGGCCACCTCCCTCGCAGAGGGAGGCAAGTATGGCATCCTTTACATTATAAACTCATTTTTTCAAATTTCAACCGTCACATTTCCTGCGCCACGCCCTGCGCGATCACACCGCTCTGGTAGGCTTCGACCAGGGCTGTCAGGTCGCAGATCAGCGCCTGCTTGCGCCCGCCCTCGTCGGTGTCGCGCACCAGAATGCGCTGGGGCGCAGTATAGATATACTCGCTCTTGCTGGCAATGTCCTCGTCCTCGTGGATGGCCTTGTCCACGCTCTCAAACGGCTGGTGGGTGCGCAAGATCAACCCGCGGGAGTTATAGACCAGTGTGTAGCCGGCTATGCCGGTGCGCCGGTGGTAGGCACGGCAGAAGCCGCCGTCAATAATGATGAGCCGTCCGCCGCCCTTGATGGGGCTTTCCCCCTCGATAGCGCGGACCGGGACATGGCCGTTCACGATGTGGCTGCCCTCGCCGGACAGGCCAAATTCGCGCAAAATATGCTCGGCGGTACGCGGATCGGCAATGTGCCTGTAGTAGGGGTCCTTGATCTCCACCTGGGCCGCCGGGTCGGCAATATAAAGCCGCTCAAACGTCGTCATGGCGCTGCGGCCAAACAGCGGCGATTTTGCCCCGCACCACAGGTACCATAAAAAGTCCTGTCCGGCCAGCCGTGCCGGGCTGCCTGCGGGCGCACTGTAGCCCTGGCGGGCGCGGCGGTCACAGTAGTCGAACAGCTGCTTGCCGCTGCGGGCGGTGCCCTCAAACCGAATGGCCGCAAACGCGCCGTCCTCAGTCATCGGCACTGCGCCGTGGTAGAGCAGATTGCCGTTGCACATTTTATAAAACGCGCCGTGGGCGTACAAAAATTGCACATGGCGCTGCAGGCGCTCGCTCTCGGCAAAGCTGCGCACCAGCTCGGCGGCGATCTTTTCCTCGTCGGCAGTCAGCGCGGCGGGGTTGGCCGGGTCAACGGTGGGAAAGTCGCAGTCCAGCAGGGGATAGGTCGTGCCGAAATAGTCCACCGTGCCCGCGGCAAAGTCAATGTGGTTCAAAAAGTCGCGGCCCTGCAAATCAAAATCCGGGTTGCGGGCAATGACCTGCGCCTCCAGCTTGAGCATCATAACGGTCACGGCCTTGTGCATCCGCGCGGCGGCGGTCAGGTCGCCTGCCGCTGTGCGCTGGTCGGCGTGGGGCAGCCAGCGCGAAACATCGGAATCCGCGTAAGTATGCTGGGCAAAGCGCTCCAAGCGGCGCAGGCTGATGCCGTAGCCGCCCTCCAGCGTGTCCAGATTGTTGTAGGCCAGCGTTGTTTTCAGCACGGTCATAATGCAGAGCGGGCTGCCCGCTGCCGCGCCCATCCAGACCACGTCGTGGTTGCCCCACTGGATGTCCACCTGATGATGCGCCATGAGACTGTCCAGAATGCGGTCCGGGCGCGGGCCGCGGTCAAACAGGTCGCCCACAATGTGCAGACGGTCCACAGCCAGCCGCTTGATGACCTCGCAGAAACGGATAATATAGGCGTCGGCGCGGTCATAGCGGATGATGCTCTCAATGATCTCGCCGTAATACTGGTCCTTGTCGTGGTCCTCAAAGTGGGCGTGAAGCAGCTCGTCGAGGATGTAGCCGCAGTTCTGCGGCAGACAGTGGCGCACATGGTCGCGGGTATGCTTGCTGGACACGAACCGGCACAGGTCGATGAGCCGCAGCAGCGTCATGCGATACCAGGCGTGCAGGTCTCTCTGGCGGGCTTTCAGCTCGGGCAGCTTCTGATTGGGATAATAGATGAGCGTCGCCAGCTCGGCACGCTCCTCGGCGGGGACACCGTTGCCAAGCACCGTGTCGATTTTTTCACGGATGACGCCCGATGCGCTGTTTAATATATGTACGAACGCTTCGTGCTCGCCGTGCAGGTCACTCATGAAGTGCTCGGTGCCCTTGGGCAGACGGAGCAGGGCCTCAATGCGGATGATCTCGCTGGCCGCGGCGGCCACGGTCTGGTATTTCTGAGACAGCAGGCGCAGATAGCGCAGATGCTCATCGGAATATTGCACGGGCAGGACCTCCCTGTACTTTTCTTACATCTACATGGAATTATAGCACACCTTGCGGCAAAACAAAAGGCCGCAGCCCGGAATTTTGGGCTGCGGCCTGATGATTTTTAGGGCAGGGACTCTGTAGGGGCGGATTCTATATCCGCCCGTGGACGTTTACCCTGCGTTCATCTTTTTTCACAACGGGATGCTGCCAAGCGGGCGCATATAGAATGCGCCCCTACGGTGCAGCATGGCTGCACATTTTTTTGCAATCACTCGATCTCAATCAGCGTCTGCTTCGGCTCGAGCTTCTTGGCCTCGGCCTTGGGCAGATGCAGGGTCAGGATGCCGTTCTCAAACTTAGCGCTGATGTCCTTGGGCTCCAGCTCCTTGCCGACATAGAAGCTGCGTGCGCAGCTGCCGGTAGCACGCTCCTGGCGGATATAGCGGCCCTCGTTGTCCTTGTCATCCAGCTCCTCATTGCGCTGGGCGCTGATGGTCAGATAGCCGTTGTCCAGATCCAGCTTGACATCCTCTTTCTTGAAGCCGGGCAGATCAACGAACACATCGTAGCTGTCCTTGTTCTCGCGGACATCGGTTTTCATCACATTGGCGGCACGTTTGCCAAACATACCGCGGGGGGCAGCGGCCTTCATGGCGCGGTCAAAATCGTGCTCCCAATCGTTGCTGAACAGATCATCCATCAAAGCCTCATTGAACATATACGGAACCATCATCATAAGTCATTCCTCCAATTTTCATCGGCCGCCCGTTTTGTTTGTGAGCGGTTGACTTTTGATACACATTGTTGCGTTCCCTTTGGGGATTCGGTTCTTCCGTTCCTCTTTCCCTTGGAACGTCTCTATAATAGCACCGAACATTAGCACTGTCAAGAGGAGAGTGCTAATGTTTACATGTTATGTAATGTTTGTTCACAAAATATGTAATAAGTTTTGTTGAATTACGATGATACGTCTGTTTTGCTAGCCCGTAGGGAGGGGTCTTGACCCCTCCGGGACGTTTGCGGCAGCCGCAGACCACCCCGGGACGCATGTATGCTGCCTAGGAAAGTGCATCACTGCCACAAGCCTCCTGCGGAGGGGTCAAGACCCCTCCCTACGACTTACCCGCAAGTGCCCGCTAATGGGAAGCCTGCGCTCCGGTCATTCACGGGGCAGCCTTTGCTTTCTAACGCCTGCTCACGGGGGGGAGAAGGCTTCTCATCTTTACATTATGTCGTATTCAATCGGCGTCTCAAACAGCCGTGCCGCCTTCTCCCGGTCCTCGGTCTGGCCCAGCGCCCACATCAGCTTGACGGCGACAGCCTCGGGGGTCATGTCGCGGGCCTCCAGGACGCCGGGCAGCTCACCGACGGCGCGGCCCACCTCGTAGACGGCAAGGTCACACCCCTCATGCGGGACCTGCGTGGTAAACACCGCCAGCCGCCCGCTCTCACACCAGCAGCGCAGGGCGGCGAACATCTCGCCGTGCTCCCCGCCCGGCAGGCCTCCGACGCCGAAGCTCTCCAGCACCAGTGCGCGGTAGTGCGGGGCCAGCAGCGGGATGATGTCCGCCCGCATGCCCGGCACAAGCCGCAGCACAAAAACGGCGGGCTCAAGCCTTTCATAGAACCGCACGGGCGGCTGGTCCGTGGGGCGGCGCAGAAACGTCACCAGCCGCGTATCGCGGAACACCGCAGTCTCGGGGTAGTCGATGCTGGAAAACGCATTGAAACTGCGCGTCCGCGTCTTGCGCGCGCGTGTGCCCAGAATGACCTTGTTGTCAAACACCAGCTGCACGCCCCATGCGCCGTCGCTGACCGCGTAGACGAACGCACGGTAGAGGTTGTTGCGCGCGTCGGTATCGCGGTTGTAGATGGACTTCTGGCTGCCGGTCAGCACAACGGGCTTCGCGCTGTTCTGCACCATGTAGCTGAGCGCCGCGGCGGTGTAGGCCATCGTGTCTGTGCCGTGGGCGATGACAAAGCCGTCGCAGGCATCATAATTTTCTTTGATGCAGCGCACGATGATCTGCCACTGCGCGGGGCCGACGTTCGTCGAATCCAGGTTGAACACCTGCACAGCGCTGACCTCGCACAGGTCAGCCAGCTCGGGCACGCAGGCCAGCAGCTCCTCTGACGTGATGGCCGGGGCCAGCCCGCCCGCCGCCGTAGGGCGGCTCGCAATCGTCCCGCCTGTGGCGAGAAGCAGAATTTTTTTCATCAAAATCCCTCACTTCCTTGGCCCCCTCTGCGAGGGGGCTCCGCCCGCAGGCGGTGGGGGAGAGAGCTTCGCGGTTATCCGAAATATTTCGGGTCATGGCAAAGTTCTCTCCCTCCGGCCCTACGGGCCACCTCTCCCCTTCTGGCGCAAGCGCCACCTCCCCCGTATCGGGGGAGTCTGTCTCGCAGAGGGAGG
>ERZ772863.588-NODE-588-length-40911-cov-18.712086_pt1 | contig 40911 bp, 41 predicted proteins | sample MGYA00512134_ERZ772863 | MGnify/ENA primary metagenome ERZ772863 (study PRJEB29015, sample SAMEA2737659) | human gut metagenome | biome: human gut; feature: human-associated habitat; material: faeces | place: China | collected 2012 ...
ACACAATATATCAATGAGATCAATCATGGAATGGGTGTGGTCATGGCAACAGGTACGCCGATATCGAATTCTATGTCGGAATTGTATGTTATGCAGATGTTTCTGCAGGAAGCGCGGCTTAAAATGAAAGATATTTATAATTTTGATGCATGGGCTTCCAACTTTGGGGAAGTGACAACCGCACTGGAACTGGCCCCGGAAGGAACGGGCTACCGGATGCGGACCAGGTTCAACAAATTTGTGAACCTGCCGGAACTGATGATGATGTTTAAAGAGGTGGCAGACATTATCCTGCCGGAAATGTTGGATATTCCAAAACCGAAGCTGAAAGGAGGAAAGTACATCATTGTAGAATCGGAGGCGTCTGACTATGTGCGTTCACGTATGGAGGAAATGGTAAGTCGTGCGGAGGCTATTCATAATGGCTTAGTAAATCCGTGGGAAGATAATATGTTGAAGATTACCGGGGAAGCAAGGCTTTTGGGTACAGACCCGAGGCTTCTGGATTTGGATGCCCCGGTGGACGAAGATTCCAAACTGAATAAGGCGGTAAGGAATATTTACCAGGAATATACCGATTCTATGGAGATAAAGGGAACGCAGATCATTTTTTCTGATATCGGGACACCGGGAAATGGAAAGCCATTTACGGTATATGACTATATCAAGCAGGAGCTGGTATTAAAAGGAGTGCCGGAGGAAGAGATCTGCTTTATACACGATGCAAAAACAGATGAGCAGAGGGACCAGATGTTTTCTGACCTGCGCAGCGGAAGAAAAAGGATCATTCTTGGAAGTACAGACAAATTGGGAACCGGGACTAATATTCAGGACAGAATTGTTGCCCTGCATCATATCGACTGTCCCTGGAAGCCTTCGGCCATAGAACAGCGTGAAGGCAGGGGGCTTCGGCATGGAAACAAAAATGAAGAGGTAAGCGTCTACCGGTATGTGACGAAAAACTCCTTTGACGCATATCTTTGGGGCATTGTAGAGACAAAACAGCGGTTCATTTCCCAGATTATGACTAGCCGGGAACTGGCAAGGGACTGTGAAGATGTGGATGAAACCGTTCTGAATTTTGCGGAGATCAAGGCAGTAGCTTCCGGCAATCCTTTGATTATGGAAAAGATGGAGGTTGACAACGAGGTAACGAGGCTCCGTGTCTTAAAATCCGCTTTTGAAGGGAAGAGGTATCTTCTGCAGGATGCGTTTACTTTCCAATATCCGCAAAGGATTGCAGCCAGGAAGAAGGAACTGGAGAAGCTGGAGGGAGATATTCGTACCAGGAATGAGGAAGTGGAAAAGAACCCGTTGTTTGAGATCGTCCTGAAGGACCGGAAATTTACAGAACATAAGGAGGCGGGGGAATTTCTTCGGGGTATTATAGAACATTCCATCCTTTATGAAGAACTTACTATTGGCGCTTATAAAGGATTTGAAATTGCCCTCAAGAAAGATTCCGAGGGAGCAATCCTTTATGTGAAAGGAAACGGGCTGTATAAGGTGGAACTGAAAAAAAGTGATTCCGGGAATATCGTTCGTCTGGAGAATACCGTAAATGGGCTGGATAAAGAGGCGGAGGAAATCCGGCAGAAGATCGCTGGCTACCATACGGAAATGGAAAATGCAAAAATAGAATATGAAAAAGAATTCCAGTACGAAGATCTGCTGAAAGAGAAGCTGAAACGGCAGACAGAGATCAATAACCAGTTGGAGATTAAAGAGGAAAATGAGGTTATTGACAACGTACCGGAGGAGACCGTGGCAACGCCGCATATCGCAGCGGCCACAAGATAGGTTACAGGTGCCAGGACAGGCATCTTTTTTTATTAATTGAAGATCAGAAAGGAGATTATTTATGGATTATAGTATCAGAGTTTATAAAGTGGACAAAGAGGACAGCAGGTTAAGAGGATTTGTGAGCATTACATTTGACGGGGCCTTCTGTGCCAAAAGTATCGCGCTGAAAGAGTCTGCCAAAGGAAGACTTTATCTGGAGATGCCGAAATATCTGGATTATGAGAGCCAGGAGTATCTGCCGTTCTTTAGTTTTAAGGATGCGGATTTCAGGAAGGCGGTTACGGAGCAGGTGGTTGATGCTTATGAAGAGATTAAAGACAAGTATATTGATACGGAAGCAACCTGGGATGAAGAGGAATTGTATTATGATCTGAGTGTTACGCCAATCAGGGGAAACGATACCTTTAAGGCAGAGGCAGCAATGAAGATTCAGGATGTATTTGTGGTGCAGCAGATGCATGTGATCCAGGGATGGAACGGAAAGACTTTTGTGGGAATGCCGCAGAGGGAGAACAGCCAGAAGGGAGAAAAAGAGGACATCGCCCATCCGATCACCGGAGACTTTAAGAGGGAATTGGAGGCTGCTGTTATGGAGGAATATCATAAAAAACTGGAGGTACAGCAGCAGGCCCAGAACCAGCAGCGCAGGGCGGCAAGATAAAAGTGGTATATTTTTCGGAAGCAGTCTAAAAAAATGTAGTAATTTCTATAGAACGGTGGTAGAATGTAGACAATATATTTGATTGGAGGACATACAATGGCTAGAGGTCGAAAAAAGCAGGATACGTTGACGCTGGAAGAGCAGTTGGCTGCTGTAGAAAAAGAGATTGCAGGACATGAGGAGGCATTAAAAACTCTAAGAGAAAAACGGAAGGCATTAAACAATCAGATAGAAGAGGCGCAGAAAGAGAAAATATACCGCGCAGTAATTGCATCAGGGAGAAGTATTGAAGAAATCCTTGCTGCAATTTCTGATAAGAAAGAAGAACAAGAATAAAGGACAAGCCGTTATGGGATTGATATGAAAATCCTATAGCGGCTTTTTTGAAAGGAGTGAGAAAATCGTCAAAAATCAAGAGGATGAAAATAGGGGAACTGGATGAATTTCTGGAACTGGAGGAACCGGTCTGTGGCTACTTTCTTTTGGTTCGGGATGAAGAACACCGGGAACTATTGGAAGAATCTTATATCCATGTTCCCTCTTTAGGAGTGAATATCCATGTGGGGATTTGGGAGAGCTGGAATGAAGATTCGGAGGACTTTGAAGCAGACTTTGATTATTACCATTTCCGGGATGCTGATACCGGGGAAAACCTTTATACGGAGCAGGGGAGCGGATTGATTACCTGCATCCATAATTATACGGGGCTTTCATGGGAAGAGATTGAGAATCTGGATTGTGAATATAGGGAAGTGGAATAAGGAAAAACGGGATGGCTGCTAAGAGGCAGTCTTTTTTGATGCGTAAAATATGCAAGCTACGGATAAAATCGTGAAAAGAGCGGATAGGAATTGAAAAATAGTCGGGAGGGATGCAGCGTGAAAAAAGACAGGATGTTGTCTGTGTTAGTAGTGATTGCAGTAATTTTTATGATTATTTGCGGGTGCCGGCTGATCTGGCTCATACTCCGGTATCAGGAGGCTGACAATTTGTATGCCGATATTGGAGAAGAGATACTTTTGCCGGAGCTTCCTTCTGAGGATGATAAAAACCCAAGGGAGGAAAACGAAGTAAAACAGGCGGTGGATTTTCAAAAATTGCTTAGTATCAATGAAGAGGTTGTGGCATGGATTTCAATACCGGCGCTGGAACTGGAATATCCGGTCACACAAGGGGAGGATAATGAATATTACCTTCATTATGCGTATAACAAGGAACCAAATTTTGCAGGGAGTATTTTTCTTAATTTCAGGAATCATGCAGATTTTCAGGACCAGAACACCATTTTGTATGGACATAATATGTTGAATGGCTCTATGTTTGGTTCACTGAAGCATCTGGATGTAAGTACACATCCAAAGATTATTGTCTATACTCCGGAATCGGTTCTGGAGTATGAGGCAGTAGACAACCGGATTATCAGTGTATCAGAGAAGGAATATTATCAGACCAGTTTCCAGGGGGAGGATTTTCTGGCAGTATTGCAAGGACTTTCGCCGGAGATTAGTGAAGCAGATGGAGAAAGGATTCTTACGTTGTCTACTTGTAATGGAAATTCGGCACAGCGGAGAATTGTGCGCTGTAGGTTAATAGAGGAAAGCAATGTGCAGTAAGCAGATGTAGGGATGTGATAGAAGGGAGATGTAGTAAGTAAATGGAGGAAAAGAAAAAGATCAACCAGGTACGATTTGAAGGTTAAATGCTAGTACAGAAGTTTTCAGTGGATTCGTTGAAATTTTCATTTGGTTTTTGCGAGCATGACTATTAAGAGCTTGAATAGGAATTTGATAATATTCAAAAAAATAACGGTTATTGATAAAATAGTGATAATTATGGGATAAAATCAATATAAAACTAGCAATTGATATACATAAGATGAGTGGGGAGGGATTGTAATTGAATTCTTTTTTAAGATTTACCAGAAATTATCGTAATATAGTTAATGGAAATAAAGTTGTGATTGTAAATCGTGATACAGGCATGTGGATGCGGATTTCGAAAGAATGTTTTGATATTTTAGATGAAGCTATTCTCAAAGAGTGTAAAAAAGAGGAACTATTACAATCATTTCAAGATACAGAAGATAGAGAATACTTTGAGGAATTATTGGATAACGCAGAAAAATTAGGGGTAATATCTGAATGTAGGGAAGCGCCAAAGCGTATAGAAACAGTTTATTTAATTCTGACAAATAGATGCAATTTAAAATGTAAGCATTGTTGTGTCAGTGCAGAGGCTATTGGCAATGAAATTGTTAATAGTGAATTAAACACTATTTCGTTCAAAAAAGCGATTGATAAAATTGTGGCATGTAATCCAGACAGAATCATTGTATCTGGAGGAGAACCAATGATCCGAAAGGATTTCATGGAAATTATACAATATTTACGGAGTCTATATCGGGGAATGATTGATTTATCTACAAATGCTATTTTGATAAATAGTGAAAATGTAAAGGAAATAATAAGAAATGTAGATAGGATTGATATAAGTATTGATGGTGTAGATGAAGAAACCTGTTCTATGGTGCGCGGAAAAGGCGTATTTGAAAAAGTTATATCGGCTATAAAACTATTAAAGGCGGAGGGGTTTAATGAAATTTTTCTGTCTATGGTTTTTGGAGATTATAATGAGGGACTGCAAGAAAAATTTAAAAAATTAAATAAAGAGTTGGGAACGCAATCTGTAATAAGAGCATTTGTTCCCATAGGACGAGGAAAAGAAAATAAAGAAATTTTTGTAAACCCAGAAAAAGATAGTGTACCAGAAAATGAATATACAGATGAGGAAATGCAAACAGCCAGACAGGGAATGGTAGGAATTCGATGTGGGGCTGGCGTGACAGATCTTACTATTAATTATGATGGAAACGTTTATCCCTGCGCAAATTTATTGAATAATTATTACAAGATGTTTAATATTTTTGAGGTTGACAGTATTCCGACTTTTATAAATGCCGATATAGAAAAATGTGAAGGATACAAGAAATTAGAGAGTATTCAACCTGAAAATTATGAAAAGTGTAAAGATTGTAAAGTGAATTTGTTCTGCTGGTCATGTTTACAAGATATAGAAAATCTTAAAGAACATAAGGAGAGTTTTGAAAGATATTGTTATTTGAAAAAAAATATCTTATATCCGATTGTTTGGGGAGAAGAGGTGCAATAATGCAAAGTTTTGCTTTGTGGGTAACATCATGTTGTAATATGCAATGTACTTATTGTTATGAGGGAAAAGAGAAAAAGAACACTTACATGTCACAACAGACATTAGATAATGTCATTGATTTTATAGATGAGCATATGAGCCATAATCCAGGTGAGGATTTACTTATAGATTTTCATGGTGGAGAGCCGTTGCTCCAGTTTGATAAAATAGAGTATGCAATAGAAAAATTTAATAAAATGTTTGGTAAAAGAGTAAGATATGGAATTACAACAAACGGGACAATTCTTACAGATAATATCTTAAAATGCTTGGTTGATAATTTTCATTATTCTCTTTCTGTTAGTATTGATGGGACTAGAGAGACGCACGATCAGAAGCGGCGAATGAAAGACGGAAAAGGCAGCTATGATATAGTTATAAAAAATGCACGGCGAATATTAGAAAAACGTAAGGATGTACGTGTACGCATGACAGTTGATTCCACAACGGTAAATAAGCTTTTTTCTAATGTATGCGCGCTGAATGCTGAAGGATTTAAACTTATTGTTCCGGGAATAGATTATTTTGATTCGAAATGGGATCAAGATAAGATGTTAATTTTATATCAACAGATGTTGCTGTTAAAAGAAGAAATTCAAAAAGGAAAGTTGACAGCCCGAGTGGGGTTGCTCGATGACTACCAAAGCACTGCAGTTAGAGTATGTACAGGTGGGAAAAATTCGTTTCATATTAGTTCATCCGGTACGATTTATCCTTGTGCATTTGTTGAAGGAAATCTTAAATATGTTATCGGAAATGTATGTGATGGTTTGGACTCGAAGAAAATACAATGGATTCAAAGTATAAATGAATTATCGGTCAAGGCATGTGAGAATTGTGCTCATGAGCAAGGCTGCATTTCTACAAGATGCAAGATATTAAATAAAATTTTGGTTGGAGATTTCTGTACACCTTCACCTGTAATTTGCAATGTAGAAAATTTAAAGTTTAATATGTCTAAATAATGATTATAAACGCTGGCAAGAGAAGAAGAAAGAGGTACATATGAAAGTAAAGAAATTGGCAATTAAAAAAATTCAGGCACCGAAAGAGAAACTCGATGTAAAGGGACAAAGCTGTTGGGATGATTGTAAAGTTTGGAAAAATAATACGTCAACACCAAAGTGTGCATATGAGAAAACTTGTTATGTAAGCTGTTTCCTTTAGAATTTGGAGGTGGATTATGATGAAAGAGAACAAAGAAACCAAATTAGGCGTTAAGAAAATTACCGCACAGAAAGAAAAACTGGATGTTCAGGGACAGGGATGTTGGGACGATTGTAGGATTTGGAAGAACTACACTACAGCACCGAAGTGTGAATTAGAGAAGACTTCTTACAATAACTTTTTCCTGTAAGAAATAGTCAGTTACCTTTAACTACGGTTGAGTAAACCAATAAAATAAATTTCTTTTGCCAGCGTTTATTTTATAGAAAGTGATGAATAAAATGGTAGATGTTGCAATTATTGATAGCGGTATTGATATGAGGAATACAGATTTATGTAACATGGTTTCCAAGGGCTTTAGTTTGGATTTTACTAATAGTAATATCGTATATCAGAATGAATACAATGATTTGAATGGACATGGAACATATTGCGCTTCAATTATAAGGAGATTTTGTCCTGAAGTAAGATTTACGATTATAAAGATTTTAGACCAGAATAAATTAGGGTGTAGTAAGTGTTTAATAGAAGCGTTGGATTATTTATACCATAATCCAGTAGATATTGTTAATATGAGCCTTTCAACGCAGGACGAACAATTTGGAAAAGAACTATGGGAAATCTGTGGTAAAATGAAACGATCTGGGATGATATTGGTTTCGTCATTGGCTAATCATGCCGAAATTAGTTATCCTGCAGTTTGCGAGGGAGTTATAGGTGTAAGAGGTTCTCAGTTTTTAAAGGAAAACGAGTATATCTATCATTCTGATGAAACAATTCAATGCTTGGGAAGTAGTATTCCAGTATTGGTTGAAGGCCTGAATGGTATATATACTTTTTTTGGTGGAAACAGTAAAGCAGCGGCTAATATAAGTGGTATTATAGCTGCTCAATTGCAGAAATCGGGAACAACGGATAATTTTGAAGAAAGTTTCAAAGAAAATGCACAAGATACTGAAAAAAAGGGTCAAACACTACCTATTAATTGTATAATAAACAATAAGATAACTATATCGGAAGAATTGTGTGATGAGAGTGATTTTAAACAACTAAAGATGATAATGCAAGAGGTTCTTAAAATCCCAGTAGAAAAAAGAAAATTGCTTTTTGAACGATCAATTTTACACCCGGAATTTAATATTGATAGAGAAAATTTTGGAAAACTTATGATGGCAATTGAGAAAGAGTGGAAGATTAGTTTAAAAAAAGAAGAAATAAATCTATTATCTATTCGTGACATAACTACTATATATGATTTACTAAAGAGGACGGAAATCAATGAAGATTTTAAAAAATAAGAATATAAAAAGTTTTATTCATATGTTGGCTGCATATAAAAAACAGCATATTGTTGCAATGATATTTTCTGTTTTTTATTCAATCTTTATGCTACTTCAGCCAATTATATTAATGAGCATAATTGATGAAGGCATTATGAAGAAGAATTTAAGAAATATTTTAATTTATATATGTATATATTTAGGAGTAATTCTGGCGCAGAACATAGTGAATATAATTGCTACATATTTATATTCTTCCATAGGAAAAAACTTTATACACGACTTGAGGATTAGACTGCTAAAGTATGTTCAGAGTCAGTCTGGAAATACACAAATAAATTTTGAAACTGGTGAGCTCTTTACAATTTTTGATAACGATATTGACAATATAGAGGAAGCAGCATCGAATTTGATTTTTTCTATTTTTTCAGATGTTTTAGTTTCGATTTGTATGAGCATTTATCTTTTATATCTTCAAGCAGATTTGTTTTTAATAATAATTTTGTTACAGCCAATCATGTTTATAACACAGAAGAAATATAAACAGTCTAGTCATAGGATTGCCGTAAAAATACGTGGGATTTTAGGTGATATTTCAAAGGAGGTACAAGAATTTTTTTCGCAGATTGTTAATTTTATAAAACTAAATGCGGTATCATATTTTTGGAGTAAGTATGATAAAAATGCGAAAGATTACTTGCAATATTCCATAGAGCTAGATTTAGTATTTGCAAAAGGTATGGGGATTGCTAATTTTATTAGTTGTTTAACTATGTGTATAATATTTGGGTACGGAGGATATAAGACTATTCTTGGAACAATGTCCATAGGTGGACTTATTTCATTTAATCAGTATTCACAGAAACTTTTTTCTCCACTATTAAAAATTGCTCAATATAATATACAGTTAAGGAAAACGCTTGTTTCTATAGATAAGATATATGGAACATTAGAGCATTCACAAGAAATCCTTTGTGATACGCCGTACTATGAGGGCAAGATTACAAGAGGTGAGATTTCGTTTAGAAATGTTGATTTTTCTTATGATGGAAGGAAATCTGTATATCAAGGACTAAATTTAGATATTGAATCGGGGAAATTTAATGGTATTGTAGGAGAAAGTGGAGCCGGAAAAAGCACTCTTATAAATTTATTATTACGACTTTGGGATGTGCAGCAGGGCACTATATTGTTGAATGGAGTAAATCTTCGACAATATCAGTTGGACATACTGAGAGGGAGTATAGCGTTGGTAACACAAGATCCGTTTTTAGTTAATGATACAATAAAGAATAATTTAACATTATTAGATAATATTAGTGAAGAGGATATTATTAAAGCAACAAAACGTGCCGGAATTTATGATTTTATTATTTCTTTACCAGACGGTTTTAATACGGAAGTTGGAGAAAGTGGTATTAAATTGTCCGGAGGACAAAAACAGAGAATTGCAATAGCCCGTATTCTATTGAAAAATGCCCCTATTGTTATTTTGGATGAAGCGACTGCGGCATTGGATAATAACACAGAAGAATATATTATTGACGAATTTTACGATGCTTTAAAGGGAAAAACGGTTATAATTATTAGTCACAGGCTTTCAATTATAAAAAAATGTGAAACCATTAATGTTATTAGTCAGGGGAAGGTGGTAGAGTGTGGTTCACATGATGAATTGATTTTAAAAGGAGGCTATTATAAACAATTATATGATAAGATGATATAAAAAGTATTCGTATATTATCAAAACACATAAGACAATAGTAGGGCAAGAAGAGAGGCAGGTAAATAATATGAACTCATATAAAATAATGATTGTTGATGACGATAAAAAAATTTTGAAATTTTTAAAGGATTTTCTGGAACTGGAAAATTATACAGTTATAACCGCTGAAAACGGTGAAGACGTCTTGAAAAAGATAAATACTTTGCCAGATCTTATTTTGTTAGATATTAATATGCCGCACATGAGTGGATTGGAAGTGTGCAAACGCATAAGAGATTATGTTTCATGTCCTATTATTTTTTTGACAGCATGTATAGAAGATGAGGATAAAATCATTGGATTAAAATCTGGGGGAGATGATTATATTGTTAAGCCTTTTAATATAGATGAACTCTTAGCAAGGATAGAAGCGCATCTAAGGCGTGAACAGAGGAATGTTGGTAAAAAGAAAATGTTATTTTCAGATGAACTATGTATTGACTATTCGGGAAAAAAAGTTATATACCAGGACAATGAATTGGATTTTACAAGAGCAGAGTTTGATCTTATTGAAGTTTTATCAAGTTATCCTGGACAGGTGTTTGATAAAGAACTTCTTTATGAAAAAGCGTGGGGATATGAAAAGGAAGGTGACAGTCACTTGGTTACAGAGATGATTAGTAGAATAAGACGAAAACTAAAAAAATATACAAATAAAGTATATATTGAAACCGTTTGGGGGTATGGATATAAATGGATAGGATAAGAAATCTTAAATTGAGAAATAGTCTTTTCTTATATCTTGTTATTTTTCTAACTATAGGTATCGTTTTATCTGTGTTTACTCTAAAGATATGTACTAAAGTTGAGGAAGCAATTTGGTTGGATAACATAGACAATATTGATGATTTTGTGAAATTTCAAGAAGAATATAATGCTATTTTTCAAGATTTCCTACCGATTCCTTCTTGTACCATGGCTAAATTGACAATAAAAGAGAGAGTTGTTATTGAATTATGTGATTTTTTGGAAACGTGGTGTTGGTTTTTATTTGCATTTGGAGGAGCATTGGCAGCAGTACTGGTATTTTACAATAAGAAATTAAAACAACCTTTAGCTTTACTTCATAAAAGTGCACAGGAAATAGGAAAAACAAATTTGGATTGTGAGATTTATTATGATAAAAAAGATGAAATGGGGGAGTTGTGTGAGGCATTTGAGCAAATGCGAGAACAGCTTATGGAAAATAATTTATATTTATGGAATATGATAGAAGAACAGAAACAGCTCAGAGCCGCTTTTACTCATGATATTAGAACACCTTTAGTTGTTTTAAAAGGATATGTACAATTACTTAAGAAGTATCTTCCGGAACAAACTATAGAATTGAAGAAACAAATGGAGATATTAGATGATATTGAAGAACAGACGGTACGACTAGAGCATTTTTCTGATTCTATTAAAAAGACACAGAGAATGGATCATTTGACCATTAAGAAAAACTTGATAAATGTGAGAGAATTCCTGGAAAAAATCGAAAAGAATATATTGTTAATGAGTGAAGATGTTTCAATAAAAGTGCAATATGAGTATCATGATTTGGAAATAGGGCAACTGTGTATTGATGTATATATATTTATGGAAGTTATGGAAAATATAGTGGCAAATGCATTGCGATATGCAAAAGAAAAGATAGATGTGAAAATACAAAAGGACGGCAAATTTCTGAAACTTTTAATAATGGATGATGGAAAAGGTTTTTCGGAACGGGATATCATACACGCATGTAGACCATATTATCGAGAGCAATCGGATGAGGATACACAGCATTATGGGCTTGGATTATATATATGTAAAGTACTTTGTGAAAAACATGGAGGAAGTATAGAATTAGGCAATAATAAATTTGGAGGGGGATGTGTACAGGTTATATTCAATATTGAAGAATGAAATAATATTTTAGTAATACTTAGGGCAGAGTATATTTGAAAATACACTTTGTTCTTTTATTATTTCAACAATTTAGGAAAAAAGTTATAGTTATTGATAGATTAGTGATAATCTCGATATATATTATTAGCATAACTAAAATAATTGCTTGGAATGAAATTAAAAAATATCAGCTTATGCAATTATGGATAGGAGGAGATGTAATATGGCTAATTTTATAAAAAGAGAAATTTGTTTTTTGATGAAAAATCCAATAACATATGTATCTGTGCTTCTTATGGTTGTAATAGTAGTAATTACTGTCCCACCGTACTTGGAACCATATGCACATGTGAGGACTGATAGCGAACCAGTTGAGTATGATTCGGATGGGGATATTGATAGTGGATATATTCCTACACCTATAGAAGAATGGTATGAAGTCTCTCTGGAGGAAATAAAAGCTGGATTAATAAATGATGTTGGATTAACAATAGAGCAAGCGGAAAGCGAAATAAGCATGATGAAGGATAATGCTTGGGATAGAGAAAAAATTGTTGAATATCTAAGAGAAGAGTATTCTTTAAAAGGTGCAAATAGCGTGTTTTTGCTATACGAATATAAGCATGCTACATTTTCAGAAATGCAACAATATTTAGAAGAATCATTTAAAGATCAAACTTTTACAAAGAGCTTTTCATATAAGTATTCCGAATTCCTTAGTTTGGGATCTGTCTTAGCAGCAGTAATCTTATTTGTTGTGTTGCTTTCACGTGATATGAAAAAAGATATTTATGCTTTACTTCATACGAAACCTTTCATGGGGAGTAAATATGTATTATGTAAATTGATTAGTGGTGCAAGTGTTATTTATATGGCGATTGCAGTAGTTACAGTAGTTATGAACATTATTGCAGTAAAAACTGGTAATGAGCTAGGTTTAGGCAGTAACATTTTTGATGTGTGGAAAGTTGTTGTGATTTATAATCTGCCTAGCATTATTTTAACAGGATGTGTCGTTATATTTATATCATTATTATTTAAAAACATCTTGCCTGTTGTTCCAGCTATGCTAATTTATTTTATATATTCCAATATGGGTGCTGATATAACTATGAGTGGATATATATATATATTAAGACCGCTCGGGCTATTTATAAGATATACAGAATTGTTTCCGAATTTATCCAGTCCAAATGGAGCTGTTTTAAATCAGGGTATCATATGTGCGGTAGCTGTTTTGTTGATATTTATAAATAGTAGTTTGTGGGAAAGAAGGCGAACTATATGAAATATGATATGAAAATAAGTTTACCATTTTATAAAGTAATCTATTCAGTAGCTTTTATGGTTATCCTCCTTATTATACGTGGTATTTCAAGAGCAGGAGAAGTAATTGCTGCGCTAGAACCCAACGTGGCCTTGCTTGCAGGCATATTTTTGGCTGATAATTATTATAAAGAATTTTCTAACGGGAATATTCAGGTGTTTTATAGATACCCATTGCAAAAAAAGATGAGTGCAGTGCTTAGACGGAATATGATTGGAAGCATATATTTGTGGTTGTTGACAGTTGTTGCATATTTTGCATATATGTTTGTGTATCATCCACTAAACACATCCTACAATAGTATTTCTATAATGCTGGACACATTGATAGTTTGTGCAATAAGCATTCTGTTTTCTGGAATGCTAACTTTTACAGTTACAAATTTCGCGCAAAATATTGGTATCGGTATAGGGATTTTTATAATTTTTTGGATTTGTTTAACAAGCAAGTTTGCGGAATATTTACCCAAGTGCTTAAGACTATTCCTTTTGGAAGAGAGTAAACAGCAGCTAGGTACATTTACACCATATTATCAAAGCCGTTTTTTATATTTACTAATAACTATAATTCTGATATTTTTGAATATTTACACTTTAAACATGGAACCAAAATATAAAAAAAGAGAATGGGGGGTTAAGCATGAGTATAAAAATTGAAAATTTATGTATGGAATATAAAAAAGGAATTAAGAGTCTCGACAATATTAATTTATCTATTGAGTCTGGAATTTATGGGCTTTTAGGTGAGAATGGAGCCGGGAAATCTACCCTGATGAAAATTTTGGTAACTTTATTACAGCCAACAAATGGAATGGTAGATATTGATGGAATAAAATTGGAACGGAAAAATTATGAACAGATAAAAAAGAACATAGGATATCTTCCACAAGAACTTGGACTCTATCCAAACCTTACAGTACAGGAGTCTCTGGAATATGTAGGAATTCTAAATGGTATGAAAAAAGAGGATTACCAGAAACAGATTGATTATTATTTGGAAAAAACAAGCCTATTAGAGCACAGAAATAAAAAAAACAGACAATTATCAGGAGGTATGAAAAGAAGAGTTGGTTTGGTTCAAGCATTACTGCATAATCCTCATATTCTGATTGTAGATGAACCAACAACAGGCTTGGATCCAGAAGAAAGAATTCGAATTCGTAATTTGCTAGTTGATTTTGCGAACGATAGAACAGTCCTTTTTTCTACTCATGTTACTGAAGATTTGGCAGCTACATGTGATAGATTATGTATTATGCGAAAGGGAAAACTTGTGTATAATGGATCAATTTCTAAATTGATTTCAACAGTAGAAAATCATGTGTTTTTATGTAACTTTCATGATGAAGCGGAATTTCAAAGATTTCAAAAGACTTATAGAGTTGCTTCGAAAATATACAAAGCAGATACGATAGAGGTCCGTTTTGTAAGTCCGGATTTGCCACCGATTCCATGTAAGAAATGTGCTCCGTCTTTGGAAGAAGCATATATATATCATTTGTACGTAAAGGAAAAGGAGGAGAGGGGAAATGAATAGGTATTTCATACACAATCAGGAATATGAAAATGCCTTAGGTAAAGTAAATAATAAAATGAAAATTTCCTTTATCGGCGCTTTGAAAATTTTAGAGCAAAGTGGATATGGTTTAGGTGGAAAAGATTTTATCACTTCGAGTAAATATCAGGTTGATATTTTTTCATCGGAGCAAATAAAGGGGATTGAGAAAAACGATATAGTTCTTATAGCTGCTAGTGGTTCGGTAAAAAACGATGTGTTATTATTGCAAGAATGTAGAAAACTTGCTGACATTCCGATAGTCGTATTGGGTAAAAATGATGAAAAATACTCAATAAATATGTTGTATTCAGGAGCAGACGATTATTTAAAACTGCCTTGTTCAAGACAAGTATTAGATACAGTGATATATATTCATATTAGAAGGGAACATAGATGAAAGGGAAGAAGTATGCAGAGAATTTTAATAGTAGATAATGACTCAGCTTTTGCTCATGGCATGGAAATAGCATTAGGAAATAAGGAACGTAAAATTTATACAGCATATGGAGTAAAAGAGGCATTGCGCATACTGAAAGAAGAGGATAAAAGACCAGATTTGATATGTTCGGATTATCAAATGTATGATGGAACAGTTATAGATTTAATGAGTTATATTAAAGAGTATGGGATGGGATGCCCGGTAATTGTTATTTCGGGACATGATGAAGAGCAGTATAGAGAGAAGATAGAAAATGCTGGTGCGGCATTTTTCTATGATAAGGGTTTATTTAAACTCCAAGAAATAAGACAAATTGTGGCAGATTTTTTGGCATCTGTGAATAAATGATGCTAAGAAGAATAAGAATTAAAGGACAAGTCGCTATGGGATGTTAAATCCTGTGGCGGCTTTTTGGAAAGGAGTGAGAAAATTGTCAAAGATAAGTAAAATAAAATCAGAGAACTGGAGAAAATGGTATGAGGATGTTTCCTGTGGGTTCAAGATGAGGATTACTGGGGAAAACTTTTATACAGAGCAGGGGAGCGGATTGATTGATCATCTGCATCCATAATTATACGGGGCTTTCATGGGAAGAGATTGAGAAACAGGATTGTGAATATAGGGAAGCGGAATAAGGAAGAACAAGATGGCTGCTAAGGGGCAGTCTTTTTTGATGCTAGGATAAAAAATGGGCAGATAGGATTTGGATGAATGGATGAAAAAAGTTTACTAAAGAGATTACAGAATAGAGATGAAAAAGTATTTGAAGAAATAATTGATAGGTATAATGCATATGTCACAACTATAGTTCGAAGTCTATTAAGCTCAAGAGGAACCAAGGAAGATATGGAGGAGGTGGTTGCAGATGCATTTATTGCGTTGTGGGAAACCGCTGAAAGAATTAATTACGAAAGGTATAGCAGCATAAAGGCATATATTGCGGTTATTGCCAGAAATAAAGCAAAAGACAGATTAAGAATGATTCATGGACAAGATTTACAATTGTCGGATGATATTTTAATACTTGATAATAGTGCAGAGCAAATAATTCTCCAAAAAGAGCAGCAGAGAATAATAAAGAAGACATTGAACCAATTAAAACCGCTGGATTGGAAAATCTTTGTGGCTTATTACTATCAATATAAAAAAGTGGATGAGATTGCCCGAGAATTTCAGATGAATCCGCAGACCGTGAAGACCAGAATGCGGAGGGGTAAAGAGTTATTAAAAAAAATACTTATTAAAGAGGGTTATGGGGTTAATGAAGATTAAAATAAGTGATATGTTTGACAATGCTGCAGAGATAGTTGAAGCGGAAAGTAATTATAATAATGTGATTGACAGTAGAAAAATTAAAGAGATTGTTTTTCTAAGAATTCATAGATCACGAAGGAAAAGAGTGAAACGACAATGTATAGCTGTTTTAATAGCCGTATTGGGCCTAAGTGTTATCTCGGCAGGAGCGAAAACCTTACTTCAATCCGCTGGAGTGATTGGAATAAACAAGGAGGATGTTTTGCAGTCACAGGTAGGAATCAATATAGATGAGGATAAAATATCTGATTATACAGCAGAGTTTGATTTACATACGGATTTGATTTTATCGGAAAATCTCTATGAAAATGGCATTCCTATTGCAAAGTATATTGTAGAGGTATCTGTTGATGAAGAGAATAAGATACCGGAGTGTTATGTTGATAATGGAGCAATGCTGATTTTTGTTGGTGTCGATAATGGTGGATGGTATGTAGACACTGATACTTCATTACAACTGAATTTCCAACAGAAGAGAGTTGACATGAAGGGAATGGAGACGGCCGGCGTCCTGGAAGTGGGGTATGTCTATAACGGCAGAGTGAAGTGGTGCCAAGTAACAGACAATATAAATAGCAATATACAGTTGTTGTTCGAAGAAGAAGGAAATTACTATATCTGTTTGAGGAATGCGTCCAGTGACCGTATTATCATAACGAATGGTTCTATAAATATAAAGAAGACACAGGAGGAATAAGAGGATATGGAAGGAAAGAAAAATTGGAAAATACTTGTTTGGGTAGCAATGGTACTCTGTATGGCGATGCCAAACAGAGTGGAAGCGTCTGAAGAAAATTCGTATATTATACCAATATTAGAAACTGTATGGGTAGAGGAAAATGAACAACAAGGTAGCAGAATGGGTGTACCGCAGTCAAGTATAGGAAGTGGGAAAACGATATCATTTTTGGATAGTAGTGGGAGTATGTTTTATGTCTTGGGTGGAACTACTGTTAATTTTACTGTTAAGTTAAGCACTTCCGGCTCCGTACAAATGGGATATATCAATAATAGCGGTACAAAAACCAGAACCTATAGCGGAACCGGTAGCTCTCATAGTACCTCGTTTATGATTCCGACTACAGGGTATTATAGATTCTATGTTACGAACCAGTCGTCTAGTACTCTTCAGATTACTGGCGGTACGATTAGCTTTTAATATAATTATATTTTACTTATAATGGAGGCTTTTATGAGAAAAATTATTTTCAAAGTCATAAAATGGATATTGCTGGCGCTTATTCTTATTTTGGCAGTAATGGTGGTATGGAATTATGCCTGCAAGAGAAATGAAGCAGGTAAAGTTAAAGATGAGTATGGACAATCCGTAGAAGTGGCGGGCAAGAATATGGTTGTGGATATAAAAGGAGAAGAAAATGAAACAACGATTATCTTATTACCAGGATGGGGCAGCCCTTCACCTGTATTAGAGTTTTTACCATTGGCAGAACAATTATCAGAAGAATATAGAGTTATTATAATAGAGCCGTTTGGTTATGGGCTATCTGATGTGGCTGGCACGGAGAGAAACATTGATACCATAGTAGAAGAGCTGCATGAATGCGTAAAAGAACTTGGCTGCAATCAATATTATTTAATGGCGCATTCTCTTTCCGGTCTATATTCTTTGTACTGGGCTAATGTATATCCGCAGGAAGTGCAGGGATTTATCGGAATTGACCCTTCTGTGCCAAAGCAATCGGATGAGGAGCCGTTTCCTATTAGTATGGTAGCACTGAATAAATTGTCTGCTTATTTGCAAAAAGTGAAAAATATAACTGGTATTACTCGCTTACAATCTGTCGGCCATCCGGAAAAAGCAATCTATGCGGATCTGGCGTATGGATATTCTGAAAAACAATTGGAGGTGTATCGGATTTTAAGTATGGACTACATATATAATAAAGATGTTATGAATGAGATGAATCATATGGAAGAAACGCTGGAAACTGTAAGAAATATGAAATTTCCGGAAGATTTGCCGGTATTACAGTTTATATCCAGTTCGAACTGTGAAATTATGGATTTGTGGGAACCGTTGCATAGAGAGGTTATAACAGAGACGGGTAGGAGTGAAGTAATACGCCTGGATGGAGGGCATTATCTGCATTTTGAGAGGCGGAAGGAAATTATTGAAAAGGTAAATGAATGGATTTTAAATTAGCGGATATTTACTAGAAAATATACTGAGTAGTATTGGACAGGAACCTAACTTCTTTTGGGTTGGGTTCCTTATTGTCAGGTCTTGTCGATATGTTTTTGTGGACTTTTGTGTCTTTGTACTGTAATATAGATACATATATGAATAGAAGGAGGTACAGCAGAACATACATATTGTCATTTACAATAAATAATAATCAATAATAGATGAAATGAAGCAAAGGCTTTATTTTTTTTGATTCAATACTACTCAATATAGTAATTAAAATATATGGCTTATAAAACTAATATATATTCGCGTTAAAGGTTAAAATGGTGATAAAAATAGAAATTGAGGTGCCGATATTTGAAGGACTATATTATGAATAAGATAAATGAGCTGTGTGAAAAGCGGCATATGAGCCAATATGAGCTAGCGAAAAAGGCAGGTATGTCGCAATCTTCGCTTTCAAATTTAATGAATCAGAGGAGTGTGCCGACAATTGGTACACTGGAGAAAATCTGTAATGGGTTTGGTATTTCCCTTGCACAATTCTTTTCTGATGAAGGGGCATTCCCGGACTTATCAAAGGAACAGATTGAGATGCTCAATGCGTGGGGAACCTTATCCGGCAAAGAAAAAGCAGCAATGATGAAGATCTTAAATAGTATCAAAGAATTACGTTAGAAATAGCCTTTGCAGAAAGGCTATTTTTTATGGAAGGAAAAAAGATTATGTATTTATCAGAATTGTTTTTACAGTCACTGAATGGAAGTTACGACACAAACACAGCACTGATAGCGTTGGAGATATGTAATAAAGAACTGTGTGGACGGATGAATGGTGTAGAGGAGGAAGCGGAGTGTATTCGTTATTTTTCTGCACCGATGAGAATGGAGAGATTATTGAACCAAACGCTAGGTATCAGGAACTAATGGATTTTTGGGATGTATATCGGGGGTTTGATGATGAAATACCTTATGAAATTAAAAAAAGTATGTGGATTCTGCAGATGATCTACGAAGCAGACAGTCAGCGGATTTATTGGGAAAAAGAAAGACGGAAGCGTGAACTATCTCAAGAGCAGCTAGATGGTTTGAATCTGGTTTGCGGGGAATTTGAAGAGAAGATTGGAAAAAAGGAACTGGTAATATTACTGCAGGAAGGAACCAAGTTACGGGTATGGGAGAGAATGGAATTAAAGGGTTTTGATGGAGAAGGACCGGTTCCAGAGAGGGATTTTGCTGAAAATGAATTAATGAAACTGATTCAATCAGGAGGAGTTGCTGTTTTGATTGTTGGACGTAAGGGATTGACACCACAGAGGTTTTATGGATATTCTTTTTCAAATTGTGGATGCAAGAAATTGGATCAGGGAGAAGCAGATAGGCTTCGAGACGATGTTTTGAAGAAAGAATGCCCGATGGCGGTGTTTAGAGGAAAGTTCAAAGGTAAGGTGGGGATATGTGTTGAAGATTCTTAAATTATAGTACGTCCAATTATTGAATGAGCATATGTCTTTAGCCGTTTTATTATGGTGTATGTGCTGAATTCACATTTTATTCTTGCTTGAATTGGTTGAGTTACTGAACTATAATATTTTATTGAAGATACATTGCAATTATATAATTTTAGAAGAAGTATAGCATATTTGATGGTAGTACAGAAAGAGGGAAACCTTTAAAAGATGGAAAAAATTCTTTATGTTGAAGATGATTTGAGCCTTATTGACGGCTTGAAATATACATTAGAGAAAAGCGGCTATTTGGTAGATAATGCGCGAACTGTAAAAGAGGCACTGTTTTTTTACAGGCAGAATAAATATGATTTGTTGCTACTGGATGTTACTTTGCCGGACGGAAGTGGCTTCGATATTTGCAAAGAGGTACGGAATCAGTCAACTATTCCGATTATCTTCTTAACAGCATCAGATGAAGAAATAAATGTAGTTATGGGGCTTGATTTGGGTGGAGATGATTATATTACAAAACCATTTAAGCTTAATGAATTGATTTCAAGGATTAAAGCCATTCTTCGTCGCTCAACGCAGTTTTCAAAAGCCGATTCTGTTTTAGAGGCAAATGGAATTAAAGTGGATACAGCAGAGCGACTTGTCTGGAAAAGCGGTGCGTTGGTGGAACTTACCCTTGTTGAGTATAAGTTGCTATGCCTCTTTATGCAGAATCCGAATCACCTACTGACACGGGAAATGATATTAGATCGTATGTGGGACGGAAACGGAAATTATGTCGATGATAATACATTGTCCGTTTATATCAGACGCCTGCGAAGCAAAATTGAGGAAACACCTAATACGCCGAAATTCCTCCTGACAGAACGAGGATTTGGGTATAAGTGGGTTGTCGAATGAGGCTATGCTATGAATAAATTGGGAAAAGAAGCAAAAGTATTGTTATATGGAATAACCATCACTTGCGTTATATCGTTCATTTTGGCGCTTGGAATTTCTTCTTTGATGGCAAAGGAATATCAAAAAGACTTGATGCAGCATGATTATTTTGTGGCGGGGTATCTTTTGAACCATTCAGATGCTTTGGAAATTTCCGCTTTTACTGCAGAGAGAAATGAGAATGATATAGAAACAGGTCGCAACACACTGAAAGCTATCGGATATGATGACACTCTTTCCGCGAAACTACTTCCCTCTGTTTTGTCATATCGAAACCGTGCAATGATATCACTCTTTTTCTTGATGGTGTTTGCTTTTGGTATCGTGTATGTCTTAGTAATTTACTACTTAAGCAGGCAGCATAAAGCAATCAAGGGTGCTGAAAAGTCTATCCGAGAATTTTTAGATGGTAATACAATGAGTCGCATTGAAAGTGAGGAAACTGGCGATTGGTATAGCTTGTTCCATGCAGTAAATGAACTTTCTGCTATCCTCTCTGCCCATGCGGACAATGCAAAACAGACAAAAGAGTTTTTGCAGGATATTATCTCCGATGTATCACATCAGCTAAAAACGCCTCTGTCCGCATTGAAAATGTATAATGAGATTATTGGTAGAAGTGATACGGATCGGGCGGCAGTGATGGACTTTTCTCAAAAATCTCTGCGGGAGATTAAGCGAATCGAGGATGTTGTTTATACGCTATTAAAATTAGCAAGGCTTGATGCCGGAATTATTCAAATGCAAAAAGCACCAGAGAATATTTCGGTTCTCATGCAGGATATTCTTGAAAGATTTGAGGTTTGGGCCGACAGGGAAAGTAAAACAATAGTTCTTTCCGGAGATGATAATACGATATTGCATTGTGATGCCCTTTGGGTTTCAGAGGCCGTTGGGAACATCGTAAAAAATGCTTTAGAACATACTACGGAAGGCGGGCATATCACTGTCCGATGGGAGCAGACCCCTCTGCTTACGCAAATAGTCGTAGAAGATAATGGAAAAGGCATACATCCTGAAGATTTATATAATATATTCAAGCGTTTTTACCGGAGTCAATTTTCGCAGGATGTTCATGGAATTGGATTAGGATTGCCACTTGCTAAGACTATTGTGGAAAGTCATGGAGGAACCATTTCTGTGACGAGTAAAATTGACGTTGGAACTACTTTCATATTAAATTTTTTCAATCTTACAAATAAGTAAGATAGATTTCATCTATTTGTAAGCCTCAAGGGGTAATATAATCCTGAAAGGCAGGTAATGATTATGAATATTCTTGAAGTAAAAGACCTGTGCAAAACCTACGGCACAGGCGAAACAGAGGTTCATGCACTGAACCACATTTCTTTTTCCGTCCACAAGGGAGAGTTTATTGCGATTGTCGGTGAATCCGGCTCCGGGAAAAGTACGCTGCTGAATGTAGTGGGCGCGCTGGACAATGCGACATCCGGCAAGGTTCTGATTGACGGAAAGGATATCTTTTCCATGTCTGAAAAGAAGCTGACTGTTTTTAGGCGGCAGCATATCGGCTTTATTTTTCAGTCATTTAATCTGATTCCAGAATTGAATGTTGAGCAGAATATCACATTTCCGCTTTTGCTGGACTATAAGAAGCCGAACCCCAAATTTGTGAATGAGCTGTTGAATGTGCTGGGCCTTGCGGAGCGCCGGAACCATTTACCCAGCCAACTTTCTGGTGGTCAGCAGCAGCGTGTGGCGATTGGCCGAGCTTTGGTCACTCGTCCGGCATTGATTATGGCTGATGAACCGACTGGAAACCTTGACAGTAAAAACAGCCAGGAGGTTATCGCACTTTTACAATCTATGTCATCCAAGTATCAGCAGACCATTTTGATGATTACACACAATGAAAACCATGCAGGTGCGGCGGATCGTGTTTTCCGTATGTCAGATGGCGTTCTGAAGGATTTGGGGGTGTCGTCACGGTGAAAAGTTATCTTGGACTGGTTCCCCAATATGAAAAAGTACATCGGAAAAACAACAGAATCTCCGTCCTGTGTATCGTTTTGTCCGTCCTGCTTGTAACAGCTATTTTTAGCATGGCTGATATGGCAATACGCGCACAAAAAAATTATTTCATCAAAACGAATGGCGAGTACCACATCAGCCTAACGGGGATTGATGAGCAGACAGCAGAAATAATGAAAGCCAGAGTGGATGTTGCTGTCTGTGGCTGGACATATCAGGGATGTACTGGATCAATAGGCCAGAAAACGGTGAGCTTTGTCGGTGCAAGCGAGGCAGCGTTTACTGAGCTTTCAGAAATGAATATGCAGGATGGAGCCTATCCTGTAATGCCAGATGAAGCCCTGTTAAACAACGATGCCTTAGAGCAGCTTGGGCTTTCGATTGGCGATACGGTATCCGTTGTTGTTCCAGATGGTTCGCAAAAACAATATCACATTACTGGTGTCCTTGAAGATATGGGAAGTCTATTAAAGGCTGATGTTTATGGCATGGTATTAAGTGAGGACGGCTTCCGAGCGATAGCAGACGAGAACGCAAATGACGGAACAACCTTTCGTGTCCAATTCAAAAGCGGCGTTGATATTCAAAAGGCCATCCGGCAGATTAAAGATTCCTATGGGTTAAGTGATGATCAAGTGTCCGAAAATACAGCTTTGCTTGGCCTAATGGGACAAAGCGAAAATAGTACCATGCAATCGCTGTATCTTGTGGCTGCTTTTCTGGTTCTGCTGGTTCTGATTGCCGGAACGGTTATGATTGCGGCCAGCTTCAATACAAATGTTTTGGAGCGCGTACAGTTCTATGGATTATTACGATGCCTTGGAGCGTCTAAAAAGCAAGTAAAGCACTTTGTCATCCTGCAAGGATTGCGTCAAAGTATGAAAGGCGTTCCTATCGGACTGATTACCGGACAGATCATTACATGGTGCGCTTGCCTATTGTTGAAATCCATTAGTGGTGATCGCTTTTCAGAGATTCCGTTATTTCAGTTTAGTATAGCTGGCTTGGTTGCAGGCGCGGTTGTTGGTTTTTTGATCGTACTTCTGGCCTCGCTATCTCCAGCAAAGAAAGCGGCTAAAGTTTCACCTGTGACCGCGATCAGTGGAAATACACAACTTACACAGAATAAAAAAGCGGCTAACACCAAACTATTCCGTGTGGAAACAAGTATGGGAATTTTCCACGCACTATCCGGCAAGAAAAACGTATTTCTTATGACTTGCTCTTTTGCTATCAGCATTATGATGTTCCTGTCTTTTCAGGTAATGGTGGTTTTTCTGGATCAAGGAATGCCCGCCCTGGCTTCCTCCGCAGCAGATGTATCTGTCACTATGGGAAATGCGCCATTTACCAGAACTGTAATCGAGGAAATAGGCAGAATTGATGGCGTAGATAAAGTATTTGGCAGAATGGAGCAAACGGATTTGTCCGTTTCCTTTGGCAGTGAGGATGGAAGCATCACGCTCATTTCCTATGACGATAATCAATTCAAATGGGCAAAAGATGAATTGAATGAAGGGAAAATTGCGCCTGTTCAGGACAACACGGATAATGTTTTAGTAGTCTATCGTGATGGAATGACTTGGGCTGTTGGCGACACCATAACCATTCATACATCCGCAGACGATAAACAGGTCACGATAGCGGGAATCCTGGCTACAACCAATGCAAAGAATGGTGCAGGCAGTAATGGATATATGATTTGCTCTGAACAAACTTTCATTGATATTGCGGGTGACTTAGGCTATACTACAGTTGACGTACAGCTTTCCAAAACAGGCGATGATGATACGGTTTCGGCTATCAGAAATTTGTTCCCAGCCGACAGCTCTGTTTCGGATAAGAGGCTTTCAAATTCCGAGGCACAGAGTTCTTATTATACCGGAGCCATTTTCATTTATGGATTCCTTATCATTATCGCACTAATAACCGTATTCAATATTTTTAACAGCATGAACGCCAGCGTAGCGTCTAGGACAAAACAATACGGTATCATGCGCTCCATTGGTATGGGAGCAAATCAGCTCTACAAAATGATTGCCGCAGAATCTCTTACCTATGCAATGCTGGGCTGTGTAGTCGGATGTATTTTGGGCTTGCCGCTTAACAAGATGATGTTCCAATTTTTGATTGCTGAGAAATGGGGAACGGGCTGGCAAGTTCCTGTGACTTCTCTTTTGCTCATTGTCTTGCTGTGCTTCGCATCAGCAGCAATTGCAATAAGACGTCCAATTAAACAGATTGGTAAAATGGCAATCGTAGATACCATTAAGTTACAACAGTAATCCATTCTTTTAGAAAAGTTATGAGACACTTGTTATTGATTGTTTGGTGATTTTTAAAATAATGGTTAAATAGTAAATGGCAGCTTTGGTTGATATCAAGGCTGCTGTTTTTTTGTTGCTTTATGAAGAATATATTGAATGTAGGGGAAGGTGGATTCTCTTAGTAGAATTATTACATTGGCACTCGATTTTGTTACATTAAGAAAAAGAGCAATGTTTTTTTTGATATTATATACCACAGAAAGAGTGCAGAGCATCAAGTGCACATTTCTATTAATCATATTTGTAGTTTTACAAATGGTTAATATCACACCGGAAAGGAGGCGCTTCTCATGAATGAACTGAACATCAAACCTATCAACAATGTTGATGTAGAAGAGTCAGGTGATGCAGGTATCCAGATTTGTGTTCTTAAGTGCAAGGGCGATACATGTGATAGCTGTGACGGCATTTGCTTCATGGGCTAATGCGACAACACTAAAGAATGTCTTTTGAACATTCGGTTACGGGGCAAATTTTGCCCCGTAATTATTATAGCGCAAAATTTTAGAAGGAGGAATATTAATAATGGAATTTCCAATTAGTATAAATGTTAAGAGTGTTAATGTAGGAAATGATACTTTTATGTATGATGGAGATACGGGTTTTTTGACGAAATCAACAGGCTTGCTGAATGATGTTCTGGATCTTATCCCATGTTCTACGAGAGAGAAAATTGTAGATGCTTTACGAGAAAAATATGGAGAAGAAAAAGTAATCGATTGTTTGCAGAATATTGAAACATTATATAACCAGAAAAAATTGTTTGATAGAGATAAAAAAGCGGTTATGAGATCACCGGAAGCTTATCAAAAAGATTGGGAAGATGGTAATCTATTGGTCAACCTTTGGCTGAATGTTTCGCATGATTGTAATTTGAGATGTATTTACTGTTTTGGACATGGCGGCAGTTATGGGGGAAGCCGGGAGTTAATGAGCGTAGATACTGCTAAAAAAAGTATTGATTATTGGTTTAAATATTTGAATAAAAATATACCAATGACAACAGTTACTTTTTTTGGCGGAGAGCCACTTATGAACTTAGAGGTTATCAAATTTTCTATAAATTATGTTAATAAGTTATTGGAAGAGTATTACATTCGAGTTCAATATATCATTACGACAAATGGCACCATTTTTAATGATGAAATTATTGAATTATTTATGAAAAATGACGTCCAATTTGCTATAAGTATTGACGGTGGACAGGCAATACAAGATAGAAATCGGCCATATGCTTCAGGTAAAGGTAGCTTTGAAATTATTAAAAAGAATGTGGCTAAGCTGAGAAATTATTATGATAAAGTATCTGCCAGGATGACATTAACACATGATGATGTTCCGTATTTGAAACAGGCTGTAATGGATTTGTGGGATATTGGTTTTACTGATGTTGTTTATGAATTTGTGACTATTGCAGATGAAAGCTTAAGCATTATGAAAGATGATGTGGAATGCTTAAGAAAACAGATTCAGGAATTGAATGAGATTACCTACCAGAACATTATAAATAAGAAACGGCAATTTTTCACAAATACACTGAAATTTGCAGGCTTTATTCATAGTAATAAACTCAAAAATGAATGTTCATTTCAGAGTCCCTATACAATAATGTTTACACCTTCTGGAGAGATATTTAAATGCCATAGAATGATGGATGATCCTAATCATTGTGTTGGAAGTTTGAACAAAGGGATAGACTGGGATAAATTTTCAGAAAATACTAGAAAGTATATTGATGAAACGGAATGTAAAGACTGTTGGGCCAAACGTATTTGTGGTGGAGGTTGTGCGCAGGAAAATTCCATCTATACGGGAGATGTTAGTAAACATTATGATTTGATCTGTGAGGAAGCAAAAATGTTGGCGGAAGAAAGCCTGAAATTCTATGCAAAAATGTATTTAGAAGACGAAAAAGATTTTCATCGCATTTTCATTTAAGAGAGGTGACTGTAATGGAAGTTAAACAAATGAATGATTCTTTTTTATGTGAAAATGATGGACATTATTTCTTTTATGATGCAAGTACGGGCTTTATGTCAGAAACATCTCGTGTGTTTAATGATGCAATAAGCGCTTTTTGCAAATACAATAATATAGAAGATGCAAAAAAAGAATTGTCTTTGGCGTATAACTTTTCACAAATAGACGGCATACTTGATGAAGTAGTTGAGCTTAAAGAAAGAGGTATTATATTTAATAATAGGAAAATTCCGGTAATTCGTTGTGCTGATATCCAGGAAGAGGAGTGGGACAAAGGAAATGTCTTAGAAAATTTGATTCTGAATATAAGCCATGAATGCAATATGAGATGTAAGTATTGTTTTGCAGATCATGGACATTTTCAGAGTAAAGCCGCTCTTATGTCAAAAAAAATAGCAAAAGATAGCATTGATTATTGGTTTGAGCATTTGGATAAATCAAGAAAACGGACAAGCATAACTTTTTTTGGAGGTGAGCCTTTACTAAATAAGGAAGTTTTTCTATATTCTCTCGAGTACATAGAAAGTTTGCTAGAAGGTACAGGAGTAATTCCTACATATGCAATTACAACAAATGGTACACTTATAAATGATGAGTTGATCCAGATATTCTTGAAATATAAGATGCAGCCAGATATAAGTGTAGACGGAGGAATGTATATACAAAATAAAAATCGTCCATTAAGAACAGGAAACGGCTCATATAACATGGTTGTAGAGAGTGCAAAAAAATTAAGAAATCATTATGACAGATTAGTAGCTAAGATTACCTTGATTCATGAAGATGTTGATAAATTGAAACAGTCTGTTTGTGATTTATGGGATGCTGGATTTACAGATGTTGTATATATTTTTGCTTTAACAAATGATGAAAAAATGACAATCGCATATCAGGATATTGCTGAACTAAGAAAACAATTATTTGATTTAGCAGATCTCATGTATGAGAACTTGATATATGGCAGACCGGGAAGAATAATCAACTTCATTGACATAGGATATCGGCTTCATAATAATTTCGTCAAAAATGAATGCTCCTTCCTTAACCCGTTCACAATTCATGTTACTCCGGAAGGTGAAATTTATAAATGTGGAAAGATGGTTGGCATGAAGGATTTTTGTATGGGAGACATTTATTCGGGGGTACAATGGCAAAAATTTATTGCTAAACCTAAGAAATATTTAATGGACAACGCAGAATGTCGGTCTTGTTGGGCGAAAAGGATTTGCAGTGGGGGATGTGCATATGCCAATCAAATATATAACAGAGATATTGATGTGGCGAATCCCTTAGTTTGTGAGGAAAAAAAGGTACAGATTGAAGCAGCGATTTATCTTTATACAAAACTTTACCTTAATAACAAAGACATTTTTGAAAAGTTGTACAATGAGCCATTGAAAGGACCGTGCATTAAGGAAAGATGAAATGAGGAATAAACGATAATTTATCCTATCCCTATTTGGGATGCATATTAGTTGTGTTAGGGATTATTATCGTTTATTTATTATCTGGTAGAGAAGGGAATACTGTGCTGTGAAAAAATATTTTATTTTCAATAAGGGTATATTCATAATTTCAATTTTGGCTACTTTTATTTCATCTTGTTTAGATGTCGGAGTAGCTTTTGTATTACAATTTATCATAAATGCATCAACCGCTGGAGACATCAACAATTTATTGAGTATTGGATTGAGATGTTTGATTTTCATGATAGTATATGCTGTAGCAAAATGCTTTAATACCGTGATTGTACGAAAATGTATAAGAAATATCATGGTGCAACTTAAACGGGATTTGTTTATTGGGCTTATTTCAAATAATGCGAGAAAGTTTAGATCAAAGAATGTAGCAGAGTATATATCGAACATTACTAATGATTCTAACATTATAGAAAAAGAATATTTAGAGAGTATTTTTTCATTGCTTACGATAATATTTAATTTTGTTTTGGGATGTATTAGTATTACCTTTCTTAATGGAAGTTTGTTTGTTATATCAATAGGAATAGGGATAATTGTATTGATAGTACCGATTGTGTTTGGTAAAAAACTTAAGATTCTTAAAGAAGAGTATTCAAAATGTTTGAGTACATTTACTGTAAAGATCAAGGATATATTTTCGGGAATTGAAATTATAAAAAGTTTTAATCTTGAGAAAAAAGTTATTATTGAATTTGATAATTCAAATATAAAGGCCGAAGACACAAAGTATAGAACATATAGATTTAATGCCTATTTGTCAGCGGTGTCTACATCTATAAATTATTTTACAATTTGTGTGATTTTGGTAATAGTTGGGATTCAGGTTATACAAAACAAATTAACTATTGGTGCAGCAATCGCAGCAATGCAGTTGCTAGACTATATTATAAGTCCTATTAATACTATAGGGATTTATGTAAATAAGATAAGAACAAATGCACCAATTATAAATAAACTAACCAGCGTAGATGGAAGTGAAAAACAAATAGATGCAGAGTCAATAGATAATGTTTATGATGAGATATGCTTGCATGATGTTTGTTATTCGTATACTGGAAAGACTAATGCAATAAATGGTTTGGACTTTAGATTTGAAAAGAATAAAAAGTATGTCATAGTTGGAAATAGTGGTGGAGGGAAGTCTACATTATTGCAACTAATAAGTGGCAGTTTAGAAGATTATAGTGGAAGTATAACTATTGATGGAAGAGAAATAAATACAATAGAACCAAAGTCATTAAATAAATTAGTCTCTATGATTCATCAAAATGTGTTTCTGTTTGATGATACGATTAAAAATAATATCACATTATTTGATGATAGTATTAGCGAAGCCGATATTGAAAAAGTTATAAGAACAGTAGGTTTGGAAGACTTAATACGTAGAATTGGCTTGGATGGAAGTGGAGGAGAAAATGGAGAATTTCTCTCTGGCGGAGAAAAGCAGAGGATAGCAATAGCGAGGGCACTTATAAAAAATACAAAGATTTTATTACTTGATGAAGCAACCTCTGCATTGGATATGGAAAATTCTTTTTATATTGAGAATATGCTTTTGGAAATACCTGAGTTAACGCTAATTGTTGTAACACATAAATTTATTATGGATAATTTGAAAAAATATGATTGTATTCTGGCAATCCAGGACGGAAAGCTAAATGAAGTTGGAACATTTGAAGAGTTAATAAAAAGAAAAGGGTACTTTTATAGTCTGTTTAGTATAATGTATGGAGGTGATCAGTATGGATAAGACATGGACTATCATTAATACTGCGGTTTGTATTAGTGGTGAAATTATATATAATGTACGACACGTATCGAGTGGCCTGAAATTGTTATATATAAAAAAGACAGGAGATGGCGAGTCAAGTTTTTCTTTAAACATAAAAACACCTGTGTATAGTAATAAGGGTACAAGTCATGTGTTGGAGCATTGTATAGGAAACGATATTTTAAGTGATCCGATTACCTGGAATTATATTGAGAGTTCAATCTGTAATTATAATTTCTATACATTATTAGATAGAACGGTATTTGAATGCAGATGTAAAGATAAAATAATATCTGATTTTTTATTAGAAAGGACTTTATATTGCGTTTATCAGCCTAGTGTATATAATAGACCAAATATTTTTTATATAGAGGCGTGTAGAAAAGAAATTAACGAGAATGACCAAGTTAATGGTGTTGTTTTTAATGAGATGAATCAGACATTGAACAGACCAGATATGTTGCTAAATAGAGTAATTCCTTTTTCGTTGGGAGTAAGCAGTTATATTGCAGGTGGGACCCCTGATGAAATTAGTAAACTGTCACTTGAAGAGACATTAAATTATCATAGAAAATATTATCGACTTTCTAATAGTTATTTAGTGGTTTCTGCAAATGAGGAGTTAGAAACGTATTTGGAAGGAATAGAAAGAATTATATCGAAATTTAATTTGAGTATTATTAAAGAGTACGTGGATTTTAAACCAGAAGATGCTGGCTTAGGAATAGGTGAAAAAAGGATGTTTTGGCAGGGGATAAATGTAGTGAAAATTCCTTTGTGCAGTTTAAAAAATAGATATATGTTTTCTGTGAATTTTTTACTAGATAAGCCAGATACAATACAAAAATATCTATTGTATAATAGCTTAAATAATATTGTTTTTCATAAAAAATTGAAGGCCTACGATGGGATGGGGAAAATCATTTTAAATACTGGGATTGAGCGTCCATACATAGGTTTTGCCTTGGCTTTATGTCAAAACGAAGATATTGTTACGTTTTATGATGATTTAATGAAAATTCTTAGCAATATGGATGAACAGCAATCATTTTATAAATCTTTGAATGGAGATGAATGGGGGATAGATGTATGGGAGAGATGGTTAGCAGAGATATTTATATATGATATGGATTTAGGAAAATTCATAGATAGCTTGAATTTCAATAAAGAGGTTCTATGTCAAAATACAAATTTTTTACAAGGGAAGTGTAGTATTGCATTAATTACGCCAGAAAAAAATATTGTATCTAAGGGGAATAAAGGTATTTTTGTTAAAAATTCATTGCCTCCAATAAAAAGTGAAAATAGAGTCGCTAAAATACATAATACATTATGCAGCGACAATATAAGTTTCATTGAGCAGGCAAAAAGAATATGGATGGGTGATAAAATAGAACTATGTTACAAAAATAAAGATTTGCGGTTATATTTGAATGATAAGCATGATGGATTTACATATTTATATTTTTATTATGATGTTAATTCTCTAATTAATAGTAATAGCGATATTTCAAAATTATATTTTGCAGTAAAAGCTATATTGAAAATGGCTTTAGAAACCAAAGAATATAGTTATATCAGGAATAGTGGTGGCATTTTTAATATGCATATTATAGGGTGTGAGAATAATTTTAATCCGGATAATGTGAAAGTAAAATTACTTCTTGTAGGGAAAATCTTAAGTGGAAATGAGATTAAGCTGCTTGAATTTATCAAAAATATTTTTACGTATAAAACTAATGTTGAAAATGCGATAATAGATGTTCTAAATATGCACTATAGAGTGTTGGAGAGACAGATTTATTCTGAACCAGATACTTTGTTAAGAAGACGGTTTAAAGCAACATGCTCTATGTCTGGTCTTATTGAAGAGGCTACTTTGGGAATATTTATGTATGAAACTATTGGTAGTGAGAAGAAATTGGTTGAATATATAGGCGATAAAATAGAGCATTTCTGTGATATATTTTCTTTGCCGGCACAATTGAGTGTATATTCGGATTCAAAAATAGAAAATGAGATAATGAGTTTTCTTAGGGAGTCAGATTATTTTCCTAAACCATGTGATTATTTAAAAAATTTAGCATTATTAGACAAAAGAGAAGGATTTGCCATTCCCTTACCTAATCAATATATAGCTATTGGAGCCAATTATAAGCGGTTGGGATACGCTGATACTGGACTTGTTGTTTTGTTTTCTTATTTGATAAATGTTGAATACTTTAGGAAAAGATTACGATTTGAAACAGGAGCTTATAGTTCTTTCATGCGTCATTATGCTGATGGAACATTGCTTTTTGAATCTATCAATGATCCTGGATTGGAAGTATTTATAGAAAGAATTAAAGAATTACCTGCGTTTTTAAATTCGTTAGTGATTCGGGAAGAGGATATTGATAGTCTTAAAAGGGAAGCAGTGAAAAAATATCTGAAAGATTTTGTACTAAATAATTCATGTGACAATAAGACGATCAAATATCTGAAGAATGTAACCTGGAGCTATATTGAAAAACAGATTAATACAATTATGGCTGCTACAAAGAAAGATTTTGATTGTTTTGTTAGTCAGATAGAATGTGTTATAAATCAAAATTGTCTTTGCGTTTTGGGAAATGAAAGAATATTGAAAAGCAAAGAAGATATCTTTTCTATAATGGGGCGGTTGCCGATGGATTTAGTTTAGAATTGGAGGGAAATTTATGAGTGGATTTTACAAAACGTTTAAAATTTGGGGGAAGAGTTTTATATTTTTGCCTTCATCAATGATTTTATTTGAAAGCAATAAAGATATTGAAAAGATGGTTAAATGTGCTTTTGAGCATCCGGATGAAAAAAGTATTCCCCATAATGTGAAGCAATTAATTAATATTGAAAAAAATACTCGGAAATGTTTGGAGCAATCAAAGCCATTTGATGATTTTATAAATAGCATTCAAATAAATATGATAAATGCATGTAATATGAGGTGCAAATATTGCTTCGCAGATGGAGGAAGCCATCATAAGAATAGTGTTATGGATGAAAAGCAAGCTAAACGAGTTATTGACTATGTTTTTGAACATATAGAGGGTAATTTGCTTTCTGTTGTTATAATTGGTGGGGAACCTATGCTAAATATGCCAGTGTTTGAATACATTTTGCACTATTGCAAGAAAAAAGCCTTGGAGAAAAATATTAGCGTTAGATTTGCGACAACAACAAATGGTACATTATTTGATGTTTCAAATTTGCAGTTATTAGATTCGTATAATGTAATGACGATGATTAGTCAAGATAGTTGTGATAAAAACATTAATGACTATTTGAGATGCATGGCAAATGGTAGACAGTCTCAATACGAAATACTTCAGAGAAAAAAGCAATTACTTTTAAGTCAACAAAAGAAGAGAGCAGCACATATTACAATTACTCCATTTAATAAAAATTTTGCACAAACTGCTATAAGTTTTTATGAAGAAGGATTCTATCATGTGCATTTAGATTTTGTTAAGTCTGAAGTGGCAGAATTTCTATTTGCCGAAACAGATATTGCGATAATAAAGGAACAGTTAGAGATACTATCACGATACATTATAGAATGCATTGATAAGAACAAAATAATAAATTGTCATCCTCTTACTGATGATATAAAACGGATTCATAATAGAATACCAAGAACAAGGAAATGCAATGTGTTAGATGGTTTGTATGCTTTTTCTCCTGAAGGGAATATTTATCCATGTGATGTATTAATGTATGATGAATATGAACTGGGAAATATATATACAGGAATGGATGAAAATAGACTCATAAAAATGAGAGAGAAGTTTGGGAAATCTGAAGAGTGTGCAAATTGTTGGGCTCGATATATTTGCGGAGGAAAGTGTTTTGCCGAAATGCAAGACAGTATTAAAGCTAATCAAAAATTTATATGTATTATGCGGCAGTACATGGCCGAAATCACATTATACATTTATGATTATATTCAAACAAATAAGCCAGAATATTTGGATAATTACTTGAAATAGAAATAATGACATTACTGCTCGTTTTTATGACATTATAAAATGATTTATTATAATCTATGCTAAATTAAGAGAAATAGTAATTAATAAATTGTAGTAGAAAGGAAGAAGGGTATGGAGAAAAGAGTTTTTACTTCAGAATCGGTAACAGAAGGACATCCGGATAAAATGTGTGATATTATTTCAGATGCTATTTTGGATGAATTGTTAAAGGATGATCCGTTAAGTCGTGTGGCTTGTGAGACTTCCACAACCACAGGAATTATAATAGTTATGGGAGAAATTACAAGTAAAGCATATGTAGACATTACTAAGATTATTCGTAATACTGTACGTGAAATCGGATATACGGGAGAAACGAGTGGGTTTGATGCAGATGCGTGTGGAATCATAACAATGGTTGATGAGCAATCTACTGATATTGCTATGGGAGTCAATATGGCTTTTGAAGCTAAAAAAAGTGGAACGGATAACAATATAAATAGAGAAATTGGAGCTGGGGATCAAGGCATGATGTTTGGATATGCTACTGATGAAACTGACACATATATGCCATATCCTATTGCGTTGGCACATAAATTAGCTAAGCGGCTTACAGAAGTGAGAAAGAATGGTACACTTAAATATTTGAGACCTGATGGAAAAACGCAGGTAAGCGTAGAATATGATGATAAAAACCAACCATTTCGGTTGGAAGCTGTTGTTATATCTGCACAACATACACCAGAAGTTTCACAAGAGCAAATCCATAATGATATTAAAAAGTATGTTCTTGAACCCATTCTTCCTCCTGCGATGGTTGATGAGAATACCAAAATATTTATTAATCCGACTGGTCGCTTTGTTATCGGAGGACCACAAGGGGACAGTGGTCTTACCGGAAGAAAAATTATTGTTGATACATATGGTGGATATGCAAGACATGGTGGCGGTGCTTTTTCAGGAAAAGATTGTACAAAAGTTGATCGTTCAGCAGCATATGCAGCGCGTTATGTTGCGAAAAATATAGTGGCAGCAAAACTTGCCAGAAGATGTGAAGTACAACTTTCTTATGCTATTGGAGTAGCGCAGCCAACATCTATTCAAATTGATACTTTTGGAACTGGTAAAATTTCAGATACTTTATTGACTGAATTAGTACGCAAAAATTTTGATTTAAGACCAGCCGGAATAATCGATATGCTTGATTTGCAAAGACCTATTTATAAGCAGACGGCGGCATATGGTCATTTTGGTAGAAATGATTTAGATCTGCCCTGGGAAAAAACTGATAAAGTTGAAATGTTGCGTTACGAATATGAGAAAACTTTGACTAAGACGAAGGAGATTGATTATGCTTAAAAAGAAATTAGTGTTCATAGGATTATTATTCACCTTAGTAATATGTCCATCATTTTTAACTCATGCGCAAGCAGCACAGGAGAATGCCGGAAGTGATCTGGAAGTAGCAGATGAAGCAGAGTTTGAGGAAATAATTAACAATATAGTGACTTTGAAAAAAAATCATCCAGAATATACGGAGGACACAATTATAGCGAGAATGGATCAGCAAAATCTGAACAAAGCTCGTGGTATTTCTGATATATGGAATGCGCTGACATATTCGGAAAAAATATTATGTATTCGATATCCGTTTGATGCTTTAAAAGTTAATCAAGCCAAAAATATTGCGACATCACAGACGGAAATCAAATTTGGGTATAATGGCTTAGGAGATAGGAGCGATGCATTTCGGCATGGAATATGGAATGCTGAAATGACAATACTGATTGGCAAAGAAAAAGCGGAATTATTTGCTACTGCACATGAAGATACGGATGTTGCAGGAAATGAATCAGACGGTTATCCAAAGACAGTACATCGCGATATGGATTTACATAATAATGAAATTGGGAGAAATATTGGGGAGAACAATTTAAATGCTTCTGAAGATGAAATGGCGGATATTATCTATGAGGCTATTCATACAGAAAATTCTGAATTCATATGGTTACATGATTAGAAATGGCAAGCAGCGTAGTGATACGCTGCTGCTTTTTGTTTATTGGAATACAACAAATCAATGTAATTGAATACTCCTATAATTTGTATTGCGACTCGCAAATTAAGGTAGCATATAAATAAACAGTATAAAAGGAGTATTGTGCTATGGCGAGTCGAATTAAAGAAGTCCGGGAAAGTAGACACCTTATTCAAGAAATTGTGGCTAATGAAATTGGTGTAACCCAGCAAGCATTCAGTAAATATGAGAGGGATATTACAAACATAAAGGTAGATGTCCTTATTAAATTAGCAGAATATTTCAATGTAACAACAGATTATTTATTAGGACTTTCTGATGTGAAAAGAGATCTGCAAAGGCAGGTAGAAATGAATAAAGATTTAGATGAGTATTATGAATTAATCGAAGCGTTCAAGAGTTTAGATAATTATGATAAAGAATTACTCTGGAATATTGTACAGAAACTTAAGGAAACGAGTATAAAACGAAAGAAAAATACTAAGGAAGGAACTAAGTGATGTTAAATATTGGTATATGTGATGATAATATTTCAACTACTGGAAAGTTGGAAATGATGCTGCAAAGATTAGGAAAGGCACATTTTATTGATATAGAAACAGATGTATTTTGGGATGGTAAAAATATCGCTGATTCAGTTGAAGCTGGAATGAGTTATGATATTATTTATTTAGATATTGAAATGAATAAAGAAGATGGTATTTCTGCAGCAAAGCGAATTAGGCATTTTGACAAAAATGTTCTTATTGTCTATGTTACAAGCCATGAAAATTACATGAAGAGTTCTTTTGAGGTAAGACCATTTCGCTTTCTTGTAAAGCCATTAAAAGAAAATGAATTTGAACGTTGTTTTTTGGAGGCACATGAAGAAATAGTAAATGGAGATTTTTACTTTAGATATCGCTATCAGAGAAGCAATCATAAAATTCCAATTAGGGAAATCCTCTACTTTGAAAGCCAGAAGAGAAAAATTTTTATTGTAACAACTTTTGGCTTATTGGAACTTTATGGAAAATTGAATGACATTGAAGATAGTTTAAAAGAATGTAAAGTACCCTTTTTAAGAGTACATCAATCGTTTTTAGTAAACTATAAACATATTGTTGAACAGGCATACGATTATGTTACGCTGGATGATGGAAAGAAAATATCGATTAGTGAAGATAGAAGGAAAGTGATAAGTGAGCAGTATTGCTCTATGGAGGACACATTTTATGTTGGTTGCTGAAATATTATTCGGAATAGTGGATGTAATTTTATCTGCGTTTTCAGTTTATTTGATAATAGTATATTTGGATATTTTCTTTGGACGTAAGAAATTAAGTGGAGTACGCAGAGGAGTTTATCTTCTCTTCTTTATGTGGCAGCTTATTATTTCTAGTTATAATAGATTACCAGGATATATAAATATCTGTATTACAATAGGAGCCACTTTGTTGATAAGTATTGTTGCATATAATGGAAAATTATGGAATAAATGCATTTTTGTTTTAGCGATTAATGCGATTTGGATGATGACAGAAACCTTGTGCGGTTATGTTTTTATGAACCATTTTGATGATTACCTTACTCCAAAGGAGTTGGGATCAGTGATATCAAAAATGTTGTTGCTGTTGATAATTTTGGCATTAAGAAAAGTTTTTACTGATGACGAAGTTAAAGAACTGCCGATGAATTATAGTATTATGCTTGTTTTGATTCCGATAGGAAGCATATATATTGTAAATAACTTGTTTATGTTGAGCAGCGGAACGGTGGTTAAAAATGCAAATATCAGATCTCTTGTGGCATCTGTTATCTTACTTTTTATAAATATTTTAGTTTTTTATATTTATTTGAAATTGACAGACGAGATTCAATTAAAACGGAGTAATGCAGTATATGAGCAGCAATTGGAATTATATGAGAGACATCAGCAGGAAAGAGAATTGTCAATGCTGCAGATGAGAGATGTTAAGCATAACATGAAAAACAATCTGATTTCTATACTGGCATATGCAGAAAATGGAGATTGTGCAAAAGTTATGAATTACATAGAAGAAATTATGGAAGAGGGGGCTTTAAATTTTTCTTCTATTTCCGATACAGGTAATGTTGTGATTGATTCTTTGGTAAACTATTGGTCGGCCAGAGCACGGCGAATAGACATAGAGTTTTCAGTCGAATTAAATATTCCAATGCAAATGCCATTTAGGGCTGCGGATTTGTGCTTGATTCTAGGTAATGCACTTGAAAATGCTGTAGAGGCGGCAAGATCTTCTGAAAACAAATATATTAAATTGCACATTAAATATGATAAAAACAATCTTCTGATTTATGTGTTGAATAGTTTTAACGGATGTGTTAGGAAAACAAAAGATGGAAAATATAAATCAACAAAGAAAAATGCCGGTGTACATGGAGTTGGATTGGAATCTATTTATAGGGCGGCCCAGAAGTATCATGGAACTGTGTTGGCAGAAAATTCAGATAAGGAATTTTTACTGAAAGTGCTATTGTATTGCCCTTCGGAATTTCATAAGAATAAGACATATTAACTGATTCTTACTATTAGAGAGGCAGAGATGTAATGAGATTTTTATTAGTGAGCGATAATGAGGATATATATTCTTTTTCAAAAGATGTTATAAATAAAAAGGGCCATGATCTCTTGTGGTGTTCTTTTTTGGAATTGAAAAATTTTGATAATGTAATGGTTGATATTGTGGTGATAGATTTTGATTTTGAAAAGGTAAGGCAGGAAGAATTTAAACCAATTATCCAGGTTAAAGGTAAATTCGGGACCTCGATTCCGATTCTTGCAATAATGGAAGGTGCTACTACACAGGATATCTTTGAAGTCCTAAAATTGGGCACATTCGACTATCTTGACAAAAAGGAATTAGAGGCAATGTATGAAAAAAAAATAGAGGATATTATCCGATGGAAATGGTATCTGGAAAAGTATTATAAAAATGTTTAATTATAGGGAAAAATTACATTAATACTCGATATTTTTCCATGAAATAAATAATGTTGCAAAGAAATGGTAAGATTAGTGAAATGATAAGGAAAGGAGACTTTGGTTATGAGCAAAAATAAATTGCAATTCCAATCAGCAAAGGCTCTTGCGAATATTTCTCTCCGACTTGGAAAGATATCGGCAAATAGTGCTTGCTGCTATATTTACCATCAGCCTAAAATGCCAGAAACTATTAAAAAAATGAGGAAGTTCTAAGATGAAAAAACTGGCAGACAAACTAGCTGATTTTATTGTTCAAGAAGGTGCGGTTCCAGAACAGGCATATGCAGTATATCAGTATGGATTTCAGATAGGCTTAGAAATGCTGCTCTGTTTTCTTATATGCTTAATCATTTCTATATACATAAATATGATTCCAGAGAGTATTATATTTATGATAATATTTATTTTGTTAAGAACATACGCTGGAGGGTTGCATATGGAAAAATTCATATCTTGCCTATTATGTTCTGTTGTTGTGCAATCCTCAGTTTTATTGCTGAATAGATATTATCAGTTCTCAATTATACAAGCGTGGGTCATCATTGTCTGTTGTTCCGGAGTGATTATATGGTTATCACCTGTGGACAATATCAATCGGATGCTTGAAGATATTGAAAAAATATATTTTCAGAGAAAAACTCAAAATATTGTTTTAGGAATTTTGCTATTTTCCGGAATTTGTACATTAATCCGGTTGGATGGTTATATTTCTTTAATTGCAGAAATTATGATAGTTGTAGTGATTTCGCAATATATTGGAAAGATTAAGTATAAACTAGAAAAAGAGCAGAAACGGCAGGAGTGAACGAGGCTCCTGCCGTTTGTAGTAAGGGAAAGAATTAGAGAGTTTCGAATGTAACAGTCTGATTCAGAGCCTTTCTTGTCTGTGTATGTCTATCCGGAGACTGTGGTTTATCTGCAGCGTAACCAATGGCAAGGATATTAACCGGTACAAGGTTTTCCGGCAGATTAAAAGCGGTGCGGATAGCTTCAGGATCAAAGTAAGTAATCCAGCAGGAACCTAAACCTAACTCGGTAGCTGTCAGCATCATATGGTCTGTAACGATAGAAGCATCGATGTCTACCATATTTTTACCATCAAATGGACGTACCCATGCTGCATCAAGATCAGCGCATACAAGCATTACAAGGGGAGCATTATAGGTGTTAGCTCCTGCACTGAATTTCTCCAGATTTTCGGGATTTTGTACAACCAGGATTTTTTGAGGCTGCATATTTGCTGCAGTTGGTGCACAATGTGCGGCTTCAAGGATTGCATTAACCTTTCCCTGCTCAACAGGTCTTTTTTCATATTTACGTACAGAATATCTTGTTTTAATAGTATCTAAAATTGTCATGATAATTCTCCTTTTTTGATTTTGATAAATAT
>ERZ772863.608-NODE-608-length-39988-cov-8.875241_pt1 | contig 39988 bp, 41 predicted proteins | sample MGYA00512134_ERZ772863 | MGnify/ENA primary metagenome ERZ772863 (study PRJEB29015, sample SAMEA2737659) | human gut metagenome | biome: human gut; feature: human-associated habitat; material: faeces | place: China | collected 2012 ...
CGCCGCCCGGAAGGAACGCCCCGGCTTCCCGCGCCGAAAGCGCCCGCCGTGCCGCCCGACACAGCGCCTTGCCCGCGTCCGGCCCGCCGAGGCACACCGCCGCCTTTTCGCCGTGTCCGCCCGACTCCGGCACAGTCGCCGCCCCGCGCCGCCGCGTTCCGCTGTGCCCCCAAGGGGGGATCGAATCCTTGAGCTGTTCCGGCTGGAGACCGCGGCCCCCTCTCGTGCGAATTTTCGCAAAATTCCGGGGTGGGGGTATTGGTTCCAAAACAAAAAAAGACCGCCCCGAAGGACGATCTCTGTTGGTATCCCAAATGGCTATTTGAGCCGGTAATAGCAGGTGCTCTTGCCGCTGCCTTCTCGTGCCAGTTCGCCGGATGCGACCAGCTTGCGAAGCGCGCCTTCGACGGAGCTGACACTCAGTGAAGGGCACAGCTCCCGAATATCCTGCTTGGTAAATCGACCGATTTTATGGAGTGTTGCCTGATTCACCATTTCAAGCGCAGACTGTTTCTTCTCCACGAGGGAAAAGCGCTCTTCAAAATCGCGATAGGCAGAAAGGACGATACCCAGCAGATACTTGATAAAGGGAATCGCATCTTCCTGGCCATCGTGCCAGCCTGTCTGTGATTGCCGAAGTGCATCGTAATAAAGATCTTTATTTTTCGCGACCTTAGCTTCCAATGAGATGTATTTGCCTACATAGAAGCCACTGCGGTACAGCAACAGGGTCGTGAGCAGACGACTCATTCGGCCATTTCCATCGTTGAAGGGATGAATACACAGAAAGTCGTGGATGAAAACCGGGATAAGAATCAGCGGCTCCGCTTCCAGATTGCCTATAGCGCGATTGTATTCCTTACAGATGCTATCCAGCGCGTCCGGCGTTTCGAAGGGCGCAAGAGGCGTGAACAGCGTCTCGGTATGCCCATCCGGATAAGTGGCGCTGATGTAGTTCTGTGCGCTCTTTGTCTGACCGGCCATGGGATTGTTCATATGACTGTAAAGGATTTTGTGCAGCTGAAGAATGTAATTGCGGGTGATCGGGATAACGTCGAAGTTCTCATGAATGACGCTCAGTGCGTCACGATATCCGGCAATTTCCTGTTCATCGCGGTTACGTGGCGTGGTCTTTTCTTCCACCAGCTGGCGAATGCGCGTGCTTGTGGTAACAATGCCTTCGATGGCGTTGGAAGCCTCGGTACTCTGAATCTTCGCAATCTCTACCAGCTTTTCCAACTCCTCCGGGCGCTGCTTAAGATACATCTCCTGCTTTCCAGCTTCCTTATAGATGGCGGCAATCAGGCCAAGTATCTCGGAATCCCACTTCTGCTCCCGAATCGCTGCGTAATGAAATTCTCTCATTGCCTTACCCTCCAATCGGTTTCCCTTAAATTATGCCACAGAATAAGGGGAACGTCAACCTGCTAAGAGAAATTTCCCTTATTATTCTGCTGGAAATCAGGGAAATTATGCTGATAAAGGAGAATGCATGAACACAGATATGAAGCTGCAAAAGGTGCCGGTCGAAAAGCTGAAACCGGCGAAATACAATCCGCGCAAGGACTTAAAGCCGGGCGATCCGGCCTACGAGAAGATCAAGCGCAGCATGACCACCTACGGTTATGTCGATCCCGTAATCTGGAACGAGGTCACCGGCAATATCGTGGGCGGCCACCAGCGGTATAAGGTGCTGGTCGCGGAGGGCGTGAAGGAAATCGACTGCGTGGTGGTGCATATCGAAAACCCGCAGGACGAGAAGGCGCTGAATATCGCGCTCAACAAGGCGGTCGGCGAATGGGAGCCCAAGGCGCTGGCGGATCTGCTGTCCGACCTGCAGCTTTCCGGGTATGATCTGGGCGCAACCGGCTTTGACGCAGCCGAGGTGGACGACCTGTTCTCCAAAGTCCATGACAAGGACGTGAAGGACGACGATTGCGACATCGACGCGGACGAGCTGCAGCCCTTCGTGCAGGAGGGCGACGTTTGGACGCTGGGCCGCCATCGCATGGTGTGCGGCGACTCTACACTGCCGCAGAATCTTGCCCTGCTCATGAACGGCAACAAAGCCAACTTGGTTGTTACCGACCCGCCGTACAACGTGTCCATTGTTGGCCGCACCAAGGATGCGCTCACCATCCAGAATGATGATATGGAGGATGGGAAGTTCTACGACTTCCTCCTGTCAGCGTTCCGGGCCATCGTGCCGCATCTGGCCGAAGGCGCGTCCGCCTATGTGTTCCATGCGGACACCGAAGGGCTGAATTTCCGCAGGGCGTTTAAGGAGGCGGGCTTCCATATCAGCGGCGTGTGCATCTGGGTCAAGAACACCATGGTGCTGGGACGCAGCCCCTATCAGTGGCAGCATGAACCGGTACTCTATGGCTGGCTGCCCAACGGCAAGCACAAATGGTTCTCTGACCGCAAGCAGACCACCGTCTGGAAATATGACCGGCCTACCCAGAGCAAGCTGCACCCGACCATGAAGCCGCTGCCGCTTCTGGCATATCCCATCAAGAACAGCTCCGCGCCCAATGCCATTGTGCTGGATACCTTTGGCGGTTCGGGCAGCACCCTCATGGCCTGCGAGCAGACGGATCGCATCTGCTACACCATGGAGCTTGACCCGCGCTACGCCACCGTCATTGTGGAGCGGTTCCGGGCAGCCTGTCCGAACGCACCCATCAGCGTGCTTCGGGATGGACAGGAGCTTCCGTATGAAGCTGTTCTTACGACTTAATAAGATAATCTTTGCGAAGGGAGGTGACCAGCATGGCGACCAGAGGACGAAAGCCCAAGCCCACGGCGCTCAAAATCCTTGAGGGCAATCCGGGCAAGCGACCGCTCAACGAAAATGAGCCGATCCCGCCCAAGGGAAACATCAAGTGCCCGACATGGTTGCTGCCAGAGGCAAAAAAGGAATGGAAGCGGCTGGCTCCCTCCCTTGAAGCCATGGGCGTGCTCACCATGGCCGACCTGACGGCCTTCGAGGGGTACTGTCAGGCATACGCCAGATGGAAGGAAGCCGAGGCGTTCATTACCCAGCACGGCTCTATCTTCCAAACGCCCTCCGGCTATGTGCAGCAGGTGCCGCAGGTATCCATTGCCCAGCAGAATCTGAAGATCATGCAGTCGTTCTGCTCCGAGTTTGGTCTGACTCCCGCAACCCGTGCCCGTATCATTGCGGCGGGCGGTGGCTCGGACGACACCTTCTCCGATGATCCCATGGAGAAGCTGCTGAAGGGCGGGTGGAACGGCGATGTTTGACGAGCGAAAGGCCCGGCGCGTGACTGGCTTTATCGAATGCTTGAGACATACGAAGGGCGAATTTCACGGAAAGCCATTCAAGCTGCTGCCATGGCAGGAGAGGATCATCCAGGACGTGTTCGGTACCGTGAGAGATGATGATCCAACCATGCGTCAGTACACCACCGCCTATATCGAGATTCCCAAAAAGCAGGGCAAGAGCGAGCTGGGCGCGGCCATCGCGCTCAATATGCTGGCAAACGACGACGAGTGGAAGGCCGAGGTGTACTCCTGCGCCAGCGACCGCCAGCAGGCAGCCATTGTTTTTGATGTAGCCGTCGATATGGTCAAGCAATCCCCGGCGCTGAGCAAGCGGATCAAGATCATTCCGTCCATGAAGCGCATGGTGTACCAGCCCACAGGCAGCATCTATCAGGTACTGTCCTCGGAGGTGGCCACCAAGCATGGCTTGAACGTCAGCGCCTGCATTTTCGACGAGCTGCACACCCAGCCCACCAGAGCCCTTTATGATGTAATGACCCAAGGCTCCGGCGATGCGCGAAAGCAGCCGCTGTGGTTCTTTTTGACGACAGCTGGCACCGACCGCAACAGCATCTGCTGGGAGGTACACCAGAAGGCGCTGGATGTGCTGGAAGGCCGGAAGGTCGATCCGCGTTTTTATCCGGTTATCTTCGGCCTTCCGGATGACGCGGACTGGACAAGCGAGGCGAACTGGTACAAGGCCAATCCCTCTCTGGGGCACACCATCACCATCGATAAAGTCAGGGATGCGTTCCATAAGGCACAGGAAACGCCTGCGGATGAGAACCAGTTTCGTCAGCTGCGCCTGAATCAATGGGTGAAGCAGTCCATCCGCTGGATGCCCATGGACAAGTGGGATGAATGCGGCGGCGTGGTTGATCCGTATCAGCTGGAAGGCCGCGCCTGCTATGCCGGGCTTGACCTGTCCAGCACCTCCGACCTGACGGCACTGGTGCTGGTGTTCCCGCCCAGCGATGAGGATGAGCCGTATATGGTCATGCCCTTCTTCTGGCTGCCGGAGGAAACGCTTTCCCTGCGCGTCCGGCGCGATCATGTGCCGTATGACCAGTGGGCGCAGCGCGGCTATATCCACACCACGGAGGGCAACGTCGTTCACTACGGCTTTATCGAGCAGTTCATCTGCCAGCTGGGCGAGCGGTATAACATCCGGGAAATCGCCCATGACCGATGGAACGCCACCATGATGGTACAGACGCTTGAGGATGACGGCTTTACTATGGTGCCCTTCGGTCAGGGCTTTAAGGATATGTCGCCCCCGACGAAGGAATTGATGCGCCTTGTTCTGGAGCACAAGCTGTGCCACGGCGGGCATCCGGTGCTCCGCTGGAATATGGACAACGCCTATGTGCGTACCGATCCGGCTGGCAACCTGAAGCTGGACAAAGAAAAATCCACCGAAAAGGTGGACGGCGCGGTGGCGCTTGTGATGGCGCTGGATCGGGCGATGAAGAACCTGAACGGCGGCGATTCCATCTACAACCATCGCGGGTTTATCGTATTGTGAGGTGCCCAAATGCCAAGAAAACCGAAACGTCCCTGCCGGTATCCGGGCTGCCCGAACCTGTCAGACGGGGTGTACTGCGAGGTGCATCGTACCCTGTTTGCGCGGGAAAATGCCGCCAGTCGGGGATATGGCAGCCAGTGGCGAACAGCCCGCGCACGGTTTCTCCGCAGCCATCCGCTGTGCGCGGAATGCATGAAGCAGGGCAAGCTCACGCCCGCCACCGTGGTTGATCACATCATCCCGCATAGGGGCGACAGGAAGCTGTTTTGGGATGAAAGCAACTGGCAAGCGCTTTGCGAAAGCTGCCATAATCAAAAAACAGGAAGAGGAATGTAAAAAAACCGCCCTGCCGAAGCAAGGCGGTTTGGAAGTCATACGCCGTATAGCGCGTCGTTCTTGGATAGAAGGTACAGGCAGTATTGGTTCATGCTGATTCCTTCGCTTTTGGAATGCTCGGCCAGCGAACGATGCAGGGACTTGGGGATGCGGAGTTTGAACTGTCCGGAATAGGCATTGAGCATATCCGGTTCATGGATTGTGACGCCTTCCTCCAATGCCGCGCTGATCCATGCGCGTTTTGCATCCTCAGCGTTTTTGGCGACTTCCTCCATCGTTTCACCGCTGGTCAGACATCCCGGCAAGTCGGGGTACGCGCCCACAAAACCGCCTTCATCTGGATCGGGAATGATCTCCAGCCGATAGGGCAAAGCCATATATTCTTCAATTGTCTTCATGATAGCTCGCCTCACTTTCTACAATATCGCGTACCATTTCCACATAGATCTTTTTGATCGGTTCGTGCTTGGGAATGGTGATGGGCTGGCACCCCGGTTTTCGGAATGTGTAATGGCTGCTCCCGCTTCGGGGTGCAAACATCTGGTAGCCGCAGCTCTCTAATACCTTACGCAATTCATCGAATCGTAAGTCCTTGGATAAGGACAGGATTCTCTGGATTAGCTTTTCCCATTTGGACATTGGATTATCCCCTTCACCCACATTATACTTGGTGTCACGGGTGGTGTCAAGTCGTTTTGAGGTTAACTGTGAAAAATCCATTCTCATATCTGTTTCGGGCGCGGGACAAGCCCCAAAACGCCGTATCCGCCGCGCCCAGCTTTTACTTCGGCATGAGCGGTTCCGGCAAGCCGGTCAGCCCCAGCTCAGCCATTCAGGTTTCTGCCGTTTACGCCTGTGTGCGCGTGATCGCGGAAACCATCGCCAGCCTGCCCTTCCATGTGTATGAGGCTACGGATGAAGGCAGTCGGAAGGCCGTAGAGCACCCGCTGTACCGCCTGATCCACGACGAGCCGAATCTGGAGATGACCTCGTTTGTCTGGAGGGAAACCATGCTGACGCACCTGCTGCTCTATGGGAACAGCTACTGCCAGATCATCCGCACAGGCCGCTCGCAAATCGACAGCCTGTATCCGCTGCTGCCGAATCACATGGAGGTGGACAGGGACAGCAAGGGCAACCTGACCTATACCTACACCACCAGCGACGGCAAGACGTGGGCACTTGACCCAAGCGAGGTGCTGCATGTGCCCGGTCTCGGCTTTGACGGTATCGTCGGGTATAGCCCCATTGCGCTGGAGAAAAGCGCCATCGGCCTTGGCATCGCCGCCGAGGAATACGGCAGCAAGTTCTTCTCCAACGGCGCACGGCCATCGGGTATCCTGACACACCCGAACACGGTCAAAGACCCGGCTGCGCTGCGTGCCAGCTGGAACGCTGCCTATGGCGGCTCCGGCAACGCCAGCCGCGTGGCTGTGCTGGAAGAGGGAATGTCCTTCGTTCCATTAAGCCTGCCTAACAACGAGGCGCAGTTTCTGGAGACGAGAAAATTCCAAGTTTCGGAAATCTGCCGCATCTTTCGTGTGCCGCCGCACATGATCGGCGATCTGGACAGGGCAACCTTCTCCAATATCGAGTCGCAGAACATTTCCTTTGCCGTCCATACCATCCGGCCATGGCTGGTGAGAATTGAACAGGCCATCAATCGCGCCCTTTTCCCGGATAACGAGAAGGGGCGCTTTTATGTGCAATTCAACTTGGACGGCCTCATGCGGGGCGATTACAAATCCCGCATGGAGGGCTATGCCATCGCCCGGCAGAACGGCTGGATGTCCACCAACGACATCCGGGAATTGGAGAATCTGAACCCGGTTCCCGAGGAGGAAGGCGGCAACGCCTATCTGGTCAACGGCAACATGATCCCCATCAGTCTTTCAGGTCTGGGCGTGCTCATGGGCCTTGCCATTCAAAGCGATCAGGAAAGCAGTCAAGATACCAGTCAAGATAACGCGCAGGATGCGCCAGCGGAGGAATCTCCGCCTGAAGATAATGGGCCGCCCAAGCGCGGCAGGAGGAAAAGTAAATGAAGAAACGCTTCTGGAATTGGGCCAGAGACGAAACCAACCCGGAGGAGCGGACGCTGCTTCTGGAGGGGCCGATTGCGGAGGAGAGCTGGTACGGGGATGAGGTAACCCCTGCCGCGTTTCGAGAGGAACTGTTCTCCGTAGACGGCCCCATCGTTATTTCCGTCAACTCGCCAGGCGGCGACACCATTGCCGCTTCGCAGATCTACACCATGCTCCGGGAATACCCCAATGACGTGACGGTGAAGATCACCGGCATTGCAGCCAGCGCCGCTTCCGTCATCGCCATGGCGGGCACCAAGGTCTGTATGAGCCCCACGGCCATGATGATGATCCACAACCCCTTCACCATCGCCATGGGCGACAGCGAGGAAATGCGCAGGGCTGGCCAGCTGCTGGATGAGGTCAAGGAAAGCCTCATCAATGCCTACGTGCTGAAGACGGGGCTGAGCAGAGCCCGTATCAGTCACATGATGAACGACGAAACATGGATGAACCCCGTGAAGGCCAAGGAGCTTGGCTTCTGCGACGAGATTCTCTTTTCGGAGAACGAGCCGCAGGAAACGGGAGAATCCATGTTTTTTTCGTCCGCCAGCGTGCAGCAGCGCGTGATGAATTGTCTGCTGGAAAAAATGCAGGCTGAAAAGCCCGCGCCCTCTCCTGCTCCGACCGAGCCGCGCACGAGCGCTTCTGCGCTGAAGCAGCGGCTGGATCGGCTGAAATACGACTACTGACTGGAGGAAAAAACACATGTCTATGAATGAAATCCGCGCTATGCGCGAAAAGCGCGTCAAGCTGTGGGAAGCTGCGAAGGCTTTCGTGGAATCCCGCAAGGACGCAAACGGCACCCTGTCCGCCGAGGACAGCGCCACCTATGACCAGATGGAAGCCGACGTAATCCGCATGGGCAAGGAAATCGAGCGGCTGGAGCGTCAGGAAGCGCTGGATCTGGAGTTTGACCGCCCGACTGCCCGAACGCTCACGGATAAGCCCTTCGCGCCCGAAGGCAAGGCTGAAAAGACCGGCAGGGCTTCGGATGCGTATAAGGCTGCCTTCTGGCGCACCATGCGCGATAAGGCTGTGCCCCACGAGGTGCTCAACGCGCTGCAGGTGGGCACCGATTCCGAGGGCGGCTATCTCGTGCCGGACGAGTATGAGCGCACCCTGATCGAGTCTCTTGAGGAAGAGAACATCTTCCGTCGCTTTGCCCATATCATCCGCACCAGCTCCGGCGACCGCAAGATTCCCATTGTGGTGTCCAAGGGTACGGCCAGCTGGATCGATGAGGAAGCCGCGTATCCGGAGAGCGACGACGCGTTCGGTCAGACCTCCATCAGCGCCTATAAGCTGGCGACGATGATCAAGGTTTCCGACGAGCTGCTGCACGATTCCGTGTTCGATGTAGCTTCGTATATCGCCCGCGAGTTTGCCCGCCGCATCGGCGCTGCGGAAGAGGAAGCGTTCTTCACGGGCAACGGCACCGGCAAGCCCACCGGCCTGCTTCATACCACGGGCGGCGCGGAGGTGGGCGTGACCACCAAGAGCGCTACGGCGCTGACCTTTGATGAGGTCATGGATCTGTTTTACAGCCTCCGCGTTCCGTACCGCCGCAGCGCTGTGTTCCTGACCAATGACGCGACCATGAAGGCGCTGCGCCAGTTGAAGAACGGCAACGGCGATTATATCTGGCAGCCGAGCGTCACGGCGGGCACGCCCGATACCATTCTGAACCGCCCTGTCTACACCTCCACCTTCATGCCTACCATTGCAGCAGGTGCCAATGCGATGGTGTTTGGCGATATGAATTATTACTGGATTGCCGACCGGGAAGGCCGCAAGTTCCAGCGGCTCAATGAACTTTATGCGCCGACCGGTCAGGTGGGCTTCCTGGCCTCCCAGCGCGTGGACGGCAAGCTCATCCTGCCCGAAGCGGTCAAGGTGCTGCAGATGAAAGCGGCATAAGGAGGGATGACGGATGATGAAAGCTGATCCTGAGAAGGACGTAACCCGAAACACCCACAACTACTTTGCCCACGGCGGCAATCATGGAGGCCGAGCGAAGCGAGTGCTGGAGTGCCGAGGACAGCGCAAAGCGCTCCGCAGGCACGGAACACCGGGCGCTATCGGTGCGCACGGTGCGAAATCGGTCATTGGCGGCAAGCTGACATTCCTGCCCGGTGCGACCATTGAGGGCGGCGACGATCTGTTCGGCCAGTCGGAACCTGCCGCGCAGATCGCCTATATTGCTAACAGCGAGGCGACCACCATTGCAGCCCTGAAGGACGACTTCAACGGCCTGCTGGCCGCCCTCCGCAACGCGGGCTTGATGGCATCTGGTCAATGAGGTGACGCAGCATGATCGTCACCGTCGACGAGGTGAAAACCCACCTGCGCATCCAGTACGATGATGAGGACGCTTATCTGGAAAGCCTCATCAGGCAGGCTCAGGCAACGGCTGAGGATTACTGCCGCGTGCAGTTTTCTGAACCCGCGCCTGAGCCTGTTCGTCTGGCTGTCCTGCTCTTTGTCAGCCATTACTACGAAAACCGGGATAACCCGGATCGGGCCATGTACGCCACCATGCGCATTGCCTTTGAAAACCTGCTCTATCCTTACCGCGATCCCGTGAAGATGTTCTAAGGAGGTGACCGTGCTTGCGCGGCTATAAAAACTTTGAAGCCAATCCGCATCCCGGCAGTCTCCGGCATCTGGTGGAGATCGGGTATACGGAGAATGCCATTAACGAGAACGGCTTTCCGGAGCCGACAGACCATGTTATCTGCAAGGCATGGGCGGCGGTCACGGATGCGGGTAACCAGCATTACCGCAGTGCAGACGTTATGAACACCGAGGCCGTGGTGAACTTCACCATCCGCTATCGGAAGGATGTGGTACCCGGCATGTGGGTACGCTTCCGCGACAAGAAATGGTTCATCTCCACGTTGGGCGAATACGGCTTCCGCAATACGTATCTGGGTCTCAAAGCCTCCATCTCCGAAGGGGTGAGCGGCTGATGAAGCAGGTGCAGGACGCGCTGAAAAACATCGGCATCCCAGTCATGGCGGGCGTATGGCGAGCGACGACTCCCAGCCAGAACCCGCCTTTGCAATATGCCGTGTACTCCACCACCATGACTGAGGCCAGTCATCAGGACGATTCGGTGACCAGTTACCGCACCTTCGTGTACCTGAATTTGTGGAGCGATATCGATCCCACCGAAATGGCGAATCGTATCCGGCAGGCCATGTACGCGGCGGGCTTTTCCATCGTGGAGGAAAGCGACCGGGGGTACAACCAGCCAGAGTACGACACGGCTACTCGGCAGTACGCCGTGCAGTGGACGTGGTGCCTGAGAACGGAGGTGCCTCATGTCCCTTGATACGGACGGCTTTGACAGCCTTATGACCGACATTGCGGGCATGGCCAGCCGCATGGACGCGGACGGCGCAGGCGCTCCCGTGGCAAAGCGCATTCTGGAAGCTGCCGCCGTGCCCATCTATGAGCAGATGAAGGCCAACGCTTCCAGCGACCCCAAAATCATCACCGGCGTACTGAACCGCTCCATACAGACCGGCAAGGTACGCAAGCGCAGGTACAGCGGCAGGAGTATCACCATCGGCGTACACCGCAAGGAGGAGGGTGCATACTACGCTCCGCCGGTGGAGTACGGCCATGGCGGGCCAGCCCCCGCGCCTGCGCATCCTTTTATTCGTCCCGCCTATGACACCCGCTCGGATGAAGCCTATGAGATCATCCGGGACGGGCTGCGGGACGCTATCGACCAACTCTAAAGGAGGATCATACACATGGCAACGCCTACTGCTTCCCCGCAGGTTTCCTCGACGGTCGGCCTGAAAAACGTGGTCATCGCGCCGCTGACCAAGGACACCGAAACCGAGCACACCTATGGTGCGCTTCAGCTGATGGCGGGCGCAATCGAAGCGTCCATTACCCCTGAAAACGCCGATCCGGACGTGCAGCACGCCGACGATGTGGAATTTGATGTGCTGTACCCCGATCCTGAACTGACTTTCAAGACCAAAATGGCGGATGTGCCGCTGGCCATTCAGGAAATGGTATTCGGCAACCAGATTGACGACAACGGCGTGCTGGTGCGCACGGCTTCCGACCGCCCGCCTTACTTCGCCGTGGGCTTCAAGTCGGAAAAGTCAGACGGAACCTTCCGCTACGTCTGGCTGTTCAAGGTCAGAGCCAAGCCCGTCACGGAAAACTACGCCACCAAGGAAGGCACGAACGTCACCCGCCAGACCGGTGAAATCGAATGGACGGCCATTAAGCGCACTCACGATAACCGCTATCAGGCGGTGGCGGACGAAGGCCAGAATGGCTTTACCGCTGAAAAGGCCGCCACCTTCCTGACGGAGGTGTACGAGCCGACGTTTACCGCGCCCGGCCCGTAACAACAACCATTTCAATCATGCACACCGCTGTCGGTTCATCCCCGGCAGGCGGTGTTTTTTGACGCATAAAAAATGCGCAAAATCGCCCGCGTGGGCAAGGCTTTGACGCTTTGCAGACTTTGGCGGTTGTGCAGGCGGGCTCAGCCCGCTTTTTACATGGAGGTGAAGTCCTTGTCCTTAGAGGCGCTGAGCCGAAACGGTCACAATTTGCAGCTGGGTGAGTTTGTATGGGCGGGGCCGTATCAGATTCCTGTGATTCAGCCTGTGCCCGCTGCGGAGAAGGTTCGCTGGATTCCCTTCAACAGTGCAAAAACGGACGCTCTGCGCGGGGCGCACGGGGTTCACTTCTTCATCGACGATTACCTGTTCGAGCGCTGCTGGAATGACCCTGCACGGTATGCCAAGCTGCTCAGTGAGTTTCAGGCTGTGCTTTCGCCGGATTTCAGCCTGTTCACGGATTACCCGCCTCCGGTTCAGATCTACAACCACTGGCGCAAGCACTTGCTGGCCGCCTTTTGGCAGCAGATGGGGCTGACGGTGATCCCGTCCATCTGTTGGAGCGACGAGGACAGCTTTGCTTGGTGCTTTGACGGTGAACCCGTAGGCGGTGCCGTGGCGGTTTCCTCTGTGGGCACGCAGAAAGCGCCGGAGGCAAGGCGGCTGTTTCTGCTGGGCTACAAAGAGATGCTTGCCCGGCTGAAGCCTGAAAAGATCATCTTCTTCGGCGACGTGCCGGAGAGCTGCACCGGCAATATTGAGAGGCACACTTCCTTCCACGCTGGACTTGCGCATGCGCAGGAAAAGAGGTAATGTCATGGGAGGAAGAGGCGGACATAGTCACCGGGCAACCGCCGGTCGCGGAGCCAGCGCCATTGATCGCTTGACCAGCATCCCACAGATGAACAGATGGTTGCGCAATCAGGACTGGTTCCAGCCCGGCAGCCAAATTTCTCTGAATGGCGTAGACCTTGAAGCAGCGCGAGGCATAGCCAAAGCCTATCAGCAGGTCTTTGATCGCTATCCCCAGCTGAAGGGCATTTTCAGCGGAGTAAAGTCCTTTGATCTCGGCAGCGGCACCTATGCGGATTGCAATCTGGCGACCGGCCAGATTCGCGTCAGCAACACCATGTACCGTCGTTTGCAGGAACTGGAACGCTCCTATGCCCGCGATATTCGCGCAAACTGGCATCCTGCCGGTACGGATTGGGCGGCCATTCTGACACACGAAATCGGCCATGCGATTGACGGCTATATTACGCAACACAGTGAAGGCGGTCTATTTTTCCATGACTGGCATCGAAATTCAAGCGAGCTGCAGGCGAAGATCGCCGACAAGCTGCATGTGGGTACGTCCTCAGCGGAGATCGCCCGTCAGCTTTCCCGCTACGGGGCTACCAATACGCTGGAGTGGTTTGCAGAGTCCTTTGCAGAGGGAATGCGTTCTGAGAACCCAAGACCCATGGCACGGGAATTCATGCTGGAGCTGGATAAGATTTTAAGGAGGCTGAGATAAATGTCCATGGCAACGCCACGCTATTACGATGATCCGGATTTTCAGAAATGGTATGACCTTGAAACGGGTCAATTCAAAAAGGGCGCACCGGAAGAATTGATCGAAAAGGTCAAAGCGGAAGACGAAGAACGCAGGCTGGCTTATGAACAGGCGTTGCGAGACGGCTTCATTTTATAATCTTAGGAGGAAACCATATGATCAGCTGTACCCTGAACGCGAAGAAGTACACCGTTGACTTTGTGTCTGGCCGCGCCCTTCGGGAAATGGAGCCCGCCGCACAGATGTACGGACGCATTGTAGCCATTTCAAATGCCGCGCTTAAGGGCGAGGTGCCGGAGGATGCGAAGAACCTGTCCATCGGCGAGGCGCTGGACGTGATGATCCGCTGGTTCTGCCTGCTGTTTGGCAACCAGTTCACCCCGGACGACGTGCTGGATTACTACCCGGTGGATCGCATGATGCACGACATTGCGCTGGCGCTCATGGCGGTTCAGACGCAGACCACGGAGATTCTGGACGAGTTCCCTACGAAGGCAGCGAAGACGGAGGAAACGGCGACGCATCAATCCTGACGCTGCCTGATTTCATTTACTCCACCTATAACAGCCTGCTGGAAGGCGGCTGGCGCATGAGCGAAATCGACGGCATGGATATGCTGGGGTTCCTCCGCGTCCGGGCATGGAGCGCCCGAAAAGAAAAAGAGAAAAAGCAACCGCGCCGTGCCTATATCGATCAGGTGTGGCAATCCCTGAAACCGTGAGCAATCGCCCACGGATTATTTGTTTATCGAGGTGAGTACTGATGGCTGAAACCCTCCGCGACCTTGTGGTATCGCTGTCCCTGCAAACGGACAATTTTACCCGGAACATCAAGTCCGTCAATAAGCAGATCGCTGAGGCGGAGAGCCAGTTTAAGCTGGCGGCCTCCGGCGTGGAGGGCTTTGAACGCAGCGCCACCGGCCTTGCCACACAGCTCTCAACGCTGGAGCGCTGCCTGTCCCTGCAAAAGGATGCAGTCACGCAGTATGAGCGTGCGCTGTCTTCGGCGAACGACAAGCTGCAGGAGTGCTTTTCCCGCCAGAACGATTACGCGCAGCGGCTGACTGACGCGAAAACTGCACAGCAGGCGCTCAAGGAACAGGTGGCTGCGGCGGCGCAGCAGGTCAGGACTTATTCGGCAACGCTTGGCGAGAACGACTCCGCCACCATTGCCGCCAAGGCCAATCTGGACGCACTGAAAGCGGAATACCGCAATTCCTGCGCCGAGGTCAAAAAGCTCACCGGCCAGAATACGGCGCTGAAGAAAACCACTCAAAACGCGGCGGATGCCGTGACCGATGCGACCACCAAGCTGAATACGGCGCAGGCGGCGGTCAGAAGCACACAGGCGGAGATCAACCAGTGCAATCAGTCCCTGCGTCTGGCACAGACTAACTGGGACGCTGCCGGGAAATCCATTGATGCCAGCAAGGCTGCCATCGTCACTTTCGGCAAGCAGATCGGGCTGGCCGAGAGCCGGTTCAAGCTGGCCACGGCGGGCATCAAGAACATGGACACCAGCGTGACCGGTCTCGCCGCCAAGCTGACGCTGCTGAATGACAAACTGCGCCTGCAGGAGCAGAGCGTTCAGCAATATGAGAATGCGCTGCGGGGTGCGAAGGAACAGCTGACAGCCGCTCAGCAGGCCAACGATCCGGAGAAAGTCCGGCAGGCTTCGGATGCGGTGATCGACGCGGAAGCCGCCCTGAACCGTGCCAAGGCTGCCGTCGCTGCCACCCGCGCTGAGATTGAAAAAACCAATCAACAGCTGAACACGGCCAAGTCCGCATGGACGGAAGCAGGCAAGAACCTCGAAGCCTTCGGGAAAAAGTGCGACGCTGTCAGCAAGAAAATGACGACGGCAGGCCGAACGCTGACCACCGTCATGACCACGCCCCTTCTGGGCCTCGGCGCAACGGCAGTCAAGGCTTCTATTGGGTTTGAATCGTCTTTCGCTTCTGTCCGAAAGACCGTGGATGCAACGGAAGCTGAGTTTGACCAGCTGGCGGCTACGTCCAAGCGCATGTCTACCGAGGTCGCGGCGGGCACCGATGAGATCAACGAGGTCATGGCGGCGGGCGGTCAGCTGGGCGTTGCTACCGAGCATCTTTCCGACTTCACCCGCGTCATGATTGACCTCGGCAATTCCTGTGAGGACTTGAGCGCGGACGAGGCTGCGACGACCATTGCGCAGTTTGCAAACATCATGGGTACCAGCCAGAGCCAGTTTTCCAATATCGGCTCCACGCTGGTGGATCTGGGCAACAACTTTGCCACCACCGAAAAGCCCATCATGGAAATGGCGCACCGCATGGCTGGCGCGGGCAAGCAGGTCGGTCTGACCGAAGCGCAGGTGTTGGGCTTTGCGGCGGCGCTGTCCTCCGTGGGCATCGAGGCACAGATGGGCGGCTCCGCCTTCTCCAAAGCGTTGGTCAAAATGGAGGTTGCATCGGAGACGGGCGGCGAAGCGTTGGATGACTTCGGTAAAGTGGCCGGGATGACGGCACAGCAGTTTAAGACGCTGTGGGACAATGACCCCGCCGCCGCATTTCAGGCGTTTATTGTAGGCCTGTCCAAGCTGGACGATGAAGGCGAAAGCGCCATCAAGACGCTGTCGGACATCGGCATCAACGAGATTCGCTTGCGCGATACGCTGCTCCGCGCCACCAACGCGACCGAACTGTTCTCCCGTGCGCAGAACATGGCCAACGCTGCATGGAAGGAAAATACCGCGCTGGCAACGGAAGCGGAGAAACGCTATGCTACCACGGCCAGCAAGCTCACGAACCTCAAAAACAAGGCGCTGCTGTTTGGACAGCAGATCGGCGACGACCTGAATCCCGCCATCCAGCGCCTGATCGAGGGCGCGGACAACCTGCTGAGTAAGTTCCTTCAGATGGATGAAGCCCAGCGCAAGCAGATCATCCAGTATGCGGCCATTGCCGCCGCCATCGGCCCGGTGCTGCTGCTCTTTGGTAAAGTGACCAAGGGCATCGGCAGCATCTCTACCGGCATCGGCAAGTTTGCCACAGCGGTCGGCAAGGCAGGCGGCGGGATCAAGGGCTTCCTGGCGTGCTGGGCAGTTCGCCCGCCGTATGGCTGGCCGTTGCCGCCGCGACCATCTATGCTACCGTAGCCATTGCGGATTATGTGTCCGGCGCTAAGAAGGCTCGCGAAGCGCTCAAGGGGATGCAGGAAACCGCCGACAAGTGGAAAAGCACGGCGGCGGAGACCTTCTACGGGAACAGCGAGGGGCTCTCCTTCTTCGGTATGTCCAAGGAGGATTTCGTCAAGGACAAGCAGTCCGCGCAGGAATGGCTGAACGGCCTGATTGCCGTCTGGACGGACGGCGAAAAGGAAAGCAACGAGATCGTCGCGCATTGGACGGACTCCTTCAAAAGCCTGACAAACAGCACACGCACCGAGCTGCAGACGCTCAAGGACACAGCCGACAAAAGCGGCTATACCAGCGTATCTCAGGGGCTGGCAGCTGACATTCAGGCGCTGGATCAGATGGATATGGAGATCGAGCGGCTGCTAAAAAAGCGGCAGAACGGCTTCCTGACCGAAAAGGAAAAAATCCGCTTGCAGGAGCTGATCGACACCCGTGAGGCCATTGAAGTCAAGTATCACCTGACCCCGGAGGACGTGGACGGCTTTAATACCATCCGGCAGAAGCTGGAAGCGGAGGTCGCCCGCGCACAGGCGCGTGGGAAACAGGACGCGGATGTGACCGTCTACGAGAACGCGCTGGTGGCTGCCGCCGAAGGTCTTGCCGCCGTCAATCAGCAGATCGACACGCAATACGACAAGGAATACGCGCTCATTCAGTTGATTGAGGACAGCACCGAACGGCAGGCTGCGCTGGATCAGCTGAACAGCGAGTACACCGAAAAGCGCCGGGCTGCGGCGATGGAGTATGCACAGCTGTTGGCGGATGTGGTCATGCCCGTCTGGCAGCAGGAGGACATCCAGAAAGCCGCCGCCGATGTGGACACGCTGACCCAAAAGCTCCGCGAATACAGCGCGGCGACGGAAACCGAAAAGCCTGCGATGCTGGAAGACCTGAACGCCATCTCCGCTGCCATGGATGAGGGCGCAATGACCGAGTACATCGCTATGCTCACCCAGATCCAGTCGCTTCTGGATAGCGGCATGACCGAGGGCGAGATTCAGGCCATGTTCCCGGAAATCGACTTTACCACGGCGCTGGAGCAGATCGCGGCCATCCAGACATTCCTCAACAACCGCGAGGTGGAGCTTCCCGGCCTGACCTCCATGTTTGGCGAGGCGCTGCCGGAGGAAGTGCTCAAGATCGCGACCGATCTCGACATGACCGGCGCACAGGAGCGCTGGAACACCTTTGCGGAAAACCCCGGCGCGATTACCACGGACGTGATTGTGTCCGGCTATCAGGAGGACGCTGCGGCACAGCAGCTGCAGCCCAAGGTGGAGGCGTTTATCGCCAAGTATACCGAAGTCCCGGAAGGCGCGGATAAGGCTGCGCTCACGCCCGAAGGGCTGATTGGGCTTGTCAGCGCCTATGCCGAAATCACGAATGGCGCGGATGTGTCCGGGCTGACCCCTGAAAACGTCACCGCTATGGTCAGCGCCTACAAGGAGCTGGCGGCGGGCGCGGACGTTTCCACGCTGAAGCCTGAAGAGATCACCGCCTACATCTCCAAGTACATGGAGAAAAAAGGCGTAGACATGAGCGGTCTGTCCCCGGACGGCATCACCGCCTTTGTGCTGGCTTATCAGGAAGTGACGGGCGGGGCGCTGACCACCGAGCTGACCCCGGACAATATCACGGCCATGGTGACCAAGTACCTTGAAGCGGAAAATGTGGATGTGTCCCAGCTTTCCTCTGCGCAGATCGAGGCCATTGTCAGCAAGTTTGCCGAGGCCACCGGCTGCGACAAGTCCGAACTTTTGCAGAATTACACGGCGTACATCGCCAAGTACGACGACAGCAACGCCGTCAAGCCCAAGCTGTCCGTGACCGTCGGCATCTACGGCTATGACCTGATCGCCTACAGGAAGTTCATTGCCGAGAATCCTGTGGAGGTACAGGGCATCGTCAAGCTGGGTGAGCTGTACGAAAACCCGCAGGATGTGCTGCTTGACCCCAAAACGAAATTCTGGCAGGACGGGCAGGAGATTCCGGTGGAGGCGGTGCCAAAGGAACTGCTGACCGCCGACAAGGTAGCCGTGCTGGACGAGGACGGTACGCTGCACGTTATGGTAGCCCCGGACGTGACCGGCGCACAGGAGTCTATTGACAAGCTGCGCACGGAAGTAGCCGAGGTGGATCAGTTTGGCACGACGGCGCTGGGAAGCGCTGCCGATCTGCTGCCCACCACTACGCTTGACATGATCGACTCCGCGCTGGAACGCATTGAAACGGCAAAGGGCCGCTTGGGTCAGTGGTGGAGCTTCCTGTTCGGCGGCGACAGCGGCATCATGGGCACACTGGACACCAGCATGAAATACGATTTCCCGGCAGACCGCGTGGCGGAGCTTTCCACCTATGTGGCTGAAATCGTAGCCGCCATCCAGCAGGGACAGGAAGTGAAGCAGGAGGATCTGGAGAACCTGCAAACCATCCTGACGTTCCTGCAGGAGCTGGATACCAACGAGGTCGGCACTCACATTCTTGAAGGCGTGGGCGAAGGCATGACGGCGGCAGGCTGGGATAGCGACGCGGAAACGGTCGCCTCCAACCTTGAAGCCGCGCTGAACATGGCGTTGGACATCCATTCGCCCTCTCAGCGCGTCAAGCCCGTGGGCGAAAACGTGTCGGCGGGCGTAGGCGCAGGCATGAGCGGTTACGATTTTACCTCGGCTGCCGGTGCCTTGGCAGCCAGCGTTGAAGGCGCTGTCACCAGCGCACTGCCGGGCGATGTGCTTTCGTCCTTTGGCACCAGCGCCGCAGAGGGTCTTGCCAGTGCGCTTTCGTCCTACAGCATGAGTTCAGCGGGAGCCAGCGTGGCTTCCGGTGTGCGCACGGCCGTCAGCGCTAATCTGACGACAGCGACGCTTCGGTCTGCAGGCGTAAATGCAATGGTGGGTTTGCGAGCCGGTATTTTTGCCGGGCGCTCCGGCGTGATCTCCGCCATGCGCTCTGCTGCCCGCGAAGCTGTGAACGCCGCGAAAAAGGAACTCAAAATCAAGAGCCCTTCGCGGGTGTTCCGGGACGAGGTCGGCGTGATGACCATGCGCGGTTTCGGCGCGGGCGTATTGAAGGAGAGCAAGGCGCAGGCAAGGGTCATTCGCAACGCTTCACGCTTTCTCACCGGCGAAGCACGGGAAGGCGCTATTGTCCAAAGCAGCAGCGACAACCGCAAAACCTATAACAACAACGTGTCCTCCACCATTCAGGTACAGCAGATGGTGGTACGGGACGAGCAGGACATCCGCTCTCTGGCGGTAGAGATTGCGACGCTGACCCGACGGCAGCAGCGTGGAAAGGGGCTGAGAATGGCATGAACGACTGGTTCTCTTGGAACGGTGTGAAATGCACCGAATACGGCATTCATGTGCTGGAGCAGCCGCCGGTCACGCGCCCATCCGAGCGGTTGACGTTCACTGATGTGCCCGGTCGGTCGGGCAGCCTGACACTCCTGCAGGGGGACGACGTGTATGACGACCTGACGCTGACGGCTGTCTGCATCATATCGGACGCTTCACGCATCCCCGAAATCTGCACATGGTTGAGGGGCAGCGGAAAGATTGTCTTTGCCAACCGGCAGGGCGGTTTCTATGAGGGGCGGGTCGTCAATCAGATCCCGTTTGAGAAGATTCTGCGCGGCAATCCGCACCGGTCGTTCGCCGTGAACTTCCGCTGCCAGCCGTTCTGGTATCAGGAGAATGTGCCGGAGATCACCGTAACGACCTCCGGCACATTCATCACCAACCCCGGCAGCGTGTTTTCGGAACCGGTCATCACGATATACGGCTCCGGTGAAATCACCCTTATGGTGGGCATGACCATTGTGGAACTGGATGGCATTACGGACAGCATTACGCTGGATACCCAACTCATGGAAGCCTACAAGGGTGTGACCAGCATGAACAGCTGCATGAGCGGAGAATTTCCGACATTGCTGCCCGGTTCAAATGTCATTAGCTGGACGGGCAATGTGACAAAGGTCGTCGTTCTGCCGAATTGGAGGTATCTGTAATTGCTCTGCTTGCTTATTTTGCTTTAATATGCTATGATTTGTCTAGCAAATCTGTTTTAAGAAGGGGATGGATCATGCAATTTTTGAATACGGATTTTCTGGAAAGTGAAGAAATCAAGCTGGTTGTAGATCAATTGGTTGAGGGAGATCCAGAAAGAAATTGGGTGCCTGCATATCGTTTTCATATATGCGATTTGCACGGAAATAGAATGGGCACATGTGCTTTGCGAATCGGATACAACGACGGGCTTTACTATGTAGGACATATCGGATATAGTATCCATGAGAAATACAGAGGATGCCACTATGCTGCAAAAGCCTGTAAACTGCTCTTTTTACTGGCAAAAAAACACGATATGAGTTATTTGTACATCACCTGCGATCCTGATAATCTTCCCTCTAGAAGAACCTGTGAATACCTTCAGGGAGAATTTCTCGGAGTAGTGGAGTTGCCTGAGGATAATGATATGAAGATCAACGATGGGAAAACCCATATGTGCATTTTCAAATTCAATTTATAATTCCAGATTATCTCATGAGCGTCCGCCGACAGTCTGGGCGCTTTTGTATGCTCTGACGGAGGTGATTTCCCCCTGATCTGTGTATATCCTGCCGACTGCACCGATTTCTCCAACAACGGCCTCGGCGCGGTCACGCCCATGTCCTGCACTGTTACCGAAACCCTGAATGGCGAATGGGAACTCACGCTGGAACATGAGATCGACGAGCGCGGTAAGTGGAAGCGGCTTTCAGAGGGCTGCATCCTGCGAGCGCCTGTGCCCGCCGCCATGACCCCTAGCGTGGGCTTGGTCACCCAACAATACCAGACCAGCGCCTATGACGTGCAGATCTATAAGATCAAGACCAAGAGCGGACCGCTGCACCTGCGCTCCGGTACGGGCACAAATTACCGCATCTTGGGCAAGTACAAAAAGGGCCGCGAGGTCATCGTGCTCAACAAAACCACATCCAGCTGGTATGAGGTGACCGCCCCGGACGGCAAGCACGGCTATATGGCCAGTCAGTATTTGACCTTTGCACGGACGGAAACGCAGTCGGTACAGACGAATGTGGGCTTCCACAACCAGGTCATCGAGGCCAGACAGCTGCGGGATCAGCCCTTCCGCATCTATCGCGTCGTCCCGGAGCTGGACAAGGTCACGGTCTACGCCCGCCACATTTTCTACGACCTGCTCGACAACATGATCAAGTCCCTGAAGCCCTCGCCCTCTGCGGTGGGGGCTTCCGTCGTGCAGAGCTTGTCGGGAGCCTGCCTGTCAAGCCATGATTTCAGCTTCTATTCCGACCTTACCAGCACTGCCGAAGATGTGGAATGGGAAAACGTCAATCCCGTGGAAGCCATGCTGGGAGAAAATGGGCTGGTGAGCAAGTACGGCGCGGAATTGGCTCGCGACTGGTACGATGTGTTTCTGGTCAGGCGCGTGGGCAACAACACTGACGTGTCCATCCGGGAAAAGAAAAACCTGACCGGTATTTCCTACGATGTAGACGAAACTGACGTAGTCACCCGCATCATGCCCACCGGTGAGGACGCAGACGGGAACATTCTCTACCTGCCGGAGCTCTACATCGACAGTCCGAATCTGAACGCCTATACGCATCCAAAATGGATTCATCTGCCGGTATCGGAAGCCAAGGAGGTTACGGACGGCGACGAGCCGAAAAGCAAGGTGCAGTGCTATGCCGAAATGCGCAAGGCGGCGCAGGATGAATACGCCAAGGGCTGTGATCTGCCCACGGTCACGCTGAAAGTGGATTTCATCAACTGCTCGGATGCGGAGGAGTACAGGCAGTACGCCGTGCTCACCGACATCTTTCTGGGCGATTCGGTGCGGGTGATTGCCCGGCGCATCGGTGTGGAAGTGTCCATGCGCATGACGCAGTACACCTACGATTGCCTGACCAAGAAATACACTTCGGTTACGCTGGGCACTGTGGCCGACGCACTGGAGGGTAGCATGATCTCTGCCCGGCAGCTGGCCAGCGGCTCGATTACCGGCGCAAAGCTGGCGCTGAATTCCGTGGGCAGCGGCCAGCTGCAATCCGGCTCGGTGGGCAGCTTGCAAATCAAAAGCGCGGCCATTGGCTCCGCCCACATTCAGGATGCCAGCATCACGCGGGCGCACATTGCTGAAGCCCTGATTGACGTTCTGAACGTCAATGCCCTGAATGCTGTTACCGCTAAGATCAAGGAACTGGCGGCAGGCACGATTACGGTGGACGAACTGTACACATCCGTTGCCATGATCGCAACGGCGCAGATCACCACGGCGAATATCGTCAACGCCAACATTGACTGGGCGCAGATTGAGCGGCTGGCGGCGGACATCGCGGAGATTTCCAAAGCCCAGATCACGACCGCCAACATCAACTCGGCCAATATTGATTGGGCGGCTATCACGACCCTTTCGGCTGCCGTGGCCAGCATGGTCAAGGCGGACATCGGAACCGCCGACATCGATTGGGCGCATATCAAGGACTTGACCACAGACACGGCCATCATCACGCAGGGCACGGCAGGCAAACTGTATATCGCAAAGCTGGCCGTGACCGAGGCAAACATGGCGTCCCTGACAGTGGGTGAGCTGGTGGTCAAGGGAAAGGATGGGCATTTCTATTCGGTTTCCGTAGATGCGGACGGCAATGTGGTGTCCACCCTCAAGCAGGTATCCAATGACGATGTGGCCGATCTGAGCATCAACGGCGGCGAGAAGATCATCGAGGGCAGCATTACCGCCCAAACGCTGAATGTACAGAACATTTTCGGCGATAACGCCGTCATCCGCTCCCTGATCGCTGCCAATCTGGACGTGGACACGCTGTTTGCCAGAGAAGCCACCATCAACGCCCTGAACGCCATGGACATCACGTCCAACACCTACCTGCGTCTTATGGTGGCGGGCAAAGCGGACAAGACGGATGTGGACGCACTGGGCGAGAGAGTCAGCGCCGCTGAACTGAAGCTCACCAAAGACGCCATCGTTTCCACGGTGCGCGGCAGTGAGCAATATCAGCAGGATCAGGCTGACCTGCTGGCGCAGATTACCCAAAGCGACCAGATTGCCGTAGCGAACGTCGCACCGGGGAACCCTGCTGAAAACGCGCTCTGGCTGGATACCTCTGTTCAGCCGAATGAGCTCAAGCGCTGGAACGGCACGGCTTGGGAATCGTGCGGCGCGGACGTTGATCTCTCGGCATTCTATACGAAAACCGAAATGGACACACGCTTCGAGCAGACCAGCGCAGCCATTGCGCTGAAAGCGGATGCGACGACAGTCGGCGCTCTGGAGCAGCGGGTGGAGGCAGCCGAGCAGAAGGTCACACCGCAGGCCATCACCTCGGCGGTGACATCCTCGGCGCTGTACGCCTATGAGAAATATGCCGGGCGCAACTACTGTCTGAACTCCGGCAATACGCACACCTTCGTGGATAACAGGTATCAAAATCCGAACGGCACCATGACCAACTACACCGGGTGGAACATGAGCGTATCGGATGATCTGTTCGCACACAGCGGCAATGGCGCTAACATTCGCATCTCCTTCGATATCAAGCGGACGAACGTAAATACCAGTGCCTCCTCGACGGCTAACGTGTACACCGGCGTTTGGGTGTATTACCGCTATCTCGATACGGACGGAACCACAGTCAAGACCACCGGACGCGGATGGTATCTGCGCTCAACGGACGCGAACTTTGTCGCTACCGACGGGGATTGGGTACGGATGCAATACGGCCCGCTGAGCCTGACCAGCTATCATCCCACCAGCATCGCGTATTTTACGCTGGGCACCGGCGGCTCCAACGGCGTGACGGGCACGGTGCAGTTTCGGAACATCAAGCTGGAGGTGCTGGACAGATGGACGGCATGGAGCGCAGCGCCGGAGGATCTGTACGGCATGGTCTCCCGGATGGTGAACGCCGAATCCCGCATCACCCAGAACGCGAATAACATTGCGCTCAAGGTTAGTACCTCGACGTATAACACCGAAAAGGTCTATCGCGGCAGCACAGCACCCACAACGCTCTATGCCAATATGCTGTGGCTGGATACCAGTACTACGCCGAATCTTTTGAAAAGATACACGGGCAACGCATGGGTGGCGGCAGGCGCTCAGGAGGTGAAGAGCTCCGGCATCTATATCGGCTCCAACAACGTGGCGATCACGACCGAAAACTTTCTGCTCCAGCTGCTCGATCCGGCCAACAACGAAAACGTGCTCATGGAGATGAGCGCCAACGGCAATGTGGGCTTTAAGCAGCTGTATGCCGACGAAGTGGTTTCCAATTCCGTGGCCAGCGCCTACGGCGGGCCGATTGCGCTCCATGTCAACACTTCATATTCGGGTGCCAGCGACGCCTACTTCCGCTCTCTGGGCGACGCGGTGAAGGCGGTCAACAACCGATTTTTGCGCTCGGACGTTTATATCTATCTGCCCAACGGCACCGGCGAAATCTACGAGCCTGCCGGAACGCAGATTCAGGGCGTTTCCGGACCGGGAAGGCTGATCATCTACGGGTATGCCAACAGCCGCCTGAACAGCTTTATCTCCGTCAAGGGCTGCTCGGCGCACATCTGCTTCCAAAACGTATCCCTGCGGGAAATCCGAACGCTGAACGGCTCCAACCGAAACCCGTATCTCATCGAGCTGCAAATGAACCATCATGTGGAGATGAACAGCTGTACGCTGGATGCGAACAACGTGACCTATGACTCCGTCTACTGCCGCACCACGCACGTGAACCTCTATAACTGCGGGCTGTACAACGCCTTGCAGGGCCTGGAGGTCTACATGGGCTGGGCGTTTATGCAAAGCTGCAAGGGGTCGTGCTCGTGGTCTATGGTCTCCTACGCCGGGTATATCATCTGCAGCGGTTCGGTGCCTTCCGGCTCCCGGAACAGAGGCAACAACGGGCAGATCTACGATACGGGCGTGACCATAGATTACGGCACGGCCATTCCGGTGGTTACGCCGGACAATACGGCGCTGCTCTACGCGACGACGACGAAATCCTATCGCGGCGGATGGCGCTCGGATACGCTGGACGTGATTCAGGGCGTGTATTCCGACAGCGGATACAAATCGTCCCTCAACTGGAACTACGGCTGTATGTGGTTCGGCAACCTGCGCTCCATGCTGTCGGGCACGACGATCAAGTCGGCCACGCTCACGCTGAACCGCAAGACGGGCAGCGGCTCCGGCAGCGCGAAAACGCTGTACCTGTGCGCCATCACCAATGCGTCGTCCAGCGGCTATCCCGCCATCGTGGCCAGCTATGGAGCTATTGGCACCATTGGGCGCGGCGAAACCGCCACGTTCTCTGTTCCGGTTTCGGCTATACAGAATCTGGCCAGCGGCGCGTATGGCGCTCTGTGCCTGTATGAAAGCCCGTATAACTTCGGCTCGTCCACCTATTCCAGCGGATATATGCGCATGAGCGGAACGGACACGAACAACCCGCCCTATCTGCGGGTGGTCTACAACGGCGGCAGCGGCGTCGGCTAAGGAGGAGGAAAGAAAATGCAAATCGTGATTCCCTTGGAGGGGCGGGTGCGAACGGTCATCCGCTCCTCTTTTGTTGCGGCCAAACGGCTCGCGGAGAGCCAATATACCCTGTCCGGCGACAATTTCCAGATGACGGGCGTAACGGCGGAGCAGGTGCTGATCCTGCCGGATACCGTAGGAGTGTCCGAAGGCCAAACGGTCACGGACGAAATGAAAATGCAGGCGCTGCCGTTCGAGGGCTTCATTGCCGTCAGCGCGGAGGAAACCCTGCCCGCTGTGCTGGGCTTGCTGCTGCGCTCCGCTGTGGCGGACGGAAAGCTCACGGATGAGGAGCTGCTTTCGGTCCAGCCCGCGCTGGAAGGCCGCGTCTGGCAGCCGGGTCTTTCCGTGCAGGTGGGCGACGTGTACGCCTGCGGCGGCTTTCTCTGGCGCTGTATTCAGGCGCACACCACGCAGAGCGACTGGCTTCCTGACAAGGTGCCCGCGCTCTGGCACAAGGTGGAGATCGTTCACGAGGACGAAGTGCGCGTCTGGCAGGCAGGCGTGAATTACGCCGCAGGCGACGAGGTCGCGTACCCGGACGCAAACGGCACGCTATACGCCTGCCTGCAGGGGCACACCGCTCTGGCGGGATGGGAGCCGCCGAACGTGCCCGCGCTGTGGAAGGCAAAAGCCCCGAACGAACCAGCGCCGCAGATCGCGCTGAACTGACTCAGGCGCCGCTTACAAGGGCGGCTTTTGAAATACACAAACGGAGGAATTTATGATGAGGAACTTTTCCATTGACATCATCTGGGCAAAGGTGCAGATGGCCTTTACGGTCATTGGCGGTTGGATTGGGTACTTTGTGGGAGGCGTAGACGGACTGATGACGGCGCTGCTGATTTTCATGGTGCTGGACTATGTGACCGGCCTGATGTGCGCGATTGCGGACAAGAAGCGGTCCAGCGCCGTAGGCTTCAAGGGCATCTGCAAGAAGGTGCTTATCATCATGCTGGTGGGCGTGGCGCACGTTGTTGATCTCCATGTGGTCGGCACAGGCGACGCGCTGCGCAGCGCGGTGGTGTGCTTCTACCTGTCCAATGAGGGTGTTTCCATGCTGGAGAATGCGGCGCACTTGGGACTGCCCGTCCCTGACAAGCTGAAGGGCATTCTGGCACAGCTGCACGGGCGCATGGACGAGCAGCAGGAAGGAGACCGGTAATGGCGGAGCGGATCAATACACCGTTTACCAACGAGCACTTTGCGGCCTACTGTCTGAAGATGGTAGGCCAGCCCTATTGGTACGGCTGCTGTGGGTATAAGGCGAAAACGAGTCTCTTAAGCCGAAAGGCCAAGCAGTATCCGTCCCATTACACCGCCTCCCGCATGAGCCGGTACAAGCAGGACATTCGGGACAGAAAGGTGGTTTGCGACTGCATCGGCGGCGCGAAGGGATATGCGTGGACGAACGGCGGTCAGGCCATGCTGGATGCTATCGGCACTGATGCTGCCGTACCCAATAAATACGGTGCGAATGGCTGCCCGGACAAGGGAGCCAACGCCATGTTCGCATGCGCAAAATCCATGGGTATGGATTGGGGCACGATTGATACGCTTCCGGAGATCGTCGGTCTGGCGCTGCACACGGACGGCCATGTGGGCTACTACGTCGGTAACGGTTACGCCGTAGAGTGGCGCGGCTTTAGCTACGGCAGTGTGCGCACGAAGGTGAAGGATCGCAAGTGGAAGTACTGGTACAAGCTGCCCTTCATCCAGTACCGGGAAGCTGCCGCTGAAATCCCCGCACCGGAAATTGCGCTGGGAAGCCGTCTGCTGAAGCGCGGCATGGTGGGTTCCGATGTAAAGGCACTGCAGGGGCTGCTGATGCAACTGGGCTATGCGCTGCCCAAGCATGGCGCGGACGCTGAATTCGGTTCCGAAACGGAGAAGGCGCTTTTGGCGTTCCAGAAGAAAGCCGGTCTGGAAGCGGACGGCAAGTACGGCGACAAGACCCACGCGGCGCTGATGGACGCTGTTGCGGATGATGACGGGCAGCCCGACACGCCGGAGCAGTCTGCCCCTGAAGAACCTACACCTGTTGGCACGATGGTGGTCATCGTTTCCGAGGGCGGGAAGGTGAACGTCCGCTGCGGCAACGGCACCACGTTCAGCCGGATCACCAGCGTCAAGAACGGCACAGCCTTCGAGTGGATCGCCACCGCGCAGAACGGCTGGCACGCCATCGTGGTCAACGGTCAGGTCGGCTGGGTGTCCGGGCAGTACTCGAAAATCGCATAAGCATCATCACGGACGGTTGGCTTCGGCTGACCGTCTTTTTTGTTTTTTTTGGATGTCCACATTGCCGCCTTCTGTGTCCGAACAGGAAAGTGTAGATTACAACACGGGAGGTGCCCCATGAAGAGAAACGAAATACAACGACTTCGGCAGGAAGGCTATGGATATGTCCGAATCGCGCAGATGCTGGGGTTGTCCGAAAACTCCGTCAAGTCGTTTTGCAGAAGGCATCCGCTTCCGACAGAAGATTCGTACAAGCAGACAGAAAGCACATGTCCGCAATGCGGCACCAAGGTGGACAGCCGCCGTCGCTTCTGCTCGGATGCCTGCCGTACCGCGTGGTGGAATGATCATCGGGAGCATCCCAACGGAAAAGGACAAACCCGTTTTATCTGCCAGCACTGTAAGAAGCCGTTTGCGGGTTACCCGGCGCAGAATCCGAAATACTGCTGCCATGCCTGCTATATTGCGGCGCGATATGGCAAGGGGCGTGAAGGCCGTGGATGATCGGGCTTTCAGCTATATCTCTGCCATGGCAGCGGCGCGGAAAATGCGGGACAGCGGCATTCTGACGGACAAGGATTATTTGACCGTGGAAGAAGCCATGCGGGAAAAATACGGTGTTCCGAAGGGCAGCATTTATCGTGATTTTGACTTGATTTGTCCGAACTTCAGAGCTATTATGTCACACCACAAGGAGGTGGCAGAATGCCCGTAACGATTACGAAAAAACGAACCCATGCCCGCGATTGCCAAGCGGGAAAGAGTCGCTGCCTATGCGCGGGTGTCCTGTGGGAAGGACGCGATGCTTCACTCCCTTTCCGCGCAGGCAAACTACTACAGCCAATACATCCAGCAAAATCCTGCATGGGAGTATGCCGGTGTTTATGTTGATGAGGCCCTCACGGGAACAAAGGACAGCCGCCCGGAGTTTCAGCGAATGCTCGCCGACTGCAAGGCGGGCAAGATCGACCGTATTCTCACAAAGTCGCTTTCACGTTTCGCCCGAAACACCGTCACGGTGTTGGAAAGCGTGCGGATGTTGAAAAGCCTCGGCATCAATGTATATTTCGAGGAAGGCAATATTCACAGCCTTGGCGCGGATAGTGAGCTCATCCTGACTCTGCTGGCATCCTTTGCGCAGGAAGAGAGTCTTTCGGTCAGCGAAAATCAGAAATGGCGCATTCGCAAGGGCTTTGAACAGGGCGAGGTGATGTGCTGGCGGTTTATGCTGGGATATCGAATCGAACATGGAAAAGTCGAAATTGACCCGGACGGTGCTGAAATCGTCCGTGATATTTTTCGTCGGGCGATTGCCGGAGAAACCTATGGCTCCATATGCAGGCGGCTCAACGCGCAAGGCAAGACCGGCGCGTTGGGTAAGCCCTTCCGCAGCGCCCATATCCGTGACATTCTCACGAATGAAAAATACACAGGGAACGCGCTGCTGCAAAAAACCTTCGTTCGTGACCATCTGAGCAAGCGTCAAGTGGCCAATGAAGGAGAGCTTCCCCAATACTACGCGACGGAAACGCACCCGGCGATCATCGACGAAGCGACCTTTGAGGCCGCGCAGGAAATTGTCCGTCAGCATGCTGAAAGGCGTAAGGACTGCGCCCAGCCCCAACGGAGCGAGTTTACAACGAAAATACGGTGCCCCTTCTGCGGTCAGGCATATAAGCGGGTTACCAGCAACGGAACGGTTGGATGGAACTGCAGTACATATCAAGATAAGGGCAAGCGGTACTGCCGTGGCAAGAAAATCCCGGAAGCGGTTCTGAAGGCGCTGGTAGCTGACGTTCTGGAACTCCCATGCTATGAAGCCCCTGAAATGGAAGCGCAGATTGACCATATCGAAGTACCGGCTGACAACCATCTGACCTTCTTCCTGAAGAATGGTCACATCGAGGAACGTATATGGAAAGACCGCTCCCGCCGCGAAAGCTGGACACCTGAAATGAAGGAAAAAGCACGTCAAAACGCGATGAAACGAAAGAGGTAATCACTATGGCAGGCAAAGTAACTTGTATTCCGGCAACCAAGAACCGATTCACGGCGCTGCCCGTCACTTCGGTTTCCAAGCGCAGAGTAGCCGCCTATGCGCGTGTGTCTACGGACAGCGACGAGCAGTTCACCAGCTACGCCGCACAGATCGACTACTACACCAATTACATCCAGCAGCATCCCGAATGGGAGTTTGTCAAAGTATACACGGACGAGGGTATCAGCGGCTTGAATACCCGCCACAGGGATGGCTTCAATGAGATGATTGCGGACGCGCTGGCTGGAAAAATAGACCTGATCGTGACCAAGTCCGTCAGCCGTTTCGCCAGAAATACCGTAGACAGCCTGACCACCATCCGAAAGCTCAAAGAGCATGGTGTAGAATGCTACTTCGAGAAGGAGAGCATCTACACCTTCGATGGCAAGGGCGAGCTGCTCCTCACGATCATGTCGAGCCTTGCGCAGGAAGAAAGCCGCAGCATTTCCGAAAACGTTACATGGGGTATGCGGAAGCGTTTTGCCGACGGCAAGGTCAGCATGGCATACAAACAATTCCTCGGATATGAAAAAGGCCCCGATGGGACACCGGCTGTCAACGAGAAGGAAGCCGAAATCGTCCGCTTGATATACCGCCTTTTTCTGGAAGGGAAAACGCCCTTCGGGATCAAGGAAGTACTGGAAGCTGCCGCGATCCCTTCACCTTCGGGCAAGAGCAAATGGAGTGTAACGACCATCAACAGCATTTTGCGAAACGAGAAATACAAAGGCGACGCGCTCCTGCAGAAGTCTTTCACGGTGGACTTTCTCACGAAAACCATGAAGCCCAATCGCGGAGAGCTTCCCAGCTACTATGTCAAGGAAAGCCATCCCCCCATTATCTCAGCGGATGAATTCGATATGGTTCAAGCGGTGATCGAACGTCGTTCCCGGCAGGGGCGCGGGTACAGCGGCAACAGCATCTTTTCATCGAAGCTGTTCTGCGGGGACTGTGGCGGGCTTTACGGTGCGAAGGTCTGGCATTCCAACGATGCATACCGCCGCGTAATCTGGCAGTGCAATCGGAAGTTCAGCAAGACGCAGGAACAATGCAAGACCCCACACCTAACCGAAGATACCATCAAGGAAATGTTCCTCAAAGCCTATAACCGGCTAATGAGGCAGCGCAAGCAGCTGATTGAAGATTGCGAACTGATGAAATCGCTCCTCACGGACTGCGCCGAGCAGGAAGCCGGTATGGAGCAACTTCGTCAGGAAATCGAGGAAATCGCTGACATGACCCAGAACCTTGTTCGGCAGAATACGCGCCAGATACAGTCACAAGAGGCATACAACGCCAAGTATAACGCTCTTGTGGAACGCTACGAAAAGGCATCTGCCAAACATGACAAGCTGGAAGCGGAGATCGCAAGGCGCAATAACAAGGCGCGACAACTCGCTTCATTCATCGACCATCTGGAAAAGGCTCCGACTTCCTTGGAGGAATGGGACAGTCAGGTGTGGTCGCTGCTGCTGGAAAAGGGAACGGTAAACCGGGACGGCAGTATCGCATTCGAATTCAGGAACGGAAAAGAAATCAAGGTCGAGGCCAAATGAGTCTCGGCCTTTTTCATGCCGCTCCGCACTCTGAAATGCTCCGTTTCAGAGTGCACCCGTTTTTGCACCCCCTGCCGTTTTCATTTCAGAGTGCAAGCGAAAATGTCCATTCTGAAACGAAAATGCACCAAATCAGCTTGCACTTTGAAACGCATCCAAAAAAGAAAAAGCCTGAAAATCCCAATAAATAAGGACTTTTCGGGCAAAAAAGAGGACACAGACATTGTATCAATATCTGCGTCCTTTGTTGGCGGAGAAGCCGGGATTTGAACCCGGGCTGCGATTACTCACACTACTCCCTTAGCAGGGGAGCCCCTTCGGCCACTTGGGTACTTCTCCATGTCAAGCTCGTATGCAGTTAAGAAAACTGGCGGAGAGAGAGGGATTCGAACCCCCGGTACCTTTCGGTATCACTGGTTTTCAAGACCAGCGCCATCAACCGCTCGGCCATCTCTCCATAATGGAACCAGCTTTGTTAGCATACCACGTTTCCACCGCTTTGTCAAGAGGGAATTTACTTTTTTTCGGGAAAAGTGTGCGGCGCGCGGCATTACGGCAGCTGTGCGCCGTCCAGGAGCGCCAGAATCGCGTCGCGAACGACAGCGCTCATGGTCGGAAAAGCGGCTGCGCATTCATGCGCCGTTTCCTCGGTCGGCAGGCTCACCATCAGCGTAATGGTCGGCTGCGTCGGGTTGTCGCAGGCGGTCGTCAGCCACTCCGAGTCGCTCACCTGCAGCACGCTGCACCCGTCCGGCAGCTTCTTTTCCGGCGTGTGGCCGCTGCCCAAGGTGGACAGCAGGAGCAGGTAGACCTGATTCATGCACTGCTGCCAGCGCTGCTGGAGGCAGTTGATACGTTTGCCCGTCGGCAGGGCGAAAGTGATGTCCAGCAGAACGTTTCGGCGGTCGACGATGCGCAGGTGCAGCCCTTTTTCGCCGTTCGGGAGGTCGAAAATCTCCACCGCCGCCATCTGTTCCGCCGCGAACCGCTCGCGCCACTGCGCCGCGCCGCTGTCAATCAGCCCGCGACGGCTGACCGGAATGTGCATCTCGAAGCTGTTGAGCAGGTAGCGTCCCGCGTCGGTCAGTTCGAGCGTCCCGCCGGATGTGTCGCCCTGACGGCGCAGTTTGCCCTCGCTCTCCAAATCCGCAATCGTCAGCTGGAGGGTGATATAGTTCATCAAGTCGGTGTCGGTCATGACAATCAGCAGCTGCTGGTCGGTCATTGCGCCGACGGTTTTGAGGGCATAGAGGATGAGCAGCCGGTTCTCGGCATCGGGGATAATTTTGCGCTGCACGCGGGTTCGTCCTCCTTCCCTTGCGGATTTTTTCTACCATAATAATATTGCGCTTTTGACGCAGAGGGTTTCGCGTCTGCGGACGCGAAGAGGGGCTTTCCGCGCTCCCCCTCCACCCCTTCGGGCGCCGTCACGCTTGGGGTACATCCCGCTTTTTATTCTGCGAATTTACGAAAACACCCCCTCCGCCAGAGGCTGAGGGGATGCGCTTGTCGGCAGAAAGTCCGCGCCGGCGGCACTTGCCCCATTGCAGACCTTTCCGCAGCTGATTGTCCTGAATGACCCCTGACGCTTACGCGAGGAAGGGCTTGATCTCGGCCAGCAGGTCGTCGCAATCGTCGGAGTAAATCTCCATCGTCACAGGCTTGCTCCAGTCGAGGGAGAAGATGCCCAGAATGGACTTAGCATCCACAACGTGACGGCCGCTGCGCAGATCCATGTCATACGGATACGCGCCAACGATCTGGACGAACTTGGCACCATCGGTCATCAGGTTCAGCTTGATGTTCACGGACTTCATAGGTGAACCACCTCCTTCTTTTTGTCCGAATATAAGTATACTATTTCCCTGCCAAAAATGCAAGAGGGAGCGGATTTTTTTCCTGCCTTTCGGGTGATTTTCGCCATTTTGCAACGGAAAGCGGCTGATTTTTGTCATTTTCTCATGCAATTTTGCCTGTTTTGTCCATGGTGATACTCCTTCGGCGGATGATTGCGCGCATTTGCACAAAAACCGAACTTTTTTTATTTTGCCCTCTTCCATCATTCGTAGATTTGTGCTATAATACGATTCAGGCATCGCCGGATTTTTTATTTTGCCTGATTTGCTCCGGTGTGCCCGAAAAAACCGTACCATTTCCATACGATTCCCGGATGATTCAGTTGCATCGGGATTCGCATTCGACCACCAATAAAGGAGCGATACCCCCGTGGACAAAATCCGCCGCAACGAGCGCATGAGCGCTATGATGAAGATTCTTGCCGCCAAGCCGAACCGCATCTTCACGCTTTCCTATTTTTGCGACCTCTTCGGGTCTGCCAAATCGACCATGAGCGAGGATATTGATATCCTGCGCGACGTTGTGGCGCACTTTGGGCTGGGCGAGCTGGAAACGGTCACGGGCGCGGCGGGCGGTGTTCGCTATCGCACGAAGGTTCGCCGTCCCGAAGCGCGCAAATTCATCGGTGACCTCTGCCAGCAGCTGAGCGAAGAAGGGCGCGTTCTGCCCGGCGGCTTCCTCTATTACAGCGACATTCTCTCCACGCCCGAAATCGTCACCCGCATGGGCGAAATCATGGCGACGGAATACTATGCCGCCGCGCCAGATTTTGTGCTGACGATGGAGACGAAGGGCATCCCCGTCGCCTTCGCCACCGCGAACGCGCTGGGCGTGCCGCTGGTGATTGCGCGCCGTTCCTCCAAGGTCTACGAGGGCAGCGCGGTCAACATCAACTACGTTTCCGGGTCGTCCGGCCATATCGAGACGATGAGCCTTTCGCGCCGCGCGGTGCAGGAGGGGCAGAAGTGCCTGATTGTGGACGACTTCTTGAAAGGCGGCGGCACGGCGAAGGGCATGGTCGACCTGATGCGCGAGTTCAATGTCGATGTCGTCGGCATGACGTTCGTGATGTCCACCGCAAAGCCGGTGAAGAAGCGCGTGATGGGCGAAAAGTCGCTGATGGTGATGGACATTGATCAAGAGCACGAAACCGTGCTGGTGAAGCCCGCCTTCTGGCTCAACGGTGACGCTTGACGGTTTGTAAACTTTCTGCAACTTTTTGATGCTTCGGCAGGATTTTCCCCTATTCTGGCGAATTTTTTTGAAGAAGTTCTGATGAAACGCGGTAACCAGTTGGTTGCCGAATAAGTCAGAAATTTCCTGACGTGAAACGTGCAGCGAATCGCTCCGCCCATTCGTTTATTGTGCGAAACAATTCCTCTGCATCATGAAAGCGAGGTTTTCCCCATGTCCAACCTTGAACCCGAACAGGTCAAACAGGCGGAATCCGCCCCCTCCTCCCCCGAAAACGCGCCGGAGTCTGCCGAAAAGAAGGAAGAATCCGCCCTGTATTACACCAAATGGCAGCAGCGCATGATGAAAAAGGGCTACGTCGTCACCCCGAAGGTGAAAAAGCCCGCAAAGCAGAACGCCATTGAGTGGATTGCGACACTTGTCGGCGCACTGCTGCTCGTCCTCCTGCTGAAAGCGTTCGTGGGTTCGCCCGTGGTGGTGGACGGCAACAGCATGTATCCGACGCTGCACAACGGCGAAATCATGATTATGAGCAAGCTGCATTACGGCACGTCGTACTTCTTCAATCAGCCGATTGTGCTGGGCGGCGAGCCGGAGCGCTTCGATGTCGTGGTGTGCCGCTATCCTGACCGCGGCAGCACGAATTTTGTCAAGCGCGTGGTGGGTCTGCCGGGCGATACGGTTCAAATTTCCGGCGGATACCTGTACGTCAACGGCGTGAAGTACACCGAGAAATTCCTGTCCGCACGGATGTACAGCGACTACGGCCCGTACATCGTGCCGGAAGGACATTATTTCCTGATGGGCGACAACCGCAACAATTCCAACGACAGCCGCTCGTCGCACGTCGGCGCTGTGCCGCGGAACATGATTCTGGGCAAGGTGGAAGCCGTGCTGTGGCATCAGATTCCGTCTACGCTGGATGACTGGGGTCTGGCGAACGACTAACTTGTTGATTCTTGCATTTTCTTGCCGGAGGTTCGGACGGGTTGTCCGGCTTCCGGCTTTTGTCATCTATGGGGAGGGTATTTTATGGCAAAAATCGACTGGGGCGAAAAGCTGGAGCTGAAAATCAGGATGCTGCCCGAAAGCCCCGGCTGCTACCTGATGAAGGACAAAGACGGCACGATTATCTACGTCGGCAAGGCGGTCAACCTCAAAAACCGCGTCCGCTCCTACTTCCGCGACACGGAGCACACGCCAAAAGTCGCCGCCATGATTTCCCACATCGACGACTTTGACATTCTCCTGTGCGACAGTAACCTCGAAGCGCTGTGCCTCGAATGCAACCTCATCAAGCTGCACAAACCGTACTACAACATCCTTCTCAAGGACGATAAGCATTATCCGTACCTGCGCGTCAACCTGAAAGAGCCGTTCCCGCGCCTGACCCTCGCCCGGCGGATGGAGAAGGACGGCGCGAAGTACTTCGGCCCATACATCGGCGCGACGGCGGTTCGGCAGGTCATCGACGCGGTTCGCGGCGTGTTCCCCTTGCGGACGTGCCGGAAGGAACTGCCGCTGAAAACACCCTGCCGCCCGTGCGTCAACTACGAAATCGGCAAATGCCTCGCCCCGTGCGCCGGAAAATGCACCGAAGAGCAGTACTGGGACATGATGGACGGCGTGCTGGCGTTCCTCGGCGGCGACTACAAGCAGGTACTGGACGTGCTGAACCGCGAAATGATGGACTACGCGGCAAAGATGCAGTACGAACGCGCCGCCGTCATCCGCGACAAAATCCGCGACGTGCAGGGGCTGATGGAACGGCAAATCGCCATCCAGACTGACCGGAGCGAGCAGGACATCCTCGCCATTGCGCAGGACGGGCTGGACGCCATGATTCAGCTGGTCTACGTCCGCGGCGGCCGCATGGTCGGCGGCGACCACTTTGCCCTCCCCCGCGAGGGCAGCGAACCCGCCGGCGACGTGCTGGCAGAGTTCCTGACGCAGTATTATCAGGAGGGCAATCTGATTCCGCGCAACATTCTCGTGCAGGAGCTGCCCGACGGCGCGCAAGCCCAGTTAGAGCAATGGCTGCGGCAGCAGAAGGGCGCGGCGGTGACGCTGGTCACGCCCCGGCGCGGCGAGAAGCACGATTTGGTGCTGCTGGCGGCGAAAAACGCCCATGACGCACTGGAGAAGCGGAACGCCCGCGCGAGCATCCGCGAAGAGCGCACGGTCGGCGCGGCGGCGGCGCTCGGCAAGGCGCTGGGGCTGCCCAAGACCCCGCGGCGCATCGAGGGCTACGACATTTCCAACACGCAGGGTGTTTTGAGCGTCGCGAGCATGGTGGTGTTCATCGACGGAGAACCCGCGAAAAAGGAATACCGCCGTTTCCGCATCAAGACGGTTGAGGGCGCGAACGACTTTGCTTCCCTGAACGAGGTGCTGGGGCGGCGGTTCGCGCACGGCTTGCAGGAGAAGGCGGAACGCGAAGAACAGGGACTATCCCCCATCGGCGGCAAATTTTCTGACCTGCCCGACCTTGTGCTGATTGACGGCGGCCCGCAGCAGCTGCGTTTCGCGCGGCAGGCGCTGCTGGACATGGGCGCGGACGTCGCGATGTTCGGACTGGCGAAGAAGCAGGAGGAAATTTTCCTTCCCGACCGCGAAGACCCGATTTGCCTTGACCACCACACGCCAGAGCTGCACCTGATTCAGCGCGTCCGCGACGAAGCGCATAGGTTTTGCATTACGCACCACCGCGGATTGCGCGGGAAAGCGAGCATTCACAGTCAATTGGAGGATATTCCCGGGATTGGACCGAAGCGACGGAAGGCGCTGCTGACGAAGCTGGGGTCGATGAAGGCAATTCGTGAGGCGACGGAGGAGGAATTGCTGAAGGTGCCGGGGATGAATCAGGCAGCGGCGAAAGCGGTCAGAAAATGGGCTGAGGCACAAGAAAAAAAGTAACACGCGGAAGGAGTAAGAAGGAGCGCTCAACTCAATCGCGCGAAAGGGGTCAAGGGGGGGACTTCGTCCCTTTTCGTCTGCCCCTTGCGGGGTCAAGGGGCGGAGCTCCCTTGTGGGGCTTGGGGCAACGCCCCAACTGCTGCTCGTCAAACCCACTCAAAAAGAGAAGTCAACAAGGTGCAGGCAGCGAAGCGTCCCTGCCAGCAACTTTGCGCATCCGCAGATGCGCCCCCCAACTTGCGGTCAAGTCCAGCCGCATGGCAAAGCACAGCGCCACCCCCGATTATCAATCAGCATTTTTGACAAAATAAACGCTGTTTCTTCCTATATATATTTCCCGTGTCTGATTGAAAAAGCGGTTCACATCGGCAAAGCTGTCTGCGAACATATCGCAGTTTGGTTCGCTGATTGCCTGAAAAGTGTTCAGCGTTTCTTTACTGAAATTCTCTCCATTCTGTTCCAGCTGTTTTCCGTTCGCAAGAAACCACTCATCCACCTGACCGTTTTTCATCACGGGAATGCTGCTCACAAAGTTGCCAACCGCCTGTCCAACTGTCCCCAGCCCTTTCATCACCTGATACTCCACAGCAGATTCCGCCAATCTTTCCAAGTGGTTCGCGCACGCTTTGTAGACTTCGCGGTACTTATCCGCCCGCTCATGAATCCCCTGCTGCACTTGCTGGATGTACCCTTCCTCATATTGCCTTTGAAGCATAACTTCCATTACCGAGGCAAAGCAAAACAAATCAAACGAAAGCCGATAATATTGGAATTTTCTTGTCAGCGCCGCTTGCGTTGACGAAACAAGCTGCCACATGATGAATCCATGATTTTCCTTCAGTATATCGGCAATTTGCTTCTGATAGAAAATCATGTTCGCTTCCGCATCGCGCCGGATGTCCGCCGCAATCTGATATTGCGCTGCCGTGTAGGTCGCGTTGTCCCAATTGTATTTGTATTCTTGCAGGATGGTCGTAAGTGTTTTCCAATCGCCCTCAATTTTCGCTTCCTTGTCCTCTTCAAGGAAGGAAAGTATTTGCTTTTCCATGCCAAGCACAGCATCCAGCTTCTTTTCGACGGCAGCCAGCGCTGCCGCCATTGCCAGCATGGCAGAACTGATTGCCATCAGGGCGTTCTGCGGTTTTTCCTTCACCCAGCGCGCCTGCCCGACAATCCCCTTTTCGTTGATGATTGTGCCGATGTTCAGCCCATCACCGTGCGCCGTTGCAAGGCAGCCGTTAACGCCTTGGGGAAAAACACAGCGGTACAAATTGCCGTCACTCATTGAGTTTGTCACGGTATGAAGAGATGACAGCATAGTAGCCATTCCACCGCCAAACGCCGCTATCTGCGCCATTGGCAGTTCTACCGCATCCATTTGGGATATATCCGCATGAATTTCGGCGAGCGCGTTATCCTCGCCATTCGGCTGCGCATTTGCAGGTTTCTTCCTGAAAAAAGCAAGCAATCCCATTTTGCATCCTCCATCGTTCGCATTGGTCGCAATTGCAGTATAGCACATTTTACGCCGCTTTTGAAGAACAGACGTCGGCATCCGCACGGCAAAATCCCCCTCCCATCGGCAAAATTTTATCAAACCACTTGTCAAACGTATCCGAGTATGATAAAATTCTGTCAGAAAGAAACCATTTGCGCCAAGTGCGCACGGTTCACGAGAAGGGAGATTTTTTGATGATTCGTAAAGTGGTGGTAGCAGAAGCGCACCGCTGATTCCGGCGCGGTATGCTCAAATTGTGCGGTATCCGCGCCGGATTTCCGCTTTTTGCGCGGATTTTTGCAGATTCCGAAAAAAGCGCTTGCCAAATGCGAGAAATTGTGCTATACTAAATAAGCTGTTCTATGGACAGCTTGTGGAGACGTATCGAAGCGGTCATAACGGGACTGACTCGAAATCGTGAATCCATGCTGGAAGGCTTCCAATGGCAATCCCTTGATTTTCAAGGCTTGCAGGGCTCTTGGGGCTCGAACTAAATACTTTGTTCTCTCCTGCTGTTCTCTCCAATCTCCGGAGATTCGCAGTGAAGATATTTATGGAGACGTATCGAAGCGGTCATAACGGGACTGACTCGAAATCAGTTGATCCGCAAGGGTCCGTGGGTTCGAATCCCACCGTCTCCGCCACATTCGGCTAAATGACAAGTGTGTTATTTAGCCGAATTTTTTATTGGGCTCGAATCTCATCCTATTTTCGTTTGCTCACGCCTCGGTGCATGTTCGTTTGGAAGCAGCCTCATTCTTCTTCCAATCCCAG
>ERZ772863.617-NODE-617-length-39348-cov-9.438704_pt1 | contig 39348 bp, 33 predicted proteins | sample MGYA00512134_ERZ772863 | MGnify/ENA primary metagenome ERZ772863 (study PRJEB29015, sample SAMEA2737659) | human gut metagenome | biome: human gut; feature: human-associated habitat; material: faeces | place: China | collected 2012 ...
TCCTTGTTCAGACAATGGAAGGACGTAAGCAGAAAGCCAGGGAAGGAAAATGGAACGATGGATTTGCTCCATATGGCTATGAATTGGTAAATGGAGAATTGCAGATCGCAGAGGACGAAGCAGAGATTATTCGTCTGATCTATGATAAATTTATTCATACAAATATGGGAATCTCTGCGATTGCTGCATGGCTGAACCAGCATGGATATAAAAAGAAAAAACGACAGAATAATACATTGGACGCATTTGCCTCTTCCTTTATAAAAGGCGTTCTGAATAATCCGGTATACTGTGGAAAGTTGGCTTATGGACGAAGGAAGAACGAGAAAGTTTCTGGAACAAGAAATGAACATCGCATTGTAAAACAGGAAAATTATATGCTGCATGATGGTATCCACGAAGGGATTATTTCAGAAACAGATTGGGAGCTGGCACATCAAAAACGGGAAAAAACAGGTGTGAAATATGAAAAGACGCATAGTCTGGATCATGAGCATATCTTATCTGGAATATTGAGATGTCCGTTATGTGGAAGCGGTATGTATGGGAACGTGAACCGAAAGAAAAGGAAAGACGGAACCTTATATAAAGATTATTTCTATTATGCCTGTAAACATCGTCGTCTGGTAGACGGTCATAAATGTGGATATCGTAAACAATGGAGTGAGGAGAAGATTAACAATGCAGTGGAAGAAGTTATTCGGAAGCTGGTGAAGAATCCGAAATTTGAAGAAGCAATTCTGAATAAAATCGGTTCAAGAATAGATACAGAAGAAATAGAAAAAGAGATTGAAGGACTGGAAAAACAGCACAGGCAGCTGACCGGAGCAAAAGCAAGACTTGGACAGCAGATGGATAGTCTGGATATCATGGATAAATTTTATGAGAAGAAATATCAGGATATGGAGACAAGGTTATACCGTCTGTACGATGAGATCGAAGGCGTGGAGAACAGTATAGAGGAAGTTAAGAACCGCCTGCTGAATATCCAGCAACAGAAAATATCAGAAGAAAACGTCTATCAATTTCTTTTATATTTTGATAAACTATATGATAAGTTCACCGACCTGGAGAAGAAAGAATTTCTTAACAGTTTTGTAGAACAGGTGGACATTTATGAGCAGGAGCAGCCAGATGGCAGATTCCTGAAGCACATAAAGTTTCGTTTTCCGGTGTATTTTGGAGACAGGGAGACACAGAAACTTTGTTGGGACAACGAAAGTACCGTTGAGAGTGTGGTTTTGTTGTCCAAACAGGAGCTGGCATTTTTAAATTAAAGGCTATGATAAACTAATCATCCATTTACGCCTCTTAAAAATAATTAACGATACAACAAGCCTGAATATTTCTTCCGTGGTAAGCAGCGTATACACCCCAACAATACCCCATTTAAATATATATGCTGCAAGCAGACACAATGGGATTCCGATGCACCATGTACCAACAATATCAATCGCCATGATGATTTTAGTATTGCCACCACTTCTTATGATACCGCCTCCAAGTATCATATTTTCCACCTTGACCGGTGCATATAGAGCAAATATGATAAGCAGGACTTTTCCAAGCTCCTTTACGCTGTGATCCACACGGTACAGTCCGGTATATTCTCCTGCTAACAGTATGAGTAATGCAGATACAGCCAGCGAACCGATTAAACCCGCATACATAATCTTCGTAGACTCTTCGTAAGCCTCATCGTATTCTTTTCCACCAAGTCTCTTACCAATCATCACACCAGCAGCCGCTGATAATCCACTCAATGCGCCTACAATAAGTCCTTGTATAGGACATGTAAGTGTGTATGCTGCCAGATTTGATATTCCAAGATGACCATATACTGCGGACTCTACATTCTGTCCAAGACTCCATAAAAATTCACTGACCAGAATCGGCATAATCATAATCAGATAATCTCTGATTGTGAGCTTTTTAAAATGCAGTGACAGTACCGGTTTATCTCCATCCTTTCTGATACTGTAAATAAATCCGATAACAATAAATATAAGGTTAAATAACTGCGAAATAAGTGTTGCTATCGCAGCTCCTTTTATTCCCATACAGGGTAATCCTGATTTTCCAAATATCAGCAGATAATTAAGCCAGGTATTTATCGCAACTGCTCCAAAGCTTGCTAAAAATGGTATTGTGGCATGCTCCCTACAGCGTAGCCATGCTGATAAAATATGGCTGACTGCCATCGGGATATAAGAAAATGCTACAATTCTAAAATAGACCGCACCAGTATTTATAATACTCATATCTTTAGTGTACAATCTAAGTATATGCAATGGTAAAACTCCAGCTGCCAAAAGAAACAATGCTGATATTATAATTCCGCAAATGAGACTCAAATCAAAGCTGCTCCATGCCTCTTTTATATCTTCAGCTCCAATAAATTGTGCAATTAATATCCCTGCAACTGTGCTTACTGCACCAATCACTACAGAAAAAATTAAGGAAAAATTGCCACATAATCCAACAGCTGATATATTCGTCTCTCCCAGCTGTCCTATCATAATCTGGTCAACGATAGAAAAAGATGCCTGCAGCATACTTTGCAACGTGACAGGAATTGCTATTTTACATAACGATTTCATAAACTCTGACATTATAATTCTCCCGTACTTTCTCTTTTTATTATCTCAACAGGTAACACTATTTCCTTCTCACATTCTGCTCCATCGCGCATTGCCTCCAGGCATTCAATTGCAATTTTTGCTCTGAGAGATGCCTCCTGATGAATCGTTGTAAGTGTAGGATTACTTTCCCTGCTTGCCATGTTGTCATCAAAGCCGATTATCTGAATATCATTTGGAATTTGTATGCCCTTTCCCTGTAAAAAACGCATAAATTCCAATGCATAAAAATCTGACACTGCAAAAACAGCGGTAACGCTGTTCTTTAACAGCTCCTGAAAATTTTCCTCATAAAAGAGCATTCTTCCCTTTTTTTTCTTAGGTATCTGCCATCTCAAGATTTCTCCCGGCTCAAAAGCTGCGCAAAATCCTTCAATGCGCTCCTTATCCATACAGATAAAATTATCCGCTATACATAATGCTTTTTTATGACCAATCATCTTTAAATGACTCCCGGCCTGATAGCCACCATCATAATGATTGATGACCAGATTAACTACCTTGGAACATTTTTCAAAATAGCCATCATACACGACAAACGATATCCGCATCTGATTTCTAAGTTTTTCATAATCAGCTTCACAAAAACCCATAAGTATAAGACCATCCATATTCCACATGGAAGCAAACACCGGAATCTCACTTATATCTGATGTTGTTTTTATCATCAGAAAATATCCTTTTTCATTAACCTCATGAGAAAGAGCATTTAGTGATGACATCACAAATCCATCTTCTAAAACATTGCCCTCATATTTCACATGGTCATTCACCACCACTCCAATAATTTTGGAATTATTTCTCGCAAGTAAAATGCCAGCCATATTAGGAATATATCCTGAACTTTCAAGTTCCTGCTGGACACGTTTTACCGTCTCTTCCGAAATCTTTTCTGTTTTACCATGAATTACCTTTGAGACAGTTGCGGTACTAAGACCTAACGAATCTGCAACATCTACGATTCGAACCCTGTTCTGTGCCATATTGATTTCCTCTTTTTCTGATATTCTAATTATATGTTACAACAGAAATTTGGGTTTTACAAAGGTTAAACGTGTAACCCATAACAAAATTTATGTTAGATTTTTGTGACATTTTACTTTAGAACATTAGAACAATGAAATCATCATCTGTAAAATATTGCCACCTGCCATTGGCAGTTTAGAAATGATTGGCTTGTATTTCATTCAGAGGATGGAGTTGACAGTTCCAAGGATGCTGAAAAGCCGAGTTTTACTTCAAATGTTGTTCCACCATACGCATTTTGATGAACGTCAATCTTTCCGTCATGTGCCCGCACAATCTCGCGTACCATTGCGAGACCAAGACCTACGCCACCAATTTCACGGCTTCTTGATTTGTCAACCCGGAAGAATGGTTCAAAAATTTTCTCACGGAATGCTTCATCAATCCCGCTTCCCGTATCTGCAATTGTAATAACAATATCGTTTCCTGTTTGTTTTGCCGACACTATAACTTTTCCGTTTACATGATTATATTTAATCGCATTTTCAACAAGATTATAAAGCATACGGTAAATTAAAATATCGCTGCCTGTAAGCATCAGCTCATTACTTATGATATATTCTTTATCATAAGTTGTATCCTGTGGCTCCTGTATTAGTGCAATACCTTTTTCAAGTGCTAACGGTTCCAAATCTGTCAGTACTTCCTCAATTAGTCCGAAAAGTTCAATCTTGTCATTGCGCATTATTGTCTGTAACTCACTCATATCCAGAAGTGTTTTGACCAATTTGCTGAGACGCTCGTTTTGCTCCGTTATCATTTGTATTGTCTCTTGAGCTGCGTCTAAGTCTGCATCATTTTCTGTCGAATGATAGAGATCAAGTTGAGCTTGGATTAATGCCAAAGGAGTCCGCAGTTCATGTGCTGCATTGCCGGTAAACTGGCGTTGTATCTCGAAAGATTCCGAAAGCCGCAAAAGCATCTTATTATAAGAAGTACGAAGTCTGTCAAGTTCTGCAATTTTAGTTTCTTCAATTGTATAGTCTGTCAGGTTTTGTATCTGAACCTTCTCAACGGTTTCTGAAAATTCTCTGAGTGGCTTTAATGCCCGTCCGCTGATAAAATAAGTGACTGCTCCACCAAACAGTGCCACAACGACAGTAATCAGAAGGCTTTTGGTTCTGTAGTCTGATTTTGAATTATAAACTTTTGTGGAAAATTGTGCTACAAAGTCATCCCATTCATTATCCGGAATATCAATGTATACTGCTTCCGGTTTTGTGCCATGATCAGTTACAGACTCCTGAAGCGTATCAAAGTAATAGACTCCGTTCTTATACAAGAAAAATGTAAGGCATCCGCACAATATGGTAATCAGTACGGTAGTAAGTATCGTCAGTCTCCATTGGAGAGATATTTTTCTCATGGGTTTTCTCCTTATCCTATTTTATAGCCTTCACCGATTTTATTGACAATCGGATCATAATCAAGTCCTGTTTTCAGTTTCTTTCTAAGAGAGGACATATGCACTCTGATTGAACCGCTAAAACTATCTACAGAAGAATCCCAAACATGCTCAATCAGCTCTTCCTGACTGACTGGTCTTCCCTGATTCAGAAGAAGATACTCCAGTATTCCGTTTTCTTTTCTGGTCAAAGTTATAGGTTTGCTGTTTGCATATGCAACTCTTTCTCTGGTATCAAATCGAAGGCTGCCACATTCCAGACAGATATTTTTCTGTACAAACGTTCTTCTTGTCAAACTTCTTACGCGGGCTTCCAGTTCCTGCAGATGAAATGGTTTTTCCATATAATCATTTGCACCGGAATCTAATCCCTCAACTTTATCTGCAATCTGGCTTCTTGCGGACAAAATCAATACCTTTGTTTCTTCATTTTCTTTGCGAAGTTCCCGGAGAATCTCCATTCCATCCACTCCCGGAAGGTTAAGATCAAGTACGATTAAATCATACATTTCAGCATAAATCATATCTAATGCTTTTTCACCGTCGTTACATGTATCTACCTCATAGCCTGCCCGGTGCAGACTTTTTGCAATCATCTCACATAATTTCTTTTCATCTTCAACAACTAATAATTTCAATTTATTTTCCTCCGTATTCTTAACAGGAATTTTACATTCTCTATTGTATAATGTATACATCGAAAGGTCAATGAACTGAATTTAAACGGTAACATTGAAATAGTATTGAAAGGAGTATTTTATGAAATGTGAAAGAGCATCACAGTTTTTATTACTTGCGGCAGGTCTGATATTTTTCATTGTTGGAATTTTTCGTGGAGAAGCGGCAGTTGTATTAAGTAAGGCAATAAAGTTATGTATGGAGTGTGTTGGAATTGGATAAGAAAAAGAAATTTAAAAAAAATTATATAGTCCGTTTTAGAGGACTGATTCAGGCAGCTGCAACGCTGCTGACCAATATTCATATCCCAAATCTTTTTAAAGGGAAGATTTATCAGGGAAATGTAAAGACAATGTGTGTACCCGGACTGAATTGTTACTCATGTCCTGCTGCCACAGGTGCATGTCCGATTGGTGCTTTCCAGGCTGTAGTAGGTTCATCAAAATTCAAATTCACCTATTACATTACCGGATTTTTTATTCTTATAGGAGTTATGTTAGGAAGATTTATCTGTGGTTTTCTCTGTCCGTTTGGATGGTTTCAGGATCTGCTGCATAAACTTCCGGGAAAGAAGTTATCAACAGCAAAGCTGAAACCTCTGCGGTATCTGAAATACATAATTTTGGCTATATTTGTTATACTGCTTCCGGCATTTGTAACAAATTCACTTGGTATGGGAGATCCGTTCTTCTGCAAGTATATTTGCCCACAGGGAGTACTTGAAGGCGCAATTCCGTTGTCACTTGCCAATTCGGGAATACGTGCTGCACTTGGACATTTATTTACTTTTAAGTTTACAGTCCTTGTGCTTGTTATCATCTTAAGTATTTTGTTTTATCGTCCATTCTGTAAATGGATTTGTCCACTTGGTGCCATATATTCACTGTTTAACAGAGTTTCATTTCTTAAAATCCATGTAGATCACAAGAAATGTGTTGGCTGTCAGAAATGTAGTCATGTCTGTAAAATGGATGTCAATGTAACAGATACACCAAATCACCCGGAATGTATCCGGTGTGGGGAATGTATGAAAGCATGCAAAACAGGTGCAATCTGCTACCAGTATGGATTTTCAAATAAAAAACAGGATGACGATAAATAAGATAAAACTAATAAAATTTAAAGGGAGATTTAAAATCATGAAAAACAAATCAATTAGAATGAATTTAATCAGGTTAAAAAAGGTAATTGCAGCAGTTCTTGTCATTTCAATATTTTTTGTATGCACAGGTTGTGGAAAATCATCTGATTCTGCTGTTACTGAAAACAAGAAACAGAAAGCCGCTTCGACAGCGGACGTCAGCAGTTCAGATGAACTCAACAAAAAACGGGATAATCTTTACCAGCAGGAAAATCAGTTTTTTGCCGATCACAAAAATGTATGGGACAAAGCATTTAGTTTTATGAGTAAAAATACTGCAGGGGATGCCCAGAGCGAAAATTATGCGGACTTCCTTGCAAGTACGGTAGAAGCAAACAAAGATTCATTTTCCGAAGAAGAATACAAAACTTTGAGCAAAGATATTGAGAAAATTCGTGGTATTGAAGAGGAGATTGCAAAGGTTGAGAAAAAAATCGCTGCTGCCAAATCTTCCAACAGTGCATCTTCTGAATCAGGGGAATCAACAGGTGTGTTCCACGATTTTAAAGGGAAAGATTTGGATGGAAACGATGTAGACAGCAGTTTTTTCTCTAAAAATAAAGTTACAGTTGTAAACTTTTGGTTTAGCGGTTGTAAACCTTGTGTTGGAGAGTTATCTAAGCTGAATGAATTAAATGAGACATTGAAAAAAATGGGTGGCGAAGTTGTTGGCATCAATACTGATACTCTGGATAACAATGAGGATGGTATCAAAGAAGCAAAAGAAATTTTAAAAGCTCAAGGTGCTTCTTATAAGAATCTGACTTTCGACTCTGATTCAACTGTTGGAAAATATGCAGGCAACATCATGGCATTTCCTACAACAGTTCTTGTAGATAAAGATGGGAATATCGTTGGAAAGCCGTTTATGGGTGGAATTGATGATCAGTCAAATTATGACAAGCTTATGAAACAAATTAAGTCTGCAATTGGACAGAAATAATTTGTTTTATATGGAAAAAAGCTGTAAGATAGTAAAAGAAAAGAGGTAAAAGAAAATAGGTAGAACATGAATATTGAGGAAATGTTGGATATCAATGACTGTCCATTATGTGACGGAGGAGCATTGTTAGAGGAAGAATGCGGATGTGGTTATTATGTTATGTGCATGGAATGTGGATGTCATTCAGTAACAATTGATTTTCATTCAGAAGATGAAAGATTGGAAGCAGCCAAAAAAACGGTTATGCTTTGGAATACTGGAAAAGTAATTTCAAGCAGTCCAGGGGAATAAAAGCTGAGTTGTTACGGTATAAAGCGATACATCATAGCAATTGTTGTTTATCTTGGAGCAATGTTGTATGTAGGATTTGCTTTCAGCAAAAATAACAGTAATGCCGAGGATTTTTATCTCGGAGGAAGAAAAATTACGGATATGCGAGAATGCTTGAAATAATAGAGCCGTCTGAATACAGAGTTGAGATAGTACCGCAGGCAATAGATGATGCAAAACATCCTATTTTATCAGCTATGTTTTTTGCAAGAACAAGTCCTTTTTCGATATTCTCTAGGGGTAACACCATTTTTTTGCTTGAACTTCCTAATAAAATAACTTACATTATCAAATCCACAATCCATTGAGATTGTAAGGATGCTTTTGTCTGTTTCAAGAAGCATGGCACATGCCATATCTATCCTGCGGTTAATCAAATACTGAATCGGAGAAATACCTGATATTTCTTTAAAAAAGCGACAGAGATATTGTGGGTTTGTTGATGTAAGATTTGAAAGCTCACTTAATGTGATATTTTTTGACAAATTTTCTTCCATATAAGAAGTCAAAATTTTATATCTCTCAATTTTTTGTTTTTCATTGGATGAAACAAGTTCTTCGACAGGAATAAGAATTTGTTGCTGTTTCATGATGTTTAATAGTTGCATCAGACGCAATTTACACTCAATATACCAGTTTTGCGTCTGTTTTTTTGCAATATCTATAATCTCAAGTAGTGGTGTTGCTATTATAGAGTAATAAGATGAATCACACTTTATAAAATTAGGAAATGAAACGCTTCTTGCCAGGATAGGTGATATTAAGGTGCGTTGCATTTCATCGTCATAAGAAAAGGAAAAAGCTTTTGGATGAAAAATCAATGCCTCATGTGTACTCTGGTCAGATAGTCCTTTCAAAGCATGTAAATCCTGTGATCCGGCAATCATAATGTCTCCCGGATTAAGAATACATTCATTTAAATTAATTTCTCCATAAAATCGTCCCTCGACGATGTATACAAATTCTATTTCCGGGTGCCAGTGGTTATCAACAGAAAATATACTGCTGGCATCTTTTTGTCTGTCAAAGTGAAAACTCATTTCCTCTATAGGTCTGTAAGATGTGCCATGTGGGACAGATTCTAAAAGTGTACTATTTTTTCTGGATAATTCTCCCATGATTTCCTCCGAAAGTCAATTTTGTGTTATTAGCATATAAGATTATGCAAGAAATTGCAAGCAGGTATGTCTATGATATAAATAAAATATCAGCTAATCGTTAATAATCTATAAAAAATAATGACAGGAGGCAGAAAATGGTAAAGAAATATGTTTATGGAAATCCTTTTGAAACAGAAGCAGTAGTAGCAGATATTCAGATAGAAAACGGTGTTCCAGATTATGGAAAAGTTTTAGCAGAAAAAGAATTTTGTTACACATATATTTTGGGGGATAAGGATCGTATATATGGTCTTGGTGAAAATGTACGAGGAATAAATAAGAGAGGTTTTGAGTACATCAGTAACTGTGCAGATCAGCCAAGACATTATGAAGATACAAAAAGTCTGTACGGAGCACATAATTTTCTTGTAGTAGATGGTGATGCCACATTTGGTCTTTTTTTTGATTATCCGTCTTCGATGACTTTTGATGTTGCTTATCGGACAAAAGATAAGTTGGTTATCACATGTGACAGAAGTGATTTATCTTTATATGTTATAACAGGAGAAGATGTACTTGATATCGTAAAACAATTTAGAAAAATAATCGGAAGAAGTTATATTCCACCTAAATTTGCATTTGGTTATGGTCAGAGCCGTTGGGGATATAAGACAAAAGATGATTTTAGAAAAGTGGTAAATGAGCATAGAAAGAAGCATATTCCACTTGATATGGTCTATATGGATATTGACTATATGGATGATTTCAAGGACTTTACATTACATAAAGATGAATTTAAGGATTTTCCTGAGTTTGTAGAAGAAATGAAAGCACAGAATATACATCTTGTTCCTATTATTGATGCAGGAGTAAAGATTGAAAAAGGATATGATATTTATGAGGAGGGAGTAAAAAACAACTATTTTTGTAAAAGAGAAGATGGAAGTGAATTCGTTGCAACTGTGTGGCCGGGAGAAACTCATTTTCCGGATTTTCTTAATGCAGATGCAAGAAAATGGTTTGGTGACAAATATAAGATACTTCTGGATATGGGAATCGATGGCTTTTGGAATGATATGAACGAGCCTGCAATTTTCCATACTCCGGAAGGATTGAAAAAAGCAAAGGCAGTTCTGATGGATTTTATTGAGGATTCTGAAAAAATATCATCATTTGATGTACTTGGTGCATTGAGTAGTCTGGCAAACAATCCGGATGATTACAAGAGTTTTTATCATAATGTAGATGGCAAAAAAATCAATCATGCAGATGTTCACAACCTGTTTGGCTATAATATGACAAGAGCAGCAGGAGAAGCTTTTGAACGAATAAAACCAGACGAGAGAGTTCTCATGTTTTCTCGCTCTTCATATGTAGGAATGCATCGTTATGGTGGAATCTGGATGGGTGATAACTTAAGTTGGTGGAGCCACATCCTTATGAATCTTAAGATGCTTCCGTCATTAAATATGGTAGGCATTTTATATACAGGAGCCGATCTTGGAGGGTTTGGTTCAGATACCTCAAGAGATTTATTACTTCGCTGGCTTGCACTTGGTGTATTTACACCACTTATGAGAAATCATTCTGCTATGGGTACAAGAGAACAGGAATTTTATCAATTTGAGGATTCGTCTGATTTTGAAAATGTAATATCAGTAAGGTATCGTCTGATTCCATATTTGTACAGCGAATTTATGAAAGCAGTTTTAAATGACGATATGATGTTTAAACCATTGGCATTTGTGTACCCGGATGATAAGATTGCAGTTCAGGTAGAAGATCAGATGATGCTTGGCAATGAGGTTATGATAGCACCGGTTTATACGCAGAATGCGGACGGAAGATTTGTATATCTTCCGGAAGATATGGTGTTTGTGAAATTTATGGGAGACGGAAATATTCATCAGGAGAAGATGGATGCAGGAGTACATTATATAAGTGTAGCTTTAAATGAGGTTCCTTTGTTTATCCGAGAGAATAAATGTATTCCTATAGTTCCAAAGGCAGAATGCACAGGAGATATTGATGAAGATAAGATTTCTCTTATTGGGTACGAAGGTGCAGAATATGAATTGTATCGGGATGATGGAATTCATAAAGATTACGATAATGAAAAAAATTTCCGTGTCTTAAAATAGTGTATATATTAACAAATAAAAAGTTTCCGGTAACAGATAAGATACCGGAAACTTTTTGATATATTATTTATAGAAATCAAAGGGAGACTATTTTATCGTTATATTTTTAACAGTGCTGTATTTACCATAAGTTTTTGTTTTTCTACTCTGTTTATAAGAGCGTACTTTAACATAATATTTCTTTTTTGAAATTAACTTTTTAATAATTTTATTAGTTGTAGTATTCTTTTTCACAACAATAGTTTTCTTTCCGCTGAAAGATTTTTTTGCTGAGTAAACTATTTCATAACCAGAAGCCTGTTTATCTTTTTTCCATGACACTTTAATGGATTTCTTTCCATTTGATTTTACTTTTGCAGTTTGCTTTGCAAGTTTAACCTGTGTAGTAGTTGCTGTAGATGTATCAGGCTTCGGAGTTGTTGTTGGTTCCGGAGTTGTTGTTGGAGCCGGAGTTGTTGTTGGAGCCGGAGTTGTTGTTGGAGCCGGAGTTGGTTCCGGTGTATGTGCAGACTGATATGGTTTTAAAAGTTCTGTAAGCTCATTGATAAGATCAGCAGCATCAGCACTGGTAGAATCATCATGTTTTAAAAGTTCTTCTGCTTCATTTTTATGTGCTAATAATACACTATCTTCGGCAGCGGCTCCTTGTAATAATGATTCAGCCTGTCCGATAAGAGAAGTTAACAAATCCTTTTGCTGCTCAGTTATAGGAATTGCAACAGATATATCGGCATAATCATCAGAAGATATATCTACACTGTAAGTTCCTTCTTCAGCATCATCAGGAATGCTGCTAAAATCAAGTGAAACATTTTCAGAAATAGAACCTGAGTATAAAGTATAAGGAACTTTTTTATGACCGCTTCCAACAGTGTAAGTTACAGTTAATGTTCCGTTTGTAACATTAGGAATCTTATTTAAAGTAAATGTTTTAAGATCATCGCTGAAAGAACCTGTTATTTCTTCTGAATAAGAAGGTTTTACAAAAATGCCGTCGGCAAAAGTGTATGCATAATTGCCTTCTGGTGTTATAAAAGTGATTTTGCTGATTATTTTATTTACAAGCTTTTTAAATTCAGCTGTATTGTCTGATTTTGCAATTCCAGTTGTAGCATTTTCATTATTGACATTAAAAGACAATTTATAAGGCTGTACCCAAATATTTGCAAGATGTTCCAGACCTACTTTATAACCGTCAGTTGTCTCAAGAATAATTCCCTGAATATTAGAGCCTACAGCAAAACCAGCATCTTCTCTTGTATTTCTTAAATAATTTGTGCTTGTTTCAGTTACTGAAATTTCGTATTCTCCCCATGTTGATGCAGTTGCTAATGTTGGAACGGCATCTGTTATTGTAGTGACGGTTTTATCGTTAGAAGTATAAGAACCGTCCTGTGTTAGTGTTTTGTATTGAACAGGTGCCTGTGTAGGATTTTCATTTAATGTAATATTGGAAGCTGTTTCGTAAGCACCGGTTAAATCTTTTGCAGCATCTTTAAGAATTGCAGATTCTACATAAAGATTTGAATCAACAGCAACATTTACACCGGCAACACCTTTAACATGATATCCGCCTGCAGCTTCTGCACTTTCAGCTTCATAATCTGTCCATGCGTTTGGCATGATGGAATATTTGCGTATAGTAGCAGTAGTAACTGCATCAAAACTGTCAGTACTGCTTACTTCATCTGAGTAAAATTCTTTATAAGTTAAATTAGATGTTCCGTACAAATCACCAGAAAGTCCAGAACCATCTGTTAATTTATAATATATTCCGCTTGTTCCAATCTGAGTATACCCATCTAAAGCTTCTGTAGTATAAGTATACGTATTACCGGCAATAGAAATAGTTTTCGTCTCGTTGGCAAATGCAGAAGCAGGAATCTGGGCAGTTGCCATAAATAATGCCATTGAAATTGCTAATGATTTAGTAAATAATTTTTGTTTTCGCATTGAAATTGTAAGCTCTTTTCTTTTTTACAAAAACAATAAAGTAACTATGATAAAAATCTGTGCACTGATTTTTAGACAAAAAAATAAAGAGTCTTTCCATTGCACATAAAGTGCACTAATGGAGGCTCCCCTACCAGGTTTTCATACATAAATATCTTATCTTGTAAAAGATTTATGTGTTGAAAATTCAATTTTTATAGAAAAATAAATCTTGCGATTAGATGATACTATATTGAATTAGATGCGTCAAACAAAAAATATATAAATGGAAAATTTTATCAATAAAGCGGGATATCAGTAATATGGAACATAGTATTGCATCAAAAGAAAAACTACAATATAATAATGAAAGTTATATACAAATTAAACGAAAAGAGGAAAACTATGAATATTGAGGAAATGTTGGATATCAATGACTGTCCATTATGTGACGGAGGAGCATTGTTAGAGGAAGAATGCGGATGTGGTTATTATGTTATGTGCATGGAATGTGGATGTCATTCAGTAACAATTGATTTTCATTCAGAAGATGAAAGATTGGAAGCAGCAAAAAAAACGGTTATGCTTTGGAATACTGGAAAAGTAATTTCGAGCAGTCCAGGGGAATAAAAGCTGAGTTGTTATGGTATAAAGCGATACTATTACAAAATGTAATGACAAACATAACAATTTGTGATAATATATCTCATTGAGTGGTCAGATAAGACATTGACCGCTAAAAAAACGAATGAGGAGAATTATCTATGAGTGCAAATGTATGTATTATCATAGCAATTGTTGTTTATCTGGGAGCAATGTTGTATGTAGGATTTGCTTTCAGCAAAAATAACAGTAATGCCGAGGATTTTTATCTCGGAGGAAGAAAAATGGGACCTTTTGTGACAGCGATGAGTGCAGAGGCGAGCGATATGTCGAGCTGGCTTCTTATGGGACTTCCGGGAGTTGCTTACCTTTCGGGAATATGCAGTGCCGCATGGACTGCCATAGGTCTTGGAATAGGAACTTGGCTTAACTGGTTCTTTGTATCAAGAAGACTTCGCAGATATTCAAGTAATATCGGAGCTATTACGGTTCCTGACTTCTTTTCAAAGAGGTATCATGACAGGAAAAATATTATCAATGCCATTGCGGCAATTGTTATTATAATATTCTTTGTACCGTATACAGCTTCAGGCTTTGCAGCATGCGGAAAACTTTTCCACACATTATTTGGTGTAGATTATATGGCAGCTATGATTGTATCTGCACTTGTTATCATAGGATATACAATTATGGGTGGTTTTGGTGCAGTTTGTACTACAGACCTTATACAGAGTATTGTAATGTCAATTGCACTTGTAACAGTTGTTACATACGGTATCAATTCCGCAGGTGGATTTGCGGCAGTTATGGATAACGCGAGAGCACTTCCGGGTTATCTTTCATTAAATAATACATTTGATGCTGCAAACAATGCGTCAAACAGTTTTAGTTTTATTTCAATAGTATCAACACTTGCATGGGGAATCGGATATTTCGGTATGCCTCACATTCTTGTAAGATTTATGGCTATTGAGGATGAGAAAAAACTTACATTTTCAAGAAGAATTGCTAGTGTATGGGTTGTTATCGCCATGACAGTCGGTATATTTATCGGAGTTGTTGGACTTGCTATGACAAAGGCAGGTTCACTTGAAAATCTTGCAGACAGTGAGACAGTTATAGTAAGAATCACCGGCCTTATAAGCAGACATGGTGTAATTGCGGCGCTTATAGCGGGTGTTATACTTGCAGGAATACTTGCAGCGACAATGTCGACATCAGACAGCCAGCTTCTGACAGCGGCATCAGGTGTATCACAGAATATACTTCACGATTTCTTCCATATAGAAATGGATGAAAAGAAAAGCCTTTTAACAGCAAGACTTACAATAGTAGCTATAGCAGTTGTTGCAGTATTTATGGCAAGAAATCCAAACTCAAGCGTGTTTGGTATAGTATCATTTGCATGGGCAGGATTCGGAGCTGCTTTTGGAGCAGTAATGCTTTGTGCATTATTCTGGAAAAGAAGTACACTTGCAGGTGCGATATCAGGAATGGTAGCAGGAGGAGTAATGGTATTTGTATGGAAATACCTTGTGCGTCCACTCGGAGGAGCATTTGACATATACGAATTATTACCTGCATTCCTTGTATCATTGATTGTAATAATTGTCGTAAGTCTTCTTACTAAAAAGCCTTCAGAGGAAGTGTTAGCTGAATTTGATAAAGCGGCAGAAAAGTAGAGTGTATATAAGTATTTATTAGAGAATTTAATTTATAGTATTATTTCAAAATAGCACAGAAAAAACAGAGATTGTTTTGTAAATCAAAGGTTACAAAACAATCCCTGTTTTTTCGTTAATTTGAAACACAAAAATTCTTCATAAACTTGCCCCATACCCCAAAATTTAATATAATTATCAGGTAATTGCGAATTTTTATCTTGACAAGAGCATTAAAGTAGCGTATATTACTAAACATAGTAATTCATATTAAAGAGATAGGAATTATATGTTTAGTAGGAAAGGTGATAAAGATTATGAGATTTAATACAGCATTATTACATAGTGCTGCACCGGGAGATAAGGCTACAGGAGCTACGCTTACACCTATTTACCAGTCCAGTGCATTTTATCAGGAATCAGCTTTACAGCATGAAAAACTTTTTGCAAACAAAGCACCGGGTTTTTCATATACGAGAATTGGAAATCCGACGATAGCGGCATTTGAAGACAGGATGACCGTTCTTGAGGGTGGTATGGCATCCATTGCCTGTGCATCTGGTATGGCAGCAGTATCATGTGCTTTATTAAATATTACTCAGGCAGGTGATGAGATTGTTGTCAGTACAGGTTTGTATGGTGGAACCATCGACCTTTTCCATGATTTTGAAGCTTATGGAATTACTACAAAATTTGTAGATATAAATAATCTTGAGCTTGTAAAATCTGCCATAAACGAAAAGACAAAGCTTGTATTTGCTGAAACAATCGGAAATCCGAAACTTGATGTCGCTGACATTGAGGCACTTGCAGCCATTGCACATGAAGCACAAATTCCACTTATTATAGACAATACGGTTGCGTCAGCATATCTTACACAGCCGTTAAAACTTGGAGCTGATATTGTTATCAATTCAACATCAAAGTATATAAACGGAAACAGTGATGCGATAAGCGGTGTTATCACGGATGGCGGAAAGTTCAAGTGGGATTTGGAAAAATATCCCGGAATAAAAGAATTTAAAGTGTTTGGAAAACTTGCATTTACAGCGAAACTCCGCAACGGATTATTTAGAAATATAGGAGCATGTATTGCACCGCAGACAGCATTTTACAATCTTCTCGGAATGGAAACACTCGGTCTTAGAATGGAGAGAGCCTGTAGTAATGCACTTAAACTTGCTAAACATCTTGAAGAATATAACGACCTTACGGTCAATTATCCGGGACTTGAGAGCAGCAATTGGCATGAGACAGCACTCAGAGTTCTTCACAATGGATTTGGAGCTATCATAACAGTAAGAGTAGGAAGCAAGGAAAGAGCATTCTCGATAATGGATGGTCTTAAAATTCCAAAAATCGTGTCAAATATAGGTGATACAAAGACGCTTATAGTTCACCCTTCATCAACGCTTAATGTTCACAGCACTGAGCAGGAAAAGAAGGATGCTAATGTTTTTGATGATATGATTCGTATAAGTGTCGGAATAGAAGATATAGAAGATCTTATTGAAGATTTCGACAGAGTACTAAAAGAAAATTAAAAATACCATCAAATGTGAAACTTCTTATATAAATGTTTCGCAAACAAGGAGGAAAATATGGCAGTTGATTATGCAGCATTAAAAAAAGGCGGATTTATGCGTCAGAAACAGAAGAATAATTTTTCACTCAGATTACAGGTTGTAGGTGGAAATCTTACAGCAGAAAATCTTATAAAGATTGCTGAAGTAGCTGAGAAATACGGAGACGGACATGTACATCTTACATCAAGACAGAGTGTTGAAATTCCATTTATCAAACTTGAAAATGTAGATGAAGTTAAAGAAGAACTTGCAAAGGGTGGATGTAAGCCGGGTGTATGTGGACCAAGAGTTCGTACTATTACAGCCTGTCAGGGAAATCAGATTTGTCCGGGTGGCAACATTGATTCTTATGATATAGCAAAGAAACTTGACAGCAGATATTATGCAAGAGAGCTTCCACATAAATTTAAATTTGGTGTAACAGGTTGTCAGAACAACTGTCTTAAGGCAGAGGAAAATGATGTAGGAATTAAGGGAGCTGCAATCGTTGACTGGAAACAGGATGCATGCATAAATTGTGGAGTATGTGAGAAAGCCTGTAGAGAGGGTGCTATCACTATAGCTGATGGCATAGTTAAAGTTGAAGAGTCAAAATGTAACTACTGCGGCCGTTGTGCCAAAGCCTGTCCTACTGACGCATGGGATGTCAAGACAGGATATCTTGTATCATTTGGCGGCTTGTTTGGAAATCAGATTGTTAAGGGAAAGGAATTACTTCCTGTTGTTGAATCAGAAGAGCAGCTTTTCAGAATTACAGATGCGGCTATTCAGTTCTTTGATGATAATGCGAAACCAAGTGAGAGATTTAAATTTACTTTGGACAGAGTAGGATTAGATAAATTTGAAAAGGTTATAAAGGAGGCATATAATGGCTGATTTTGAAATTGATGAGAGAGTAGATATTACTGATGTTGTCTGCCCTATGACATTTGTTAAGGCAAAAGTGGCAATGGAAGAAATCGAAGTAGGACAGGTGCTTGCCGTTACTATGAATGAGGGTGAGCCGGTTCAGAACGTTCCAAGAAGTTTTAAGGAAGAGGGACAGCAGATTCTTAAACTTATTGACAATGAAAATGGAACATATGACCTTATTGTTAAAAAGATTGAAGAATAAAAATAAAAAGTGGTATGTCATTTGAAAACAGCATATCAATTAAAAACAGGAGGGCGAGTAATGGCAAAGAGAGTTTCTAAAGATGATTTTGATAAGGAAGTATTACAATCAGAACTTCCGGTAATTGTAGATTTCTACTCAGATTCATGTATTCCGTGTAAACAGCTTTCACCTATTCTTGGTGATATTGAGGATGATTACGAGGATAAAGCAAAAGTTGTAAAAGTAAACATCAATTTTGATGAAGAACTTATGGAAAAATATGAAGTCATGGCTTCGCCAACTCTTGTATTTTTTAAAGGCGGAGAAGAAAAAGACAGAACAAGAGGTCTTGTAAAGAAAGCCGAGATAGAAGAAAAACTTAGTGCTTTATTAGTGTAAATAACATATAAAATAAAAATTAAAAGCAGGAGGATATTTAAAATGACTATTACAATAGCAGGCGAGAAGAAAGAATACGCAGAGGGAACAACTATTGCACAGATTATTGAAACTGAGAAAGTAGAAAATCCATTTTATGTAACAGTTTCATTAAACGATGATTTTGTTGATAAAGACACATTCGATACAACAACGGTTAAAGAAGGAGATTCTATCGAATTTCTTTATTTCATGGGAGGAGGAAGCTTCTAATGGCATTTACTAATGAACAGATGGAACGCTACTCAAGACATATTATATTGCAGGAAGTGGGCGTTAAAGGACAGAAAAAATTATTAAACAGCAAGGTACTTATCATTGGTGCCGGCGGACTTGGAGCTCCTGCCGCAATGTATCTTGCAGCAGCAGGTGTTGGTACTATCGGTATTGCAGATGCTGATGAGGTTGACCTTTCAAACCTTCAGCGTCAGATAATTCATGGAACTGCTGATGTAGGCAAAGCGAAAGTTAAGTCTGCAAAAGAGACAATCAATGCTATGAACCCTGATGTTACAGTAAATACATATCGTACATTTGTTACATCAGAAAATATCATGGATCTTATAAAAGATTATGACTTTATTATTGACGGAACAGACAATTTCCCAGCAAAATTCCTTATAAATGATGCTTGTGTAATGGCAGAGAAACCGTTCTCACATGCAGGAATTATCAGATTTAAAGGTCAGCTCATGACCTATGTTCCGGGAGAGGGACCATGCTACCGTTGTGTATTCAAAAATCCACCTCCAAAGGATGCTGTTCCAACATGTAAGCAGGCCGGTGTTATCGGTGCTATGGGTGGTGTAATCGGAAGTCTTCAGGCAATGGAGGCAATCAAATACATCATCGGCGTAGGTGACCTTCTTGTAGGAAAGCTTCTTACATACGATGCACTTACAATGCAGTTTAGAACAGTTAAGCTTCCAAAAGCTGACGGTAAATGTGCAATCTGCGGTGATCATCCTACAATCACAGAGCTTATTGATTATGAGCAGGCAGAATGTGACGGTAAATAGAAAGGCAGGGGAATATGCTTTTTTTAACAAAAAATGATTATGACAAGGTTTTAAAACATTGCGAAGCCGGACTTCCTGATGAGGCTTGTGGTCTTATCGGTGGAACAAAGGAAGGCAATGATAAATATATCAAGAAAGTTTATCTTCTTACAAACATTGACCATAGTAATGAGCATTTTTCAATGGATCCAAAAGAACAGCTTCAGGCTGTAAAGGATATGCGTCAGAATGGACTTGAACTTCTCGGAAACTTTCACTCTCATCCAGAATCACCGTCAAGACCATCTGAGGAAGACAAAAGACTTGCATATGATTCAAAAGTCAATTATCTTATCTTATCTTTGATGGACAGAGAAAATCCTGTTCTCAAGGCATTTATCATAGATGAAGAAAAGAATGTGACGATTGAAGAAATCAAGATTACAGAGTAGACTGAGCGAAAGAGACTGTATAATATGCAGCCTCTTTTTGATTATTGGTATAGAGAAAGCTGATATGTGGAATACTTCATTTAGTTCAAATTAAATGGAAGTTTGCTTGAAGTGATATTGAAGTTGACGTTGAAGTGATATTGAAGTAAAATTGAAATTACATTGAAGTGGAGTAATAAAAGAGGTATGAGTGAGGTGATTGTTTGTATTTGGATGAAATTGTTGAGGGATTACAGATAGAAAGTGACAAACTTGAATGTAAAAGCATTTTAAATAGAGAAGATGTTGTAGGGTGGCTTAAAAGTATAGCGGGCTTTGCTAATGCATCGGGTGGTGAGTTTTATATAGGAGTTGAGGACAAAACTAATAAGTTGATAGGCTTTGACAGAAAAACTGCTGACAATGAGAGAAATTATTTTAACAATCAGGTAAATGAACATTTGGTGCCAAGACCACAGATGAATATTTCTTTTATTAGATATGAAATAAGAAGCAGTGAAAGATTTATTATAAAAGTCAAAATTCCTGAATCTGCTGTAAAACCTGTGATTTTAAAATATAGAAATATCCCGGCTATTTTTATGAGGCGTGACGGTTTTACAAATGGTGCGACATATGAAGAAATAATAGAAATGAGTGTGAAGAGTAAAAATACACAGTATGATATTCTTGTTTCGGATGAAAAATATGATTTGTCAAAAATTTCAGATTTACGGAAGTTTTATTCCGAGCACAATGACGGAAAGATACTGAAAGAAAAAGCGTTACAGTCACTTGGTTTTTATAATGAAAATGGTTATCTTCTTAATGGTGCAATATTATTTTTGGATGATTATGATGGAAAAAAGACGGAAGTACAATGCTCTGTATTTTCAGGTTTTACTAAAGGCAGCGAGAGAATTGTGACCATAAACCGTTTTAACGGAAATTTAATAGCATCAATTGAATACATTATAGATTTTATTAATCAAAGAATGAATCATTCATTGATTAAACTTGAGGATGGAAGAAAAAACATAGATGCATATCCAAAAAGAGCACTATTTGAAGGAGTTATAAATGCGGTTGCACATCGTGACTATTTTCTTGATGGAACACAAATTAAGATAGATATGTTTAAGGACAGGCTTGAAATTTCATCACCCGGAGGATTTTATAGGGGAGAAAAAATCGGAAAAACATATGATTTATCAGGAATAATTTCAAAAAGAAGAAATGAGCTTATAACAGGTGTGCTTGTAGCATGTAATGTTATGGAGGCAGCAGGAACGGGATTTGATAAAATAATAGAAGAATATACAGATGCAGATGAAAAGCATAAACCATATGTATATTCTTCATCAGACCATTTTACACTTGTACTCCCGGATTTGACTTATGATGCCGGCTTGGAAAATAGTAACATACCGGCATTAGTGTTTGTTCCTGTCCCGAATGGCACAGAGTTTGATGAGAAAGTGTTGTCATATTGTTATTATAAATCACACAAAGTTTCAGATATAGCAGAGTATCTTGGAATTAGTGATTCAACATATTTAAGAAAAAAAGTAATTGGAAATTTGGAAACAAACGGATATCTAGAAAAGAATAAGGTTTCAAGAGCAATGTTTTACAGAACTAAACCTGAAATGGTTACTTTAAAATAATTTTATTTAAATTGGAGGAAATATGCGAGACTTAGTTATTATAGGAAGCGGACCGGCAGGTCTTTCAGCAGCAATATATGCAAAAAGAGCAAAACTTGATGTGGTAGTAATCGAAAAGGCAGGATACAGTGGAGGTCAGATAATTACAACAGAGAGGATTGACAATTACCTTGGACTGCCTGAGATTGATGGATTTTCATTGGGGAACAGATTTAGAGAACATGCGGATAAGCTTGAAGCAGAGTTTATAGATGATGAGGCATTAAAAATAGAAGAAATTACAGATTCAGAAGGAAAAAAAGCATATAAAGTTATGCTTGACAAGGGTGAAGCTATTGAGACAAAGACAATTATAGCTGCAACAGGAGCGTCACACAGAAAACTTGGTGTAGCAGGTGAAGAAGAATTTATGGGAATGGGAGTTTCATATTGTGCAACATGTGACGGAGCATTTTTCAGGAATAAAGTAACTGCTGTAGCAGGCGGTGGGGATGTTGCTTTTGAAGATGCACTCCATCTTTCATCATTATGTGAAAAAGTTTATATAATTCACAGGAGAGATGAGTTCAGGGCAGCAGTAAATATCCAGCAGAAAGTAAAGGAAACAGCAAATATAGAGATACTTCCGTTTTATGAAATAAAAGAAATAAAAGGTGACAAAAAAGTAACATCAGTACAACTTGTTCAGAACAAAACAGGTGAGGAAAAAGAACTTGGAGTATCGGCAGTGTTTATAGCTGTAGGAATGAATCCTCAAACAGATATATTTAAAGATTTTGTGGATTTGGATGAAAAGGGATATGTAAAAGCCGGCGAGGACTGCAAGACAAGCAGTGAGGGTATATATGCGGCAGGAGATATAAGAACAAAACCACTCAGACAGATAGTGACAGCAGTGGCAGACGGAGCAACTGCCGTACAGTCAGTAGAAAGGTATCTTCATCAGAGATAATAAATAAGAACGGATAAAAAAGAGGATGTAATAATTGCATGATTATTATATCCTCTTTCTGCTTTAAAATATAAACCTATAGAAATTACAATTCTCCAAAAAGCCCATTTGCTTTCTCAAAATTCTTTACATATCTTTTACAAAACCTGCCTTTTGAATTTTACTTTGCGGCTATATCATAATATTTGTAAAAAGGAAAACAAAAAACAAATAAACTTAAAACAAAAGGAGACAAAAAATTATGAGAACAAAAAACAGATTATTAGTAGCTGCAATGGTATCAGCATTAACACTTACATCAATTACAGGATGTGGAAATTCTTCAAGTGGTGACAAAGCTTCATCAGGAGCAAGTTCAGGAGCATCAAGCAGTGCTGATTCATCATCATCAAATGGAGACCTGAGTGGTTCTGTTGCAACAGATGGTTCAACATCAATGGAAAAAGTAGTTGGTGCTTTGGGTGAGGCATTTATGGAAGCAAATCCGGATGTAAAATTCACATATAATCCTACGGGTTCAGGTTCAGGAATCACAGCAGTAACAGAGGGAAGATGTGACATCGGACTTTCAAGCCGTGCATTGACAGACGATGAGAAAAAACAGGGACTTAAAGAAACAATCATTGCATATGACGGAATTGCTATTATCGTAAATCCTGAAAACAAAGTAAAAGACTTAAAGGTTGAGCAGATTGCTGACATTTATACAGGAAAAGTTAAGAATTGGAGTGATGTCGGGGGAGCTAAAGGAGACATCGTTCTTATAGGTAGAGAAGCAGGAAGCGGTACTCGTGATGGATTTGAATCTATTACAGGAACAGAAGATAAATGTAAATACGGACAGGAGCTTACATCAACAGGTGATGTTATCACAACAGTTGCAAACAATCCAAATGCCATCGGTTATGCGTCACTTGCTTCAGTTGATGATAGTGTAAAGGCTCTCGCAGTAGACGGAGTAACACCATCAGAAGATACTGTAAAAGATGCAAGCTATAAGATTCAGAGACCATTTGTATTTGTAACAAAAGAAGATACAAAACTCAGCGACGCAGCTCAGGCATTCTTTGATTATGCAATGGGCGCAGCAGATACTATCACAGCAGCAGGTGTAGTATCGGCTAACGAAAAGTAATATAATAAGAGTAATATTTATAAATATGCTGCATTAAGGGTGAGTCGTAAGGCTTGCCCGTTTTAATCAGGCAATTTGTGCCGCAGGCGTCACAAATTGGCTATGTTTGTAAAGCGTCTGCGGAATGGAGCTTTTATATGAGAAAAAGTCATAACAAATTTGAAACAATTATCCATGGAATATTTTTGATACTTGGATTGATAACAGTTGGTTTTGTTTTACTTATAACTGTTTATCTTGTTATTGCAGGAATACCGGCAATAAGGGAAATAGGGATATTAAAATTTTTATTCGGAAAGAAATGGGCATCGACAGCAGCAACACCTTCATATGGAATACTGCCATTTATTCTTACAAGTGTATATGGTACGGCGGGAGCTATTATAATAGGTGTTCCGGTAGGATTTCTTACAGCAGTATATCTTGCAAAGGTTGCAAACAGGAGAGTAAAGGCAGTGGTAGAGATGGCGGTAAGTCTGCTTGCCGGTATTCCGTCAGTTGTTTACGGTCTTGTCGGTATGCTGGTACTTGTTCCGTGGGTGAGAGATACATTTAATATAGCAGACGGTGCCAGTCTTTTCTCAGCAATTATAGTATTGGCGATAATGATATTACCTTCTATTATAAGTGTGTCACTTACGGCACTTGAAGCAGTTCCGCACGAATACGAGGATGCATCACTTGCACTTGGAGCAACACCTATTGAGACATATTTTAAAGTATCGGTTCCGGCGGCAAAAAGTGGTATAGCGGCAGCTGTGGTACTCGGAGTCGGACGTGCTATAGGAGAGGCAATGGCTGTAATGATGGTTTCAGGAAATGTGGCAAATATGCCAAAGCTTTTTCAAAGTGTACGATTTCTTACAACAGCGGTTGCGAGCGAGATGTCATATTCATCCGGATTACAAAAGCAGGCATTGTTTTCGATTGCCCTTGTACTGTTTTTGTTTATCATGTTGATAAATGCATTGCTTAACAGTCTTTTGAAGAAGGAAAAGGAGTGATTGGAAAATGAAGAGAAAAGCTTATATTTGGATAATGAAAATTTTAATGTTGCTATCAGTTGCTATAACATGCAGCCTTGTTATATTTGTTATCGGTTTTGTATTGTATAAAGGACTTCCTAATATTACATGGAAACTTCTTTCGACGAAACCAAGTTATCTTACGCAGAGCATAGGTATTCTGCCGGATATATTAAACACATTTTATATTGTGATAGCAACACTTGTATTTGTTCTTCCGCTTGGAGTAGGGGCAGCAATCTACCTTACGGAATATGCGACAAATAAAAAGATGGTTGCAGTTATAGAATATGCAGCGGAGACACTTTCAGGTATTCCGTCAATAATATATGGTCTTGTAGGAATGTTATTTTTCTGTGAGTTTCTTAAAATGCAGACTTCAATTCTTGCAGGAGCAATGACACTTGTTATTATGAATCTTCCAACAATAATGAGAACAACGCAGGAAAGCTTAAAGACAGTTCCGCAAAGTTACAGAGAAGGTGCTTTTGGACTTGGTGCAGGCAAATGGAGAGTTATAAGGACAGTTGTGCTTCCAAGTTGTGTAGATGGTATTATGACAGGATGTATCCTTGCAGTAGGAAGAATACTCGGAGAATCAGCGGCGTTATTGTTTACGGCAGGTTTTGCTCATACAATAAATGGTTTTATAGACGGACTCGGACGAGCAGGAGCAACACTCACGGTAGCACTTTATGTTTATGCTAAAGAACAGGGAGAATTTGAAGTTGCTTTTGCAATAGCGGCAATATTGATGATACTTGCTTTTTTGGTAAACCTTGCCGCTAAGTTTACCGGTTTATATTTTAAGAAAAAAGTAGAACAATAAACTAAGGCAGCCGGTATTTATTATTTTGCATGAAATAACAGGAGGAAGCAGATGAATAACATAATGACAGTTAAAGACTTGTGTTTGTGGTATGGACAGACACAGGCATTGAAAAATATAAATATTGATATTCCACAAAAGAGTATTACTGCACTTATAGGTCCGTCAGGATGTGGAAAATCAACATTTTTAAAGACACTGAACAGAATGAATGACCTTGTTCAGGATGTAAAAATAACAGGTGAAGTTAAATATGGAGATATGGATATTTTTGCGCCTGATACGGATGTAAATAAACTTAGAAAAGATATAGGGATGGTCTTTCAGAAACCTAATCCTTTTCCGATGAGTATATATGACAATATTGCCTATGGACCAAGAACACACGGAATAAAAAATAAGGCAAGACTTGACGAGATTGTTGAAAATTCTTTGAGAGGTGCAGCAATCTGGGATGAAGTAAAGGACAGGCTTAAAAAGTCGGCACTTGGTATGTCAGGCGGTCAGCAGCAGAGGCTTTGTATAGCCAGAGCTCTTGCAGTTGAACCGAAGATACTTCTTATGGATGAGCCTACAAGTGCTCTTGACCCTATATCTACATCAAAGATAGAGGAACTTGCAAGTGAGCTTAAAGAAAAATATACAATTGTTATAGTTACACATAATATGCAGCAGGCAGTTCGTATTTCTGACAGAACAGCATTCTTCCTGCTTGGTGATCTTATTGAGTACGGGGATACGGAAAAGATGTTTGCATCACCTGAGGATAAGAGAACAGAGGATTATATTACAGGAAGATTCGGTTAATTTAATAATATATAGGAGGATTTTGGAAATGAGAAGCAGATTTGATGAGCAGCTTGCGGATTTAAATAAAAAACTTATTGAGATGGGTGCAATGTGTGAAGAATGCATATCTCTTGCAGCTAAGGCTTTGAAAGAAGGTAATGTTAATATAAGGTGGGAGGTCGAGCCGCTTGACAATTCACTTGATGACCTTGAGAGAAATGTTGAGTCTCTTTGCCTGAAGCTTTTGTTACAGCAGCAGCCTGTTGCAAAAGATTTGAGACAGGTATCAACAGCTCTTAAAATGATAACTGATATAAAACGAATAGGTGATCAGGCATCAGATGTTGCGGAGATTATTGGATTTTTAAATGGAAGAACAAGTGAAGAGTGTGAATATCTTGATCAGATGGCATCTGCAACAATAAAAATGGTTACTGAGTCGATTGATTCATTTGTAAAAAGTGATCTTGACCTTGCAAATAGTATAATTGATTATGATGATGTTGTGGATGATTATTTCAATAAGGTTAAAGTTTTTCTTATAGATTTGATTGCTAAAAATCCGAAAGACGGTGAGTATGCGCTTGATCTTCTGATGATTGCAAAATATTTTGAGCGTATTGGAGATCATGCGGTAAATGTAGCTAAGTGGGTTGTATTTTCAGTAACCGGAAATCATTAAAATTATATATCATAGTACACGGAAATGAGGAATGATATGATTTGGTGTGTAGAAGATGACGTGAGTATAAGAGACATAGAAGTATATACTTTGGAGCAGACAGGTTTTATAGCAAAAGGATTTGGTGATGGAGACAGTTTCTGGATGGAACTTGCAACGACAGACGAGCTTCCGGAACTTGTGATACTTGATATAATGCTTCCAGGGGAGGATGGTGTTTCTCTTTTAACTAAGATAAAAGCATCCTCAAGAACTAAGGATATACCGGTTATTATGGCTACGGCAAAAAGTGTTGAGTACGATAAGATTAAAAGTCTTGACCTTGGAGCAGATGATTATCTTGTAAAACCATTTGGAATGATGGAGATGGTTTCAAGGATAAAGGCTGTACTTAGAAGATGTATGCCCAAAAAAGAAAACAAAACCAAATATGTCAATGGTATAATAGAGCTGAATGTTGAAGAACATACTGTATTGGTTGATGGAAAGAGTGTCAGTCTCACCTATAAAGAATATGAAATATTAAAAATATTCCTTATGCATCCCGGGATGGCATATACAAGAAATCAGCTTTTATCAGAAGTATGGGGCATTGACAGTTACGGAGAGACAAGAACAGTAGATATGCACATAAAGACACTCAGGCAGAAACTGGGTGATGGTGGCAGATATATCACGACTGTTAGGAATGTCGGATATAAAATGGAGGGATACAATGACTAAAAAAATATTTAAATCGGTACTTTTGATTGCAGTAATTATGGTGCTGTTTTGCTGTACATTTATTCTTGGGATTTTGTACAGGCATTTCACAAATATAGAAGAACAACAGCTCGAGTCACAGCTTGGTTTTGTTGTCACAGGTGTTCAAAATCAGGGGGAGGACTATCTCAAAAATCTTGAAGAAAAGAAATATAGGATTACATGGATAGAAGCAGACGGAACTGTTAAGTTTGACAATAAATCTGATGTATCGAAAATGGAAAACCATGCAGACAGGGAAGAGGTTAAAGATGCATTGAAATTTGGCAGGGGCGAGTGCTCGAGATATTCAGTTACACTTATGCAGAAAACACTTTATTATGCAAAAAAAATAAGTGACGGAAGTGTTGTAAGAATATCAGTAAGCCAGGATACGGTTTTAAAGCTTTTATTTTCGATGATTTCACCTATAGTTATAACAATAGTTATAGCAATAATCTTATCATCAATTCTTGCGAGAGGTGTATCAAAGAAAGTAGTAGAACCTTTGAATAATCTTGATCTTGATGAACCTTTGAAAAATGATGCATATGGGGAAATTTCACCGCTTTTAAGACATATAGAGCATCAGCACAGACAAATAGATGAACAGCTTGAAGAACTTCAGAAAAAGAAAGATGAATTTCAGGCTACTATTGAAAATATGGATGAGGGACTTATACTTCTTGATGCAAAAAATAATATAATCAGTATAAATCCGGCAGCACAAAAGATTTTTGGCGCAACCGATGAGTGTGTCGGAAAAGATTTTCTTATGATAGAACGAAACCTCTCTGTCGGAAAAACGATAAAAGATGCAATGGAAAAAGGAAAATCAGAGATGGTGCTTAAGAGATACGGACTTGAGTACCGCCTTGGAATAAGTAAGATAGAATCAGCCGGAAAGACACTTGGTGCAGTATTACTTGCTGTAGATGAAACAGAGAAAAGTAATGCAGAAAGGACAAGGAGAGAATTTTCGGCAAATGTGTCACATGAGTTAAAAACACCGCTTCAGTCGATTATCGGCAGTGCAGAACTTATGGAAAATAATCTTGTAAAAGAGGAAGATATGCCAAGATTTGTCGGACATATCCGTAAGGAGGCAGAGAGACTTGTAAAACTTGTAGAAGATATTATACGTCTTTCATGGCTTGATGAAAATAGGGACATGGAAATGGAACTTGTCGACTTAAAAGATATTGCTGAAGAGACAAAAGAAGTTCTGGAAAATGCGGCGAAAGAAAAGAATGTGACAATAAATGTAAGCGGGGATGACATAAAACTCCGCGGGGTAAGAAGCCTGCTATATGAAATTGTATATAATCTTTGTGAAAATGGTATAAAGTACAATAAAGACGGAGGAAGAGTTGACATAATGCTGTCTAAGGAAGCTGAAAAAAATATTATTGTTATTGAAGATACAGGAATTGGAATAAAAGAAGAACAGCAGTCAAGAATTTTTGAACGTTTTTACAGAGTAGATAAAAGCAGGTCAAAGGAAACTGGAGGAACAGGTCTTGGTCTGTCTATAGTGAAACATGCGGCAATGTATCATAATGCAGAAGTTGTGTTGGAGAGCAAAGAAGGACAGGGCAGTAAGTTTACGGTTATTTTTCCGCGGGAGGAGTAGCCGTTAAATAATAAATATGATATACTTTGTTCATCAAATTAAATAACAGGAAGTTGAAGATAATGAACATGAAAATATCAATGATAGCACTTGACCTTGACGGAACATGCCTTGACAGCAAGGGAGAGATGACTGACAGGACAAGAAAAATACTTGAAAAATACGGACAAGCAGGGACTGAGATTGTATTTACAACGGGCAGACCGATTGCAGGTATATTAAAGGAATTGAGAAGCATTCCCGGGACAAATTATGCAATAGCATTAAATGGCGGTCTGGTATATCAACTTGCCGACAACAGTATTATTTACAGAAAAAGTATTGATAAAAGAGAAGTTATGCTTGTAAGAGATATAGTTCTAAGACACGATGCACTTACGGATGTTGCTTCCGGAGGACTTGGCATCGGTGATAAAAAAACGTATGACAGAGCAGAGAACTATATAAAAAATGATGATTTTAGAAAATATTATCTTTCAAGCAGAGGTTCAAAACAAAATCTTTGGGAGAATATTGAAGAACTTGAGAGCGTCGAGAAGATAAACATGTTTTTTAGTGATATGGATGATAGAAGAAAAACACTTGAAGAACTTAAAATACTTAAGACATCTAAGGTGTGCTCGGGCATGCCTAACAATATCGAGATAAACCATGGTGAGGTAAACAAGGGAAATGCCCTTAAATGGCTTTGTGAAAAGCTTGGAATTGATATATCGGAGCTTATAGCATTTGGTGATGGCGGCAACGACATTGATATGATAAAGACGGCAGGATGTGGAGTTGCAATGGCAAATGCCTGTGAAGAGCTTAAAGAGATTTCAGATATTATTACAAAGAGCAATGATGAAGACGGGGTTGCTTATATTTTAGAAAGATACAGCCTGGCATAGAAATAACTTTCTATGCTCAGACTGTATTTTTTTGATATATATTTTGAAAAAAGTTTTTCTCTGATATTATCTTGAAAGTCTGTTTTTTTAGTTCTTTTCATTTAATCTTAATCAAATGTGTAACATATTATGTTAAAAAAAGGTATGTCATGAATCTGCTATTTTAATGAAAAATATTGTATATAATTTTTTTTGAGTCAGTTATATTTTATAAAAAATATTAAATTTTGTATCGTGCATATATGATACAGAAAATGCGGTGAGAAAATTATTTGTATGCAGAAAAGAGGAGTAAAATGAGATACGGTTATTTCGATGATGAGAAAAGGGAGTATGTTATTACAAGACCTGACACACCGGCACCTTGGGTAAACTATCTTGGTTCACCTGAGTATGGTGCTATTATTTCAAATAATGCGGGGGGATACAGTTTTGAGAAGTCAGGTGCAAATGGAAGAATTTTAAGATATGTATTTAATCAGTTTGATGAACCAGGAAGATATATTTACATTAGGGATAATGAATCAAAAGATTACTGGTCAGCATCATGGCAGCCGGTTGGAAAAAATTTAGAGGAATATAAGAGCGAATGTCATCATGGAACAGCTTATACAAGAATGATAGCACAATATGCAGGTATAAGTTCGGAAGTTCTTTATTATGTACCACTTGATAAATCTTATGAAATATGGGATTTAAAGGTTACAAACAATTCAGACAAGAACAGAAAACTTAATGTAACAGGTTATGCTGAGTTTACAAATAACTGTAATTATGAGCAGGATCAGGTAAATCTTCAGTATTCACAGTTTATTACATCAACTCATTTTGCTGGAAATCGTGTAATGCATCATGTACATGGAAATCTTGATGCTTTAAAAGAAAGCGAATACATTGACAATAAAAATGTTTCGATGAGATTTTTAGGAATGGCAGGACAGAAGGTTTCATATTGGTGTGGAAGTAAAGAAGGATTTTTAGGAAGATATCATGATTATTCAAATCCGAACGGTGTAATTAACGGAGCACTTGATAATAAGGGTAATTACAATGGAAATGGCTGTGGTGCGCTTACAACAGAACTTGAACTTGCACCAGGTGAGACAAAGGAAGTTATCTTTATTGTCGGAATGAAATACGATGATGAAGCAGCAAAGATAATTGCAAGATATGATGAAAATGAGAACTTATGTGAGGAAGAACTTGTTGAGTTAAAGAAATTCTGGCATGGAAAACTTGAAAAATTCCAGGTTAAAACACCAAGCGAAGAATTTAATACAATGATAAATACATGGAATGCATATAACTGCTTTATGACATTTATCTGGTCAAGAGCTGCATCATTTACATACTGTGGTCTTAGAAATGGATATGGTTATCGTGATACAGTACAGGATATTCAGGGAATTATACATCTTGCACCTGAAATGGCAGTAGAGAAGATAAGATTTATGCTCTCAGCTCAGGTAGACAACGGTGGTGGACTTCCACTTGTAAAATTCACACACAATCCGGGTCATGAAGATACACCTGACGATGCATCTTATGTTCAGGAAACAGGACATCCTGCATATCGTGCCGATGATGCATTATGGTTATTCCCAACAGTATATAAATATATTTCTGAGACAGGAAATATGGAATTTTTAGATGAGGTAATTCCTTTTGCAAACAAAGATGAAGCAACAGTATATGAGCATTTACAGCGTGCAGTTAAATTCTCTGCTGAGCATCTTGGAAAACATGGAATGCCGGCAGGTCTTTATGCAGATTGGAATGACTGTTTAAGACTTGGAAAAGACGGAGAATCTTCATTTGTTGCAATGCAGTATTATTATGCAATGACAATACTCAGAAAATTTGCAGAATACAAAAATGATGATGAATATGTAAAACAGCTTGATAAACAGCAGGAGGAACTCGGAAAGCTTATTCAGGAAATCTGCTATGACGAGGATCGTTTCATAAGAGGCTTTACAGAAGAAGGAAAAGTTATCGGAAAGCGCACGGATGCAGAGGCTAATATGTGGCTTAACCCTCAGAGCTGGGCTGTAATCAGTAAAGTTGCAGATGAAAAGCAGGGCGAGATTATAATGAACAGTGTACATGACAGATTAAATACTAAATATGGTGCTATTCTTATGGATCCTCCATATCATGCAGAAGCATTCTCAGGTGCGCTTGCAGTTATCTACAATGCAGGTACAAAAGAAAATTCAGGTATTTTTTCACAGTCACAGGGCTGGCTTATACTTGCAGAAGCATTATTAAAACATGGCGACAGAGCGTTTGAATATTTTATGGAGAATTCACCTGCTGCACAGAATGACAGGGCGGAAACAAGGGTTCTTGAACCATATTGCTATGGACAGTTTACGGAAGGAAAAGCAAGTCCAAACTTTGGACGTTCACATGTTCACTGGCTTACAGGAACAGCCTCTACTGTAATGGTAGGATGTGTAGAGGGGATTCTTGGAATGCGTCCGGATTTTGAAGGACTTCACATTGAACCTTCAGTTCCTAAAGAATGGGGTGAATTTGAAATTACAAAGAGTTTCAGAGGCAGCAATCTTCATATTGTTATTAAAAATCCGGGACATATACAGAGTGGCTGTAAAAAGATGGTTGTCAATGGTATTGAAGTTGAAGGAAGTTATATAACTCAGGATATGCTTACTGAAAATACTGAAATAGAGCTTATGATGTCATAAGCTTCAAAGTTGTTTGAAGTTTGAAAAAATCACAGGAGGTTTTATAGATGGGCAAAATCAAATTTACGGATAAGAATGGATCTTTTGTTATTGAAAATCCTGAAAATTACAGTGGCTTATATCTTCCATTAGCAGGGGAGATGGGATTAAAATCAAATATTACACCTTCTATGGCAGGTGATGCAAAGACAGATCAGAATCATTTTTTACTTGAGCCTGTCAGTATTGAAAATTTACATAACAATAAAAATGGAAGAAATTTCTGGTGTCGTATAGAGGGAAATGGTATTTGGTCTGTATCAGGAGCATCTGCTTTACAGGAAGCTGAGAAATTTACGGCTTCTCAGGACGAAAGTAAAATAGAAGCAGGACTTATGTGGCAAAAACTTACAAGAATCTCAAAAAAATATGGAATTAAATCAGAAGTGCTATCATTTGTGCCAACTGATAAAAATACTGAGATTATGTATGTTACATTGGAAAATACATCGGCTGAGAGTATTAAATTTACACCTGTTGCAGCAATTCCATTATATGGAAGAAGTGCAGATAATATCAGAGACCATAGACATGTGACTTCTCTTTTACACAGAATTTCAACACAGGAATATGGTATTGAGGTTTCACCTGTTTTATCATTTGATGAAAGAGGACATCAGAAAAATAGTACAACATATTTTGTTTATGGTTCAAAAGAGGATGGAACAAAGCCTGAAACATTTTATCCTACAAATGAAATGTTTATAGGTGAAGGTGGAAGTTTTCTGAATCCGGAAGCAGTAAGAACTGTAAAGGAAGGTGTAAAGGCTGGAGCAAAGATTCAAGGAAAGGAAGCTGTCGGAGCTTTAGCGTTTGAAAGTGTAGAATTAAAAGCAGGTGAAAAGACAGGTTATATAGTAGTGGCAGGTATAACTGATGATGTTTTAGAAATAGAAAAAACTACTGTTTTATACAGAACAAAAGAAGCTGTGCTTGAATGTTTTGAAAATACAAAAAGACATTGGGTTGAAAAAGTAAATATTGACTTTGAAATGAACGATGACTTAGTTGACAATTATCTTAAATGGATATGTTTCCAGCCAATACTTAGAAGAATTTACGGCTGTTCTTTCCTTCCTTATCATGACTATGGCAAAGGAGGAAGAGGTTGGAGAGATTTATGGCAGGATTGTCTTGCACTTCTTGTTATGGAACCTGATATGGTTCGCAAAATGATAGTTTCTAATTATGGCGGTGTGAGGATTGATGGAACAAATGCAACAATAATAGGAAACGGACAGGGTGAGTTTATAGCAGATAGAAATAATATAACGCGTGTATGGATGGATCATGCTTATTGGCCGTTTGTTACGACTAAGCTTTATATAGATCAGACAGGTGATCTTGATATATTTCTTGATAAGGTGTCATATTTTAAGGATAGACAGTCATTAAGAGGAATGGCACATGATGATGATTGGAAAATTGAATATGGAAATACTCAGAAAACGGTTTGTGGTGCTGATTATTTTGGAACTGTTATTGAGCATATTCTTTTGCAAAATCTTTGTGCGTTCTATGATGTTGGAGAACACAATGAAATGAGACTTCACGGAGCCGACTGGAATGATGCTCTTGATATGGCATGGGAAAAGGGTGAAAGTGTTGCATTTACATGTGCATATGCGGGAAATTTAAAAGATATTGCATATTATTTAAGAAAGTTTGAAAGTAAAGATGGAATTTGTGTTATTGAGGTCGCAAAGGAAATGGAATGTCTGTTTAGAAAAGGGGAGGAATTGTATGAAAGCCCTCACAAAAAACAGGAGCTTCTTTCTGAATATACTTCACTGTGCAGTCACAATATAAGTGGTGAAAAAGCTGTATTAAAAATAGGCAGTATATGTGAAAATCTCGAAGAAAAAGCAAATTGGCTTATGAAAAACATTCGTGAAAATGAGTGGATAAAAGAAGATGACAATACGGGCTGGTTTAACGGTTATTATGATAATCATGGAAAAAAAGTAGAGTATTATAAAAAAGATGATGTTCGTATGATGCTTACAAGCCAAGTATTTGCGATAATGAGTGGTACTGCAGATGAAAAGCAGGTAAAAGCAATTTGTAATAGTGCAGATAAATACCTCTATGAAAAGAATGCAGGAGGATACCGTCTTAATACAGATTTTAAAGAAGAAAAATTTGATTTTGGAAGGATGTTTGGATTTGCATATGGTGAAAAGGAAAACGGAGCCGTATTTTCACATATGGCAGTCATGTATGCAAATGCATTATATAAGAGAGGATTTATAAAAGAGGGTTACAAGGTACTTAAAAATTTGCTTGACAGTGCAATGGATTTTGAAAACAGTGTTATGTATCCGGGAATACCTGAGTATTTTGACAATGAGGGACGCGGACTGTATGCGTATCTTACAGGTGCAGCGAGCTGGTATATGCTTACAATGATAACAGAAGTTTTTGGAGTAAGAGGAGAATTTGGAAATCTTGTTATAAAACCAGCACTTCTTCCAGAGCAGTTCGATAAAGAGGGTAAAGCTGCAATAAAACTTAAATTTGCAGGAACAACGTTAAAGATTACGATTCATGCGGATGTTGACAATATACATCATAACAATGGAGTGTATGACAAAATAATAAGGGTAGAGTGTGATGGAAATGAACTTGAGACTGCTGATTTAGGGAAAGTTGTAATAATGAAAAAAATGATTGAAGAAATGTCTCATGAAAAATGTCATGAAATTGAAGTTTTTATAAAATACTAAAGAAGATAATTGAAATATATCTTATAATAAGATGTTATTAAAAAACAAAAGGGAAAATTGATGTAAAAATTAATTTTCTCTTTTGTTTTTTATGAATAAAAATGGTGTATCATTACCACATTGATTTATAATATTTGTCACGATATTTCTTTGGGGTTAAACCCATAAAATTTTCAAAAGTTTTAGTGAAATGACTTTGTGATGAAAAAGAAAGATAGTTTGCTATATCGATCAATGATTTATCTGAATAGCGGAGCAGATGAGTTGCTTTTTCTATTTTTTTTTCGCGAATATAATCACTGATGGAAACACCAAGATTTTGTTTAAATACACGGGAAAGATAGTTCTCTGAAAGCCCTGTATAATCAGCAAGAGTGGTTATTGTGATACGTTCTTTGATGTGACTGTATATATAGTTTACACATTGCATAACAGGTTTGGAGAGAATTGAACTTTTCTTTAAAAGAACCATTTTTCCGGTAAAATCCTTTGCCATTTCATGATGAAGATCGGCTACCTGGCGTATTGTAGTGCATGAGTCCATCTTTAGTATATAAAAGTCACTTAGGCGATATGCCTGCTCAGCTTCAAGACCTCCATCAATACAATATCTTGTAATCATAGCAGTAGTGACAACAAAATGGTATTTTATGTTTGTCAGAGGATTTTGCGAGAGAACGCCTGTGCCTTCAAGGTTTATAAAAGCATCTTGTTTGCAATTTTCAATTACAGCGTCCATATCCCCTGCTTTAACTGAATTATAAAAAGAATATTCAACATCAGGGGCACGATGAAGTATTTCGAATTCGCTGTTTGAAAGTTCTGTATTTACCCATTCTTCTGATAATGACATAACTTTTCCTCCTAAAATAGTGTTAAAATTCGATATAATAGTGTTAATATTTAACATTATGACATGAATCTGTTATTTTTACAAGTGAATTAGTATAAGGTATGCGACAAATGGAGTAATATATGACTTGTAAACGAGAAATGACATAAAGTTATGTCGAACGATTAAAAATATATTCTAGGAGGAATGAGAAATGAAACGCAGATTTTTAAGTTTAGTGCTTGCATCGGCAATGAGTGTTACAATGCTTGCCGGATGTGGAAACAAGGCAAATGATGGGACGTCAGGAAAAAGTGGTCAGACAGAAGAGGGAAAGATAATAAATATCTATTCATGGAACGATGAATTTCGTCAGAGATTAGAGGCTGTTTATCCACAGGTAGAATCAACATCAAAGGATGGAACAGTCACAAAGCTTAAGGATGGTTGTGAGATTCACTGGATTATCAATCCAAATCAGGATGGTGTATATCAGCAGAAACTTGACGAAGCACTTGGAAGACAGGCTGATGCATCAGCAGATGACAAAGTTGATATTTTCCTTTCAGAGACAGATTATGTATTCAAATATACTGATAAAGATGCGGATGTTGCGATGCCTTTAAAAGATCTTGGAATTGATACGGATAAAGAGTTTAAAGATCAGTATGACTTTACAAAGACAACAGCTTCAGACAGCGATGGTGTTATGAGAGGTTCTACATGGCAGTGCTGTCCGGGACTTCTCGTTTATAGAAGAGACATCGCAAAGAAAGTATTTGGAACAGATGATCCGGAAAAGATTGGTGAGAAGGTTAAGGATTGGGATACACTTAAGAAATCAGCAGAACAGTTAAAAGCAAAAGGATATTATACATTTTCATCATATGCTGACACATTCCGTTTATATGGAAACAGTATTTCAAAATCATGGGTTACACCTGGTGATTCACCAGATACTACAGTTGATGTAGATTCAAAAGTCATGGATTGGATAAATGATTCAAAACAGTGGCTTGATGCAGGATACTTTGACAAGACCGTAAAGGGGCAGTGGAATGATGACTGGAATAAAGCCATGGGTTCAAAATCTAAAGTATTTGCATTCCTCTTCCCAGCATGGGGAATTGACTTTACATTAAAGCCAAACTGGGATGGAAAAGAAGGCGAGTGGGCTGTTACAAATCCTCCACAGGAATATAACTGGGGCGGTTCTTACATACACGCAGCAGCAGGGACAGATAATGTTAAGCATGCAAAAGAAATTATTCTTGCACTCACAGCAGATAAAGACAATCTTTTAAAGATTTCAGAAGAATATTCTGACTTTACAAACACGAAATCCGGAATGAAAGAGGCAGCAGAAAATGATGAAAAATATGCTTCTAAATTCCTTGGTGGTCAGAATCCGTTTAAGTATTTCGCACCTGTTGCAGAAAATATTAAAATTGCACCATTGTCAGCATATGATCAGGGATGTGTAGAGCTTATACAAAACTCATTCAGTGATTATTTCCAGGGAAAAGTTACTTATGACAAGGCAAAGAAAAACTTCGAGACAGCAATTGAAGAGCGTTATGCAGATGTTAAGAAGGTAAATTGGGCTAAGTAGCAGCAATTATAAAAGGGACAAATAAAAATATTGTATTATACAGTCACAAAGATGTGGCAATATAACAGGATTTAGTTATAATGAAAGTATGGCTGAATCCTGTTATAAGAAATGAAATACTCCAAGTTTATAATGATATTTAGGAAAGGAGTGGGATTATGAAAAAGAAGAAAAAAAGTGTAAGTTACGCTAAATGGGGTTATATATTTATACTTCCATTTTTCATAACTTATATTATATTTTCATTAATACCGCTGTTAGATACAATAAGGTATAGTTTTTTTGAGTATTATCGTACCGGAATAAAAGAAGTAGGACCAAACTTTATTGGAATGAAGAATTATGTAAGTCTTCTGAAATCAGATATGATTCTATATGGAAAAAACACACTTATAATGTGGATTATAGGATTTATTCCTCAAATAGTATTTGCACTTATTTTGGCAAACTGGTTTACTGATATTCGTTTAAAGATTCGTGGAAAACAGTTTTTTAAGGTCGTTATTTATCTTCCAAACCTGATTATGGCATCAGCGTTTGCGATGTTGTTCTTTACACTCTTTTCTACAAACGGACCTGTAAACTCAATAATGTTGTCTGTTGGATTTATTAAGAAGCCGATTGACTTTTTAGGTTCTATATTTGGAACGAGGTCGCTTATAGGATTTATGAATTTCCTTATGTGGTTTGGAAATACAACAATCATGCTTATAGCAGCAATAAACGGAATAAGCATGGAAATTTTTGAAGCTTGTGATCTTGATGGATGTAATAGCATACAGAGATTTTTTTATATTACACTTCCGATGATAAGACCAATTCTTGCATACACATTAGTAACATCTATTATCGGTGGACTTCAGATGTTTGATGTTCCACAGATACTTACAAATGGACAGGGAAATCCGGATAGATCTTCTATGACGCTTATAATGTT
>ERZ772863.621-NODE-621-length-39177-cov-48.654517_pt1 | contig 39177 bp, 32 predicted proteins | sample MGYA00512134_ERZ772863 | MGnify/ENA primary metagenome ERZ772863 (study PRJEB29015, sample SAMEA2737659) | human gut metagenome | biome: human gut; feature: human-associated habitat; material: faeces | place: China | collected 2012 ...
CCTTGCAATACGTTTAATTTTCATTATTTGATATAATAGATAACTTCTTATTATCCTTCTAGTCTAATAATTTGCTGTTAGCATATAAGTTGTTGAAAAATTTTTATAATTGCAAACAGATTTTTGAAATATTAAGAATCAAAAAGTGTAAGAAAGATCAGATTCATGAAATACCATACTATAATAAATATATGGTTGAAAAGAAAGTATAAAATTGATGCATATTATTGGAATAATGCAGTACATAGGAGGCATAAAAATAACAATTGTGGAACTTGTTATTTAATTTAGGTTTATACACAGGAAAAACAATGAGATAAAATAGACATGGAAGTAATAATCACAGTCATTGCAATATGCATTAAAATAGAGTATGATATAACATATGTAAATTTATGAAAATAAGGAAAATCAGGAAGGAGCAAGTCAACCATGAAAGGGTACCATTACATCAAAAGAGGAATTGATATCATATTAAGTGGGATGGCGATCGTGATTTTATCACCACTCCTTCTTTTTTTATGTATTGCGATCAAACTGGATACACCGGGACCGATATTATTTAAGCAGAAGCGTGTCGGCATCCACCGGAGTTTCTTCCAGATTTACAAATTCCGTACCATGCGGATTGACACACCGAAGGATGTGCCGACACATATGCTGGAGAATCCGGAGCAGTACATCACAAAGGTAGGAAAATTCCTGCGCAAAACCAGTCTGGATGAACTGCCGCAGATTTTTAATATCTTCAAAGGAGAAATGAGTATCGTAGGACCGCGGCCGGCACTGTGGAATCAGGATGATCTGGTAGCAGAGCGTGAGAAATATGGTGCCAATGATGTGACACCGGGGCTGACCGGGTGGGCGCAGATCAATGGCAGAGATGAACTGGAGATTCCGGACAAAGCAAGACTGGATGGCGAATATGTCAAACATTTGGGACCATGGATGGATCTGAAATGTTTTCTTGGCACAATTGGCTCCGTGCTCATGCACGATGGCGTGGTTGAAGGTGGAACCGGCGAACTGAACAAAGAGGAAGAAGAGACAGAAGCACACAAAAGCGAAACAGCACAGAGCAGCGCGAAAAAGAAAACCATTGCAAAAGACACAGAAGAAAGTGAAAAGGGCAGGAGAAAAAAGAAGATTCTGATCACCGGAAGCGGCAGTTATGTGGGAACTTCCGTGGAGGCATGGCTGAGACAATGGCCGGAGTACTACCAGGTTGACACGCTGGATATGAGAACCCAAACATGGCGGACACACGATTTTTCTACATATGATGTGGTCTATCATGTGGCGGGAATCGCACATGCAGATGTGGGACAGGTGACGGAAGAAGAAAAGAAGCAGTATTACCGTGTGAATACAGATCTGGCAGTAGAGACAGCCGAAAAAGCCAAAAAGGAAGGCGTGCAGCAGTTTCTCTTTATGTCTTCTATGATTGTATACAGCGGATGTAGAGAAAAGAAAATTACAAAAAATACAGTTCCCAAACCATTGAATTTCTATGGAGACAGCAAATGGCAGGCGGATCAGAAAATACAGGCACTGGCAGATGAACGTTTTAAGGTTGTTGTATTGCGCCCGCCGATGATTTACGGAAAGGGATCAAAGGGAAACTATCCACAGCTTGCAAAACTGGCAGGAAAACTTCCGCTATTTCCGATTGTACATAATCAGCGTTCCATGCTTTATATAGAAAATCTGGCACAGTTTGTCAAACGGATGATCGACAACGAAGAGACCGGAGTGTTTTTCCCACAGAACGAGCAGTATATCAATACTTCGGATCTGGTGCAGATGATCGCTGTGGTAAAAGGACACCGGCTTGTGATGGTTCCAGCGACTGGCTGGATCATCCGGCTGATGAAAAAGATTCCGGGAAAAATTGGCATCCTGACGGGCAAAGCGTTTGGTGACAGTGTGTACGATATGCAGATGAGTGAATATAAGGAAGAATATCGTGTGTGTGACTGGAAAGAGTCGGTAAGAAGGACGGAAGGATAAGAGCTGGAATGGGAAAATCTTGCATAAATAAAAGAATTAAAGTATGATACTACTGAAAAGATGATAAATAGCTTAATGGTATGCATTCGAAGGTTTAGGAGATAGAAAAGCGTGAGAATAGACAAACTGCAAGTGCATGAAGATGCAGAAACGCATCTGGTTTTGGCAGAACCGGTGGAGCCTATGAACGGCTGGGATGTCAATACAATTCTGGAAGATTACACGGATACCGAAGTATATAACAGGAAGACAACGGAACTCTTAGAGCAAATAAATGTGTATCTGAATGAAAAAGCATATGATGAGGCAGCTGAGTATACAATTTAAAAATTTGTGTTTAAAATACGCAGATGGTATTTCTTCCAGAAATTGTAAGACATGCACTGGGCTTCCATTATGCAAGGGGAGCCAGACCGAAAGAACTTTCCTTATTGTTGAAACATTAGAGATTACGATTGACATTGTAGAAACTGTGATAGGACAGATTAATAGAAAGAGTGGAGGTTTAGGGATGCCGTACGTGTCACCTGTTGTTGAAAATGATTTTAAAGACCGGTTGAACAAGTGCGTAGATATTATTAAAAATTCGAGTATCAAATATCAGAGTTTTGGGATTTTTGGAAGCTACGCGAGAAATGATTATAAGGCCAGCAGTGATATCGACTTTTGCATCATAGTTCCGGAAAAACCGGAAAGATGGATGATGGGAGCCTTGCGGGAAGAACTCGAGATGTTGCATGCGGATGTGGTTTTTGTAACACCGCAGTATTTCGAACATGATAATTCAAAGTTTACACAACAGTTAAGAAGAGATTATAAGGAGTTGAAAATATGATAAAGGCAAATTCTTATTATTCTATTGCGTGCAATGAATTCTGGTATTTAAGGGATGCAGTGTCACCTGTATACTGCAATCCGGCTGCAGCTTCGGCACAGCAAATTGCAGAAAAAATGTTGAAATCTGTGGCAGAACTGGTTTGTACTGGAATTGAAAAACTAATGACATCCCATAATTTGCGTGCCTTATACGATGAGATTAAAAGGGTGGATACTTCCTTGCAATTAGAGAGGAAGGATCTGGCATTACTCAAAGACTATTATTATGATGCAAGATATCCGGGGGATAATTTTGTTATTGTGACAGTGGATGAGCTACGTGAGGCATTGGAGATCATGCTTGACGTTGTAGAAGCTGTAAATTGCTGGAGAACGTCTCATGAATTGGAGATATTAATTGCTGATCCGAGAGGGGAGTTTCAATCAGCGATGAGCAGATTGAAGCAGGAAGGGTAAACTGCCAAAATGAGCGGTTACAGTTTGCAGGGTGACTTGTGAACTGTAACGGAAAGAGTACGATTGAAAAATGATTTCCAAAAGATAAAAGACCATAAATAAGGGAGAATACCCATGGACGATACAAAAACAGAAATCATAAAACAAATATGCACAGGAGACTGGAAGGCAATCCCGGTTACAATGGGATTAAAATTTTTGAATGAACACCAGTTTACCCAAATCTTTGTGGATGCCGGAAAACAAATCAGGGAGTTTCGGCGGTATGGAACCGAAGAAACGGAACTTCGCAATGTTATATTTTGTGAAGAAAATATGAAATTACTGGCAAAACACATGCGCCCGGTAGATGATTACACGTGGTTGGAGAGACTCGTGATCTGTGTCGACAACTTAGTCAATGGGAGTGCTATGTCTGAGGATAATAAAAAAACGAGTAAACAACGTTTTGTGGAGATTGTAACAGACAAATGCCGTAAAATTCTGCCGGAAATTTATGGAAGATCACGGCTTGAAGAAATTGGTCAGGGAATGGAACAAATGAACAGCCGAATGGATCGATTAGAGCGTGCGACACAAAATATCATTGATATGGGGAGCCGACAGAACCAGGAAGAACGTCTGCAGCAGAGGATGGAGACAGAAAAGAGACCGGAGACAGAGAAAAACATGCAGCAGAATGGTCCGACGGATATAGGGCAAATAGCCAAATGGGATTTATCCGATCAACAGGTGGAAGGACTGTTTGGACCAAAAGAAAACCGGTACAAAGATATCAGTCAGCTTACTGAAGCATGGAAGAAAGAACGTAATGTTTATCCGGGGTGGTACATTCTTCCCTACAACATATGCGCAGAACTAAACAGCAAAACAAGAGAAGAAGGACTGTTGCAAAGCCATACATTTGTTGATTTAAATCGGATGTTTCTGTTTGCATATGAACTTGCGTGGCGCTACGAAAAATGTATGCATTTGTATTCCGATTATGAGATCCATCACTTGTCCATAATCTGGGACAATTATTATGAAAAGGAAATCAAAAGCTGGAGTCACGAATCTGCGATATATGAAACAGAAAATATAAAGAAATGGTTTTATATTGGTCAGGTACTGCTTCGTGTATATCGCGAGGAGGGAAGAACAGAAGCGTGGAAAGATACCTATACGAGACTGAAAGCGTATGAGTCTTATGGGGTAAACGGAACCATAGATCTGCAGTTAGAGAAAGCAAAACAGGAGTATCATAGATTACAAATTCCGGCAATGCGAAGATCAATTGCCCATTGTCACCCGGACAAAGAACATTATGAACAGCGTTTGCAGATATTGGGGCTACAGGCGGAACTGGATGAACTAGAAAGTGTGATTCCTGCATTGCAGCAGCTTATGCAGGATATACAGGACGCAGAGATATCGAACGGGAGCAATGGACTGTATTTCAAAACGCTCAGAGTGAGTATTCTGCAATTATATATGCTTTGTGTACAGGGAAAATGGGATTATACGCAGAAATTTGAAATTCATTTACAAGAAATTCATCGGATACAGGAAGATATAGATAGTAATTGTGCATTATTTGACTGGGAAATGTGGAAAGACAACGTGCAACATAAATTGCTTCGCTGGCATGTGCGCAAGTACGAGCAGAGAGAAGCGTTTCCGTTAAATCAGGAATATCGTACAATCATACAGGGAACGGGCAATGCATGTGAACCGGCATACCATTTTTACCGCTTGTTGGATAAGCTGGCATTACCATTAAAATGTGGGTATGTCACACTGCTGGGAGATTTGGAACAGCCATGGATCGAAGCAGTGTTGGAACAGATGGATTACCTTGGGTTATTTTTACTGTGTCGTGGGTGCTACAGCAGAACGATCGAAACATTGGTGGATCGCGCATGGCTGTGTACACTTTCACCGGATGTAGCGGGAAATATGGTTGCATTTCTGATTCATGCTCTTTCGGACAATATGGAAGAAATGGCGGATCAGGAACGTCCACAGGCAGGGGGAATTCTTACACAGATATTCTCAAATGTTCCCGAACTGCTGATCCGGTTTATGAGCCGATGCCCAGATGCACAGCAGGAAGATGCTTTATTGCTTGCAAAACAATTGATGGAATCAGAAGAACTTCCGGTATCATTTTCGATGGCAGAGTTGGGTGTTGGAATTATGGAAAATGTATCTGAAGCGAAGAAGTCACAAATGCTGGACGTAATGCTGCAGACAAAAATTGTAGAGCACAAGACCATGCATGGACATGGGGATGGAATTGACATTTTCAGTTATTATTTCCGGAAAGAAGATATCGGTCCGTTGCAGAGAAAGTGTATTGTAAGACCAGAAACTATAGCATGGTTACTAGAAATTCCGTCTGAGGCAGGATATGAATGGAGAACCAAAGTGCTTCGTCTGGAAACTTTGTACCGTCTGCAGCTATTGGATGAAAAACAGCAGCAGGCATATGCTGCATTACTTTGGCATTATGTATCAGAGACAACAGGGCTTCCGGAGGGAAAGGATCTGCACCTGTTTGCTTATGAAAAATTACCGTGTCTGGATGCAAATATTCCAGTAAAATCTATTAAACAATGGTTTCTATCGAGGCGTTTGCAGGATCAGTTTGAAGATCAGCAGGGATGCAGAAGTACAATGGGAAAAATCCCTTATCTGGATGAGCTGGTTCTGGTCTGTGAAAATATGGAACCGGGATATTGGAGCCAAAAGGAAACGGAACAGCTTCTACAGGATATGCAGGCATATTGGTGTATTTTAAGAGGAAAACTAGAACAGGTGCGCCCGGAGAGCTTTGCAGCAGACGAATTTCGGAACCGGGCACAGAAAATAGAGAAAACGGCCGCTGCGTTGTGTCGCAATACAGGTATGATAAGTACGCTTGTATCCGAACAATTACAATCAATGCTGCAGGAAATGTGTGCGTATAATATCAGCATCAAAGAACTGGAAATTCAGATAGCTAATAGTGATGCTCTGGCAGCATCCGTTTGCGAAGAAATGCAATCTTCTGAAAAAGAACTTACGATAGGGGCACAGACTGCAGCTTATCAGTATATTATGGCACATCCCACGGCAGAGGAGGCACAGGTCCTATTGAATGAATTCCTGAATATCCTGCGGTACCGAAAGACACCGGGGCTGGTGTCTGCGATATACTTTCTTCATAATCTGGTTTATGCAGATTGTCAGATCATACGGCAACGCGACAACCAGAACCACATGGATGCATGTCTGGAAATGCTTGCAGATATTCTGCGAGTCGAGCAGGATTGTGATATGCCGGTCAAAGATATTCTGCATGCCCGAAAAGCATGCATGTCTCTTGCGTTCCGGATGTATCAGATGCCGGAGACAAGCGGGGGAAAAGGCGTGCAGCGCTGGAAAGAGATTGCGGCAGATGAGTGTGAAATGAATGAGATTCGGCAGGAATGGGTGTGGTAGATATGATTAAAGTGTGTTACTATGGTAAATAAACTGAAACTGTAAATATTAAGAATAAAGAGTGGAGAATATATGACACAGGAAAATGAACTAATAGAAACTTCCTTAAATGAGATATATAGAAAAATCAGTATTCAACAATATAAAACAGATATGGGATTTAAGGCGTTAGCAGAAGGGGTACATGATAATTTGTTTGTAATACCTGAGTATCAGAGAAAATATCGATGGACAAAGCAACAGGTGGAAGAATTGGCGACTTCCCTCCTTCGTGATTTACCAATTCCACCAATCTATGCATTCCGAAATGAAAATGGACAGCTTGAAATTTTGGATGGACAGCAGAGAGTGATGAGTCTGTATTTTTATTATATTGGAAGATTTTTTGCGGATACGCAACAAAACGTATTTGATTACAGAGAACTGGATATTGATCACACAAGTAATTTTGAAGAAGCTCTTGCAAAGAAATACGATATTGTTCCAACGAAGTTTTATATGATTTTTGGAAAGGAAAAATGTGATATTACCTATGCGACACTTCCAAAAGACATTAAAAGAAAAGTTGATTACACTACTATTTCGGTTGTAGAAATAAAAACATCAATGATAGATAATCCAGAAGCTACACTGCACAAAATATTCACAAACCTTAATAATGGTGGAACACGCTTGTCAGATCAGGAAATGAGAAATGGCGTATATCCTTGCAAATTTAGCAAAATGATAGATGCTATAAATCGAAATGATCTCAAATGGAGAAAATTGTATGGTCATATGAGTGACAAATATGATGATATGGAAAAACTATATCGTTTTTGTGCTATGAAAAAGTTTGTGAAATATGATGGAATGGATTTTCAAATAAAAGGAGATTCTGGTACAATCAAAATCAAAGAGTTTATTGATGCTTTTACGGAGCAGGCATTTTATTTTACGTCAGAAGAAGTCGAAGAATATCAGGAAAGTTTAGAAAAATTCTTTTGTAGATTAGATATTAGCCGTGAAAACTTTAATAAGGTTTTGATTACGGAAGGGATTTTTGTGGTTTTAGAAAAAACACATATTAATGTATTAATTACGGATGAAATATATAATGACATTTCTGAAGATGCAGGAATAAAAAGTACAATGAATGCGCGGACCTTTTCACGCACAAATATGAATAAAAGGTGGAAAATGATATATGACTTGTTATCAGGCTATGGTCAGTGACTTGTGTGAAAAAATGATTGGTGAACAATTGCCATATAAAGATACCATTTTATTGGGGGATAATTCCAGTGGTAAATCGGATGTTTTAAAAGGCATCATAGAGAACGGTGACAGGCGGAAGTATTATTTTATTGATGCAGTGAATCGCGAATTTGATGTGAAACAAATTACCTTTGAAAAGGAAAAAAATATAGTATACTCTTCCAAAATAAATGATACTCGGTTAAATGAAGATATTTTTAATCATAAGGATTCGTTCTATTATGGAGGAACACCAAAGGCTATTGAAGATTTTTATTTTAATTATAAAGAACGGTTAGAGAAACTTATACAGATTTTTTTGCAGATAAAATTTGAAGTGAAACAGGAACTGACAGGAGCAGTAGTTTACGTTAATGATGAAAGATTTAGTTTATCAAGTGGTTATCAAGCGTTAATTAGAATTTTTTTGGAAATATTATATTATGAGGACACGATGCATGAAGGCATAATTGTTATAGATGAGATAGATGAGTTTTTATCTGTAAAAAATTGTGGAAAAATATTTGATTTTCTAAGAATAAATTTTCCAACATTAAACTTTATTGTAACAACGCATTCCGCAGATCTGATTGCTGAAACAGAAAATGCTAATATTGTTTTACTGAGAAATACGAATTATGAAGTGTTAGATGCAGGAGATTTTAGAAGCATATCACAAGTATATGACTTGTTTAAGGATGTTTTCAAAATTGAAAAGGAAAAAACATCAAAGGAGGTAATTGATACAAAATTGCGCGTGTTATTTAACAATAAAATGTCGGGCATTTGGAATGAAGAATGTGAAAATGAGCTTTGTACTATAAAGGCAGGAAAAATTACAAAGGTACAGAAAATGATCATAAAACAAATTGAGGAGTGGAATGTGTGAAAAACGATTTTTTCTTATTGGATATTCCTGATTTTTCGCCATCTTATGAGGAAAAAATTGAGTATGGATATAAAAACAAGGCCGGGAAAAATTTATTAGAATTGCTAAGAAATATAAGCAAAAATCATTGTATGTATTGTTATGCCCTACTTAAAAGTGATAGAGTAGACACAGGAAATCTTGAACATAGTATTGAAAAGAAATTAGATGAAGAACATTTAGAAGAATGTGTTCAAAATATTGCGCTTACGTGTAGTCACTGTAATCAGTCGCTAAAAAGGACTGGAGAAGAAGAACGATGTAAAAAAATCCTTCCACAGATAGAATTATTTCGAGAAAAAGTGAATTGTAGTGGGAAAATGTGCAAGCAGGAATGTGGTCCATATAAAGAATTAAAACAGGAATATGGTAAAGTGTCACGGATTATTTTACAACCACATGGCGTACATGGAATAAATTCACAATTGAAATATTGTCTGCAGTATGATGTGAAAAATGCAGAGTTTATTCCAAGTACGAGATACCAATACGATGAGAATGATATTGATTACATAGAGCATCATATTAATCAGTTTCGATTGAATGATATTGGATTTAAAACGAATGCGTTGGTGGAATTCCTTGAAGATGTGATAAATGCAGATGGAAAATATAGAGCAAAAAAGGAGTATTCTAATTATATTGTAGATTTGTTTATGGAAAAATTAAAAGATTTTTCACAAACGGATATTTTGAAATTATGTGAAAACTTATATACGCAGTATTTTTTGGAGTTTCGGAGTGAATAGTATGTATAATGCCAAATTGCGTTGGAAAAAGAATTTGTGGATGAAGGAATAAAAAATGATTTTTCCGGCAAAACCGGTTGGATGATAAGTCTGACTGGTTTTTTACATTGAGTAAGATAAAGGTTCGTGATATAATAAAAATAATATTTATTGGATTTGGGGTTACGGAAGACAGAGGACAAGAGAATGCATATAGTTAAGGAACTTATCGATAATATATCATCAACAAGCCTGAATAGATTTCTTACCGAACAGAAAATTGCAAATGAGCAGAGGCTGTCTTTTTCAGACCATCGGGTTTTACTAGAACAGCTTTGTCAAAGCGGATTGATTTCTGTTGAGGATCTGAATGATTTTTTCTTTCAAGAATTATTATATGGTCATCATCGATTGATGCGCGTGTATTCATTAACTGCTTCGACCTGTTTGCGCTTAAAGAGCAGGGATTCGTGGGGCAGACTTATGCGCAAATTCCAGATCCCCGATTGGACGTACAACCAGATCATAGAGACGATCCCACAGAAGGAAGACTCCACGAAGCTTGCAGCGATACAGGAAGAAAGAAGAAATGGAAATTTAATCAGGGTGCATCTGATTTTTGTGTTCTGCATGTTAAAAGATTCTGCAGGTCAGATCGAGGAGGAGTGTTCCTATCTTCCGGTAACTATTGACCTGGAACAGCGCTGCATGATTGTTAAAGTATGGAATCAGCATGGAATTATACAGGAGAGCCGTCCGCAGATTCAGCTTGATAAAATCTATAGTATCGTAGAAAAAAACTTAGAACTGGAATTGGACAACAATAGAGCGGCTGATCCGCAGAATGTATTGTATGACATGAGCAAAGAATTGTTCAACCAGTTTTTTGAACGGCTTCCAAATATAAAAGAGATTGATGATAAGAGAGAGAGCCTTAGCAGCATTATCGATGCAATGTTACAAAATATTCCGTTGCATCATGTAGAACAAAAAGACGGAAAATTATATATGCCGGATGGAATCATTAATTTAGAGGAAGAACTATATCGCCTGATTCAACAGACCGCATTATATGATTACCGGGAAGATCATGCATTGAATACGCTTCTTCCAAGCGATGAAAAATATATATCAAAAATTCGATTCAGTGACAGAGATAATCTGTCGGCAAACTTAACAGGAGAAAATGGTGTAGATTGTATTTATGATGCCAAGACGTTTATGTGTATCAGGGATTCTTTGGATATCGTGAAAAGAATTATTTCCCTGACGGTCAATTTTCCAAGAGCGCGAGGGGTATTACAAGTGAAATATGAAGCTGATAATTATCAGTTTCTGACGCTGCACATTTTGGAAGGAAAATATTATTCGGAAGAAGAATTCCAGCAGATATGGGGGCTTTATAAAGAGTATGAACGAAAGAGAAGCGGTTCGGCAATGTATGAAAATCCTGCCGCAGTTGACACAAAGGCAATGTAAACAGTTTACGACGCAGGACCTGAGTGAACGGCTGGATCTGGAAATGACATATACCAAAAGTATGCTGCAGGTTCTGTGTGCAAAAAATCTGGTTCGAAAAGAACTGCACTATAGCTGTCCACAATGCCATAGTCAGAATGTCTTCGTATGTGATGGAATTGCTGCTTCGTATCAATGCTATCACTGTCAGGCAATCCTGGAACCGGCACGGGTAGAAAACGAGGGGAGACCGTTTTACAGTGTTTCCAAGGATGACTTTATGCAGTATACAAAAGAAACGTATCCGGATATCTTTTATATGACATGTGAGCCGGAAAAAGAAATTATTCCATTTCGTCCGGTGGTTGTAGAGCAATCGGAAGAAAATGTTGCTCCGGTGACCGGGGATGACAAGGTAGAGATGGTAGAGGATAAAGATGAGAAAACGGATAATGACCTTGAGAAGCGTGTGGTTAGCTTGGAAAATGATAAAAAGGGGAAGAATCTGTTTTGGGCGATTGTAAAGATAATTGTATGGGTTACATTTATGCTGCTTGCCTCTTGGTTTGTCTTGTATGAAATGCTCGATATTTTTGTCTTTAAGGATCAACATGCCTTTCTTTATGAGATGTTTATGTTTGCAATGAAGGGAAGTGTGATTGAGACAAATGATTGGGGCGGTATATTTATAACTATCATTGGTGGAATATTGACTTTGGTGGTTGGTGGAATTGATGTATTGGGATGGAAGAAGATACATCAATATTACCATACTATAAAAGAAGAATTAATTAGTTGAGTATTTGGTGAAAGGAAAAGATGAAACGAGTTCTGATGCTGGCGTCCGTCGCCTCTATGATCGATCAATTTAATATGCCAAATATTGCCTTGTTGCAGAAACTGAAGAAAAATATTCAAGCGAGAAATAAAAAATGAAAATATGTATTATCCATTGTTTTGATACCTATGAGCATCGTGTAGACCTTTTACACGATTACTTTAAAGCGAAAGACGCAGAGGTAACCGTCATTACCTCTGATTATATGCACTTTGAAAAAAGAAAACGCACGGATCAAAAAGAAGATTTTAAGTATGTAGAAGCTATTCCATATACATCGAATCTATCAATTAAAAGATTGTGGTCACATTTGAGACTATCCAGAAGCATCTTTGCAGAGATAACAGATGAAAAGTTTGATTTGTTATGGGTATTGATTCCACCAAATTGTTTTGTGCGGGATGCAGCGATTTATAAGAAAAAAAATCAGAAAACAAAATTGATTTATGATGTAATTGACATGTGGCCGGAGACGATGCCGGTTGCTAAATTTAAAAATATATTTCCGTTTACATATTGGCGAAATATGCGGGATAAATATCTGAATACAGCAGATGCGATTGTGACTGAGTGTGAGTTATATCAGACAAGACTTCCTAAGTATATTGATCAAAGAAAAATGCATACCATTTATCTTGCACGGAAACAAACCCCATATATTGGAAAAGCAGAATTGCCGAAGAATACTATAGCATTATGTTATCTGGGGTCAATTAATCATATTATTGATATTTCTGCGGTGACGCAGATTATATATCAATTTAGACAGCATGCAAAAGTAGAGCTACACATCATTGGGGACGGAGAAAGCAGAACAGTTTTTTGCGAAGCCTGTAAAAAAGCGGGGGCACATGTGGTCTATCATGGTACAATATATGATAAAAAGAAAAAACAAATGATATTTGATCATTGTCACTATGGACTAAATATAATGAAAGACTCCGTATTTGTAGGGCTGACTATGAAAAGTATGGATTATATGGAGGCAGGTCTTCCTATTCTTAATAATATTCATGGGGATACATGGGGATTTATAGAAAAGGAAAAGATTGGTATCAACATAGGAAGAAATATAGAAGAATCTGCATTACCGATGTATGATATACAAATGCGTAAGCGGGTGAGAATGTTTTATGAAAAGAATCTATGTGAAGATACTTTTCAGAGAAAAGTAAAGGAAGTGTTGTTACAGTTATGAGAACATCAAATTATGGGATTCCTGAAATAGTTCAAAATATATGGTATGTGATTCGTTCAAAAATCATGATAAAAAATGCACGGATGATTCGTTTCCCAATTGTGATTCGTGGGAAAAAATATATTGATTTTGGAACTGGGTTGACAACGGGGAGACGGTGCAGAATTGAAGTTAATGGGCAGCACACAGGAAAATGCCTTCATTTTGGAAAGGGAGTTAACATCGGAGATGATGTTAGTATTCGTTGCGCAGAGAGTGTCGTAATTGGAGATGATGTGCTGATGGGATCAAAGGTCTTGATTATCGACAATTCACATGGTATTTATACTGGGGAAAAACAGGATTCACCAGAAACACCTCCAAATGAGAGAGCATTGTCCATGAAGCCGATTAAAATAGGCGATAACGTATGGATTGGAGAAGGGGCTGTTATCCAGCAGGGAGTTACTATTGGGGCAGGAAGTATCATTGCGGCAAATTCCGTTGTAACAAAGGATGTGCCAGCGCAAGTGATCGTTGGTGGAATCCCGGCTAAAGTTATCAAGAGATATGACTGTGAGAAAAAGCAATGGATAAGATAAAAGATAAGGTTTCCGTCATTATTCCTGTGTACAACAGCGAAAAAACAATTGTACAGGTTCTGGATTCCGTAAAGCAGCAGACCAGATTTGATTATATCTGCGAGATATTGGTGATAAATGACGGATCAAAAGATCAATCTGAAGAACTGATTCAGAACTATATCTGTGAACACTCAGAACTTCCGATTTCTTATTATAGTAAAGAAAATGGAGGTGCTTCTTCTGCCAGAAATTTTGGAATGCGCAGGGCAAAAGGCGAATATATCGCATTTTTGGATTCGGACGATCTCTGGATGCCGGAAAAGATTGAAGTGCAGATGAAAATTTTACTGCAGCATAGAGAGATTGTATTTCTGGGGGCTGGGTATGAAGACAGACCTTTTTATATTATGACAAAAAGGATTGATGGTTTATATAAAGCTACTATTAAAGATATCTGCAAGAAGAATTTTCCCGTTACACCATCTGTTGTCTTTAAAGCAGAGGCAATCAAAACACTGGGATATTTTGATGAAAAACAGAAATTTGGGGAAGATATCAATTATTACCAGAAGTTTTGTATCTCTTATAATTATTATTATCTACCGCGAAAACTTGTGACGATTGGATTCCGAAAAGATTTTTTTGGCGCAACCGGACTGACCTCTCATATGAAAGAAATGCATCTGGGTACGATTAAAAATCTGCGTGAAGTTTATCTGGAAGGACATATTTCAAAGCGTTTCTATTATGAAATGCGTATATTCTATTGGTTGAAATATTGCCGGAGATGCGTCAGACGATGGTTCAGGGATTGCATTTCTAAGGGAAAAAAGGTAGAATAATATGATTGTACGTAAGTTTATAGAGGAAAATGTCTATAAAGGTTGTAAAATATGATGGGAATTGTTATATTAAATTATGAAACATGGGATGTAACGCTGCAATGCATGGAAAGTATTATGGAAACGGAGAATGAAGAAATGATTCGTATATATCTCGTGGATAATGCTTCCACCCGGAAGAAACCCAAAGAAATTGACATCTTTATTGAACAGCACAGTGTAACTTACATTGAGGCTGCCGAAAATCGTGGCTATGCAGCAGGAAATAATTTGGGGATTTGTCGGGCACTGGAGGATCAGTGTACATATGTTTTGATTACGAACAATGACATACGATTTCGAAGTGCCGCTATCCATAGGATGAAACAGCTTCTGGAATCAAGCGACAGGATTGGAATTGTAGGACCACAGGTGGTAGGACTGGATGGGATTCATCAGCCGAGTGTGGCAATGTACAGAACAGGGATACGTGAGATCTTTCATTTTTATACAGGTTTCAGGTGTTTTCATCGAAAAGCAATGAGAGAGTATCAGGGAATGGATCAGGATGCTGGGGGACAGTATCCTGTTTATCATGTTTCGGGATGCTGTTTTTTAATGAACCGAAAGGCAGCAGAGACGTTGTATCCATTAGATGAAAACACATTTCTGTATGATGAAGAACTGATTATCGGTATACGGATGGAACAGGCGGGACTGCAGACATGGTATTGTGGGACCGCGGTTGTGGAACATCATCATGGATACACGACACAGAAAAACAGTGCGTTTATGCAGAAATGTATTCGGGAGAGTGAGCAGTATTATTGTCGGGAGTATTTGCAGGCAAATGGGATAACTCTCATATTTTTGAATTTATATAGAAAAAGTTTATTAGTTATAAGAAGGCTTCTTAAAAAATAAGAGGGCAATTTGGTGAACAAAATGAATCAGCCATTGGTATCTATTATAATAAGAACATGCCAACGACCACATGTATTAGAAAGAGCTTTAAATAGTGTTCGAAAACAGACATACAAAAATATACAGGTCGTGATTGTAGAAGATGGAGAAAATAAGTCTGAAAGATATATAAGAGAAAAATTTCCAGATTTAAATATGTTGTACTATGCTACTGAAAAAAAATGTGGACGTTCGCACGCAGGAAATGTTGCCTTGAAATTGTCAGAAGGAGAGTTGTTGAATTTCCTTGATGATGATGATATGTTGTTTCCGAAACATATTGAAGTTTTAGTGAATGCTTTGACAGAGTCATCGAATATGGCGGCATATAGTATTGCGGAAGAACGTCAAATAATAGAAAACTCAAAAAAAACCGATGAATATAAGGTGAAACGAAAAATGATTCGTTATAAACAACCTTTTAACAGGCTTTTATTATATACATTCAACTATATTCCGATTCAAAGCATCATGTTTCAAAAATCGCTTTACGAGGAATATGGTGGGTTTGATGAAAAATTAGATAATTTGGAAGATTGGGATTTATGGGTGAGGTATTCTCAAAAAACAGAATTTACTTTTGTAAATGAATTAACGTCATGTTACCATGTTCCATATGCAAACAGAGCCAGAAGAAATCGATCAAATGGATTACGGGATTATCTTACACCTGTTATACAAAATTTTGAAAGTTATCATATTGATTTGGATGTGAGAACAGTTCATGATGAAATGAATTATGTGATAAGAGAATATAAAAATAATGGAATTATGCGTTATATGCGTATGTTTTTCAGGGCAATATTTTTTGGGGAAAGGTGATTTTGACAGGTATTAAGAATGATAAAAAAATTGATTAAAGACAGAAAGATAATATTAGAATTAGCGAAAAATGATTGTAAAGCTAGGTTCTCATCATCTATATTAGGAATTGTATGGACCATATTACAACCTTTGGTAAATATGCTGGTTATTTGGCTCGTTTTTCAAATTGGCTTTAAATCATCGAATCTATCAGGAAATATACCATTTATTATATGGTATATGCCAGCATTTCTTATATGGAATTATTTTCAGGAAGCAACTAGTCAGTCAACAAACAGTATGTTGGAATATAGTTATCTGGTAAAAAAAGTAAATTTTGATGTAGAAGTAATTCCACCGATCAAGATAATTTCTAATGCATTTGTTCATTGCTTTTTTATAGCGTTTATTATTTTCGTAAACTTTTGTTATGGCAAAATGCCTACGATATATTATCTGCAGGTGATTTATTATTTTTTCTGTGCGGCAGCGTTTTCCATGTCCATTGGATGGTTGTGTTCTGCAATTACACCATTTGCAACAGATGTGTCAAATATTGTTTCTATTATTATTCAATTGGGATTTTGGATTACACCAATATTTTGGGATCCATCAGCATTAACAGATGTGGCAGCGTTTCTGGTGAAAGTGAATCCAATGTATTATGTGTGTATGGGCTATAGAGATTGTTTTGTTTATGATGTACCGTTTTATAGACATCCATTGCTTATGACATATTTTTGGGCAGTAACAATTATTATCTGGATAATCGGTACAAAACTTTATAAGAAAGCAAAACCACATTTTGATGACGTATTGTAAAATGAGTTGGAGATCAAGAGAATGAATAATGATTTATCAATTGAAGTAAAAGATTTGGTGAAAGTTTATAACCTCTATAATAGTTCTGCTGATCGTTTGAAAGAAATATTCAGCATTCGAGGTAAAAAATTTCATGATAATTATTATGCTTTAAATGGTATAAACTTTTCAGTGAAAAAGGGAGAAACTTTTGGAATCATAGGGACAAATGGAGCTGGTAAGTCAACATTACTGAAACTTATTACTGGTGTTGCGACACCGACAGAGGGGGCAGTTAATGTTCATGGAAAGATTTCTGCGTTGCTAGAATTGGGTGCGGGCTTTAATAAAGATTATACAGGAATAGAAAACATTTATCTAAACGGAACAATGATGGGGTATTCCAGAGAAGAAATGAAGCAGAGAATAGATTCTATTGTAGAATTTGCAGATATAGGAGATTTTATTTATCAGCCGGTTAAAACGTATTCCAGTGGTATGTTCGCAAGATTGGCTTTTGCGGTTGCTATTAATATTGAACCGGAAATTCTTATTGTGGATGAGGCATTATCTGTTGGAGATGTTTTTTTTCAAAATAAATGCTACAAAAAGTTTGAAGAATTAAGAGAAAAAAATATTACAGTTATTTTTGTCTCACATGATATTGGAACGGTAAAACAGTTATGTTCCAGAGTTTTATGGCTGGAAAATGGAATACAACAAATGGTTGGAGATAGTGTGGAAGTATGTAATGAATATTCAAATAGCATATTAAAAAAACGTGCAAAAGAGTTTGAAAAGAATAATAATACAGAATTTAAAGGATTAGTTTCAATTACAAAAGAACTAAAATTAGAAGATTATCCGGAGATTACATATACAAATGAGAGTATACTTGATGAAGATGTGAAGATCATTTCGAGTTTTATTTCTGATCATAATGGAAAGAGAGTGTCTTCTTGTTTAGCAGGAGAAAATTATACCATATCTATAGTTTTTTCAACAAAAAGAGATATTTCAGAGTGTATTGCCGGGTTTGTTATTGAGACCGTGAAAGGGCTATGGGTCATTAATTGTAACAGTATTGCATCAGGGCTTAAAGATACATTTCCTGTAAAAAAAGATACAATCAATAAAATTGACTTTACATTCCAAATGCCTAAACTGGTAAATGGAGATTATGTTGTTGGAGTAGCAGTTTCAGAAGGCAGTGTGTTAGACTTTAAGGTGCTGACATGGTTATATAATGTATTATATATGCAGATTACCAATGTAGGAAACAATGATGGAATTTTACAGTTGGACGCAAATATAGAAATTTACAGCAAAGGAGTTGAAAATGAGTAAATATGATTTCGGCTATCAATTAGAAGCTGGAAGTACCAACGAATGGGCATTTCAAATGGTTCAGGAGAACAGCAGGGTTTTGGAGATTGGACCAGCAATTGGAAATCTCACTAGTCATCTTGTAAAAGATAAACATTGTACGGTAGATATTGTCGAAATAGATGAAGAGGCAGGGAAGAAGGCCGCAGAATTTGCACAAAGAGCACAGATTGGTTCTATTGATGGAAATTTGAATACGGATATCTGGTATCATAATTTGCAACCGGAGAAGTATGATTATGTCATAAGCTTAGATGTCTTGGAACATTTGGAAAATCCCGAACATGTATTACAGAATTTAAAAAAATTGTTAAAAGAATCTGGAAAGATATTGTTGTCTGTACCTAATTTAGCACATAATGCTGTAATATTAGAACTTTTGCAGAATAACTTCCGCTATCATGACCTGGGATTGCTGGATCGCACGCATGTACATTTTTTTGCGTATGAATCTATGATAAAAATGATAGAGGATGTACAGTTACATATTAATTATATTGATGCAATAAAAAAAGCTGTTAGTGATACAGAGATAAAATGTAGCTTTGAAGGGTTACCTGTAGAGGTAGAACAGTATCTGAAAACCAGAAGGTTTGCAGATGTTTATCAATATTTAGTTGTTTTAGAAAAGAAGGAAACGGAAAGGCTTGATAAATTAAAAGACGGAATCATACGACAGGATATGTGTCAGACAAAAATACTGGTTGATGGTTTGCTGAAAAATCAAATTATATTCCAAAATCATTATAACAATGTATCAGTAGAAGTAGACATGGAAGGTTATAAAGATGCATCCAGTATTCGTCTGGTTCCAGTAGAAAATTGTGCATTAGTGTATGGATTGCATGCGTATAGTATAAATGAAAAGGGAGTAAAAAAAGAAATTGAGTATAATTGGACAAGCGGTATTGGTATAGATGATAATTGTGTGGTTTTATCTGAAGCATCCAGTGAAGTAAATTATCTTCTGGAATCTGATACAAAGAAAGTTGAGATAGTTTTTAAGTGCAAGTTATTATCAGAGACAGTAATTCAGGGCATGCAGGAACTGGAAAAACAAAAAGAACAATTTCTTCAGCTTTTAAATGAAAAGAATAATGAGATAAATGAAAAGAATAATGAGATAGATGAAAGGAAAATTAAACAACAGGAGACCGAAACGGAACTTTATAAAGCGATAGAACAAAAAGATATGCTTAATGAGGAACTTACACATATTAAAAGCCATATTCTTTATCGAATTTATATGAAACTATATCGGATGTTGCACAAAAAATAAGAGGAGATTCAGTAGTGAAAAAAGTAAGTGTGATTATGCCTTGCTATAATGACGGAAAATACATTAAAGAGGCTATTGCATCAGTAGAGGCACAGACGTATCCAGAATGGGAACTTATTATTGTTGATGATGGATCAGATGATAAAGAAACAATTGCAATCATTGATTCCATTCAAAACAAAAAAATTAAGATTTATCATACAGAGCATCTTCGCCCGGCAGGAGCAAGAAATTATGGAATTGAACATGCAGATGGAGAATACATATTACCGGTTGATTCGGATGATAAAATAGATCCGACATATATGGAGAAAGCAGTTCGAAAGATAGAAGCTGATAATAAAATAGGCGTTGTATATTGTGAAGCTGATTTATTTGGGGAAAAAACTGGAAAATGGGAATTGCCAGCGTATTCGTTCGAAAAAATGTTATTGGATAATGTTGTATTTGTCACAGCATTATTTTACAGAGAAGATTGGGAGAAGGTAGGTGGTTTTAATACTAATATGCAAGCCGGAATGGAAGATTATGATTTCTGGCTTGGAATATTGGAACTGGGAAAAGAAATCTATCAAATACCAGAAATATTGTTTCATTACCGCATTAAGCCGATTTCGAGAACGACCGGATTTCAATCGGATTATATTCAGGTACAGCAGGTATACCGTCAGATTTATGATAATCATAAAAAGTTCTATGAACAGCATCAGGAAGAATATGCAAAGGTTTTGCGTGATGCCTTGATAGAACAAATTGCAATACGCACGAAATATGAAAATGGATTTGAAAAAGCCAAGAAGTATTACAATATACCGATTATAAAGAATATTATAAGAAAGATCATGGCAAATTAGTGGAGGATTATAATGATTATTTTTACATCTATATGTACCAATTATGCACATAAGGCAAGAACTTTGGCGGAGTCCGTTAAAAAGAATATTCCAGATGCTAAGTTTTTGGTATGCTTAACAGAGAGAGAAGTACCAAAATCTATGGAGTGTCCATATTTTGATGAAGTAATTTTGTCAAAGGATATGTGGGAGGGGAATTTTAACCGCTATATTTATAAACATGCAATTGTGGAAGCCTCTACTTCTGTAAAAGGGCATTTTTTCAAATATATTATTGAACATTATCCAAATGAAGATAAATTTGTTTATTTGGATCCGGATTGTTTCGTTTATTCGGATTTTGTAGAATTGAGAGAGTTATTAAATACAAGGCCGATTGTTTTATGTCCACATTTACTGCAACCAGGAAATATTGATATGGAGTTATCTTCAACTGCACATGGCGTATATAATTTGGGATTTCTTGCTGTGAATCGCAGTGATGAGGCTATAAGGTTTATTAATTGGTGGGCAGACCGCTTATATCTGTTTTGTTATGATGATATTGCCAGAGGAATTTTTACAGATCAGAAATGGATTGATTTGGCCCCTTGCTTTTTTGATGTGGAAATTTTTAAACACAGAGGTTATGATTTTGCAACATGGTCCCTTTTGGATTGTGGGATGACAGAAGAGGATGGAAAGTTTTTTGTGAAAGGAGATCCTCTTCGTTTTATTCATTTTTCAGGATATGGTGCAACAATTGAGAAATGTATGAATGATTGGCTTCCAGAAGGAGATCATCCGTTCCGAAAACTGTATAGTAAATATTCTAAGTTACATGATAAAAATAATGAAGATGGTGTTTCCAAAACGCCATGGAGTTATAGTCAATACTATTCTGGGGAAAAAATTGACGATAAATTAAGAGTAGAATATAGAAAAAATAATGATGTAATGTTTTCTATTGATGATCCATTTGCATTGAATAACAAAGAGGTGAAGCAAATTTTAAAAAAGAAAGAAAAAACAATAATGGATAGAGGAAGAGAGTATTTAAAAGTAAATGGAGTAAAAAAGACTTTTTTAAAATTAGTTCGAGTTTTTAAGAAATAAAGGATGAAACTAAAATGATTAAGAATAATTATAAATTAAATAGGAAAGCTTTGATATGTATCATCATCGCCTTAATCTGGACCCTTTTTCTTGAAAGAAAAACCATATTGGTCAATTATGGATTGGGATATAGATTGTTAGAACTTCTTTTTGGATTTTGTATGACTATTAGTGTGGCATGGGGAGAATATTATTTGTTCTTTGATAAAAAAAGTAAATTTGAATATAGAAATTATTTGTTTTTGTTTTTTTTACAACTGATAGCTTTTATGCCAATGTATACGCAAAATTTTTTGTATGGAGATGATTTATGGGGATTTGAAATAGGATATAATGGCGATGTAGGGGCAGGATTATATTTCGGGAGACCATTTATAAAATTTTTATATGGTGCGATACCAAATATTTCGTTTCTAAATATTAATTACTTTAGAATTTTTAATGGAATTTGTCTTTTTTTATTTGGTTGTGTTTTATTTAAGTTTCTTTATGAAAAATCAAATTCGTTAAATAAAGCATTGGTATTATCAGTAGTGGCAATTGCAAGTTGTGTGGCGGTTGATTGTGTTGCATATGCAAGTATATACCCAATAAATATGTCATTATTATTGTCTGCACTTTCTTTTATTGCATATAGGAAAAATTTAAAAGAAAAAGGTTTAAAGAAAAGCTTTTTTTGCTTAATTGCATTTTGCTGTCTTGTGACTGCTTTTTGCTTATATCAAGTGGGAACATCTATAGTGTTTTTGATGATGACTATTGAACAGAGATATGATGAAAGTGGAAAAAAAATAAGAGAAACGGTAAAAAATATTTTTTTCTATCTGACATTTTATGGAGTTACGACTATTGGGTATTTAATAATTACCAAAGGATTACAGGTTCTTACAGGAATAGAAACGGGACAAGGTCAAAGGGGTATGCTTATATCCACTTGGGGAGAAGTTAAGAAAAAAATAGGGTGGTTTATTTTTCAAGTATGTCCAGAATGTTTAAAAAAAATAGTTGGAATCATAGTAGGAAATAAGTTATTTAGTGAAAATAATATGTTCTATATCTGTAATTTTAAAAATGAAAAGATTGGATTTTTAGTTTTAACAACAATTTTAGTGTTAGTGGTTTTTTCAATATTTATACACAAAAATTTTAAGTATATTTTAGTATCTATTATATCTATTCCACTTTCATTTTGGGTTTTTTTAATTTTACCGGAAAGTACTTTTTTAACATATTATGCTATACCTCTTATTATGTTATTTGTGTGGTTTGTTATTGATGCAATGTGGATGATGGCGGAGAAAACGGTGATTTATATTCCTTTTAAATGGATAAAAAAAGAAAGGATTTATAAATATATAATTTCATTTAGTTTTGTTATTATTGTATTTCAGAGTAACACATATGCAGAAAAAGTATGGGTGAATTATAATAGAGATGCATATGAATATATTGCGAATTCTCTTGTATCTGAAATAAACAGAAATGAAAATATAGATACAATAGTTGTTGAAGGAACTATTAGTCCGTATGTTGGTGGACGAGAGTATGTAATCATGTGCGTGGAGGATATTTTAGAAGAAGAAGGATACAATGTAGAACAATTTAAAATTGCACAAACAGATAATGGATATTATGTAGCGGTTATTCCAGACAATGAAATAAGTGATATGTATAGTAAATTAGGTGATAAAACAATGAAACAATTATTGAAATATTATAATCATGATGACATGTACAGCCGCTGGTGCTATAACGGTTGCGAGTTGAAATTGAAAGATTTAGATTTTATGAAAAAGTGTTTTGTAAAGACAGGACAACTTTTTAAAAAAACAGAAAATACTATTTTTATTGATATGAATGGTTTTAATATAAGAAATACTTTTTGATTTTGGGAGGTATGCATAATGAAAATTGTTATTTTAGCAGGTGGTTTCGGAACAAGAATTTCCGAAGAGTCTCAATTTAAGCCGAAACCTATGATTGAAATAGGTGGAAAACCAATTCTTTGGCATATTATGAAGGAATATTCTTATTATGGCTATAATGATTTTATTATTTGCGCTGGTTACAAACAATACGTTATCAAAGAGTGGTTTGCAAATTATTTCTTACATAACAGTGATGTGACATTTGATTATAGCAATGGTAAAAATGAAATGACAATTCGTGAGTCACATACCGATCCTTGGAAAGTTACAGTTGTAGATACGGGATTAAATACAATGACAGGAGGACGAATCAAAAGAGTACAGAAATATATAGGTAATGAGCCATTTATGATGACGTATGGTGATGGAGTATGTGATGTAGATATAAGCAAGCTTGTAAAGTTTCATAAAGAGCATGGAAAAATAGCTACGCTTACGGCAGTTATGTTAGAGCAGCAAAAGGGGATACTTGATATTGGTGGGGATAATGCGGTTAAATCATTTAGAGAAAAGAATCTTTCAGATGGAGCACCAATTAATGCAGGGTACATGGTTTTAGAACCTCAGGTATTTGACTTAATAGAAGGAGATCAGACAGTATTTGAAAAAGAACCTTTGGAAAATCTGGCGGCATCAGGAGAATTGATGTCATATATGCATAGAGGTTTCTGGCAGTGTATGGATAATAAGCGGGAAATGGACATGCTTGAAAAATTACTGAAGACAAATAATGCACCATGGAAGAAATGGGAGGACTAATGAAAATGGCAAACTGGAAGAATGAAAATGAGGCTCGTGAAGAAATTAAATCTTTGGTCGCGGAATTTTATCATAAGTTTAAAGAACCAAAGGAATCTAAGGAGAATTTTAAACCGGGAGATCGAGTAAGTTATGCTTCAAGAGTGTATGATGAAAAAGAGATGCAAAGTCTTACAGATGCAGTGCTTGATTTTTGGCTGACAACAGGAAGATTTTCTGATGAATTTGAAAAAAAATTTGCAGAATGGATTGGTGTAAAGTTTGCACATTTGGTTAATAGTGGATCTTCAGCAAATTTGATTGCATTTTCTGTGCTTACAGCTCCAGAATTAGGAGATAGACAAATTAAACGAGGTGATGAGGTAATCACGGTTGCATGTGGATTTCCAACAACAATTACACCAATACTTCAATATGGTGCGGTTCCAGTATTTGTTGATGTTACTGTACCACAATATAACATTGATGTCACAAAATTAGATGCTGCATTGAGCGAAAAAACAAAAGCGGTAATGATTGCACATACATTAGGTAATCCTTTTGATATCGCAACAGTAAAAGCTTTTTGCAATAAGAATAATTTATGGCTGATTGAAGATAATTGTGATGCATTGGGAACACAGTATACAATTAGCGGAGAAACAAAATTTTCTGGAACATGGGGCGATATTGGCACAAGTTCATTTTATCCGCCGCATCATATGACGATGGGAGAAGGTGGATGTGTATATACGAATGATCCGCAATTACATAGACTGATTTTATCTTATAGAGATTGGGGAAGAGATTGCATTTGTCCATCAGGACATGATAATTTCTGTGGACATCGGTATGATGGACAGTTTGGACAACTTCCACAGGGGTATGATCATAAGTATGTATATAGTCATTTCGGATATAATCTGAAAGTTACAGATTTACAGGCGGCAGTTGGTGTGGAGCAGTTAAAGAAGTTTCCTTCTTTTATTGAAAGAAGACGTCACAACTGGGAGCGTTTACATAAGGCATTGGAGTGCATTCAGGATAAGATTATTTTACCGGAGCCAGCAGAAAATAGTAGACCATCATGGTTTGGTTTTTTAATTTCTGTAAGACCTGAAACTGGAATTGAAAGAAACAAGATAACCAGATATATTGAGGAACATAATGTTCAGACAAGATTACTGTTTAGCGGAAACATTATCAAACATCCATGTTTTGATCAGATTCGGGATACGGATGCATATAGAGTTTCTGGAGATCTTTCCGAGACAGAATTCGTTATGAATAATACTTTTTGGGTTGGTGTATACCCAGGAATGACAGATGTAATGATCGATTACATGGCAGAAATAATAAAGGATGCAGTTAATTTATAGAAATCAATTGAAGTGGGGAAAGAACAATGAAAATACGTTTGGCAGATTATGTGGCAGATTTTCTGGTTGAGCATGGAGTTACAGATGCATTTAGTGTCGTTGGCGGCGGTGCGATGCATTTAAATGATGCATTGGGGCATAAAGAAGGGTTAAAGGTTACATATAACCATCATGAGCAAGCATGCGCTATTGCAGCGGAAGCATATGCACGTCTGGAGCAAAGAATTGCAGCAGTATGTGTGACTACAGGACCGGGAGGAACGAATGCATTAACAGGCGTTGTCGGAGGCTGGCTTGATTCAATCCCAATGTTTATTATAAGTGGGCAGGTGAAATATACAACGACTGCAAGATATGCATTACAATATACCGAAACACCTTTAAGAGCGTTAGGGGATCAGGAATATGATATTGTTAAATCTGTTGAACCAATGACCAAGTATGCAACAATGATAGAAGACCCTAAACAGATACGCTATGCGCTTGAAAAGGCATGGCATTTAGCAACGACTGGCAGACCGGGACCAGTGTGGATTGATATACCTGTAAATTATCAGGGTGGATACATTGAAACGGACGAATTAGAGGGATATGATCCAAAAGAAGATGATGTGTTATTGCCACCAGAGGTGTCGGAAGAAACAATAAAACTTGTCTTGGAAAAAATTAAAAATGCAAAGCGTCCAGTATTTCATGCAGGATATGGTATTAGATTATCAAAGGGGTACGATGCATTTCGTTCGGTCGCCGAGAAGTTAAATATTCCGATAGTGACATACTGGAATGCAGTGGATCTGATCGAGGATGATAATCCTCTATATTGTGGACGAGCGGGAAATATGGGCGATAGACCAGGAAATTGGGCGATTCAAAATGCGGATCTGATTCTTGCAGTAGGTACACGTATTTCAATAAGACAGGTTGGATATAATTGGGAAACCTGGGCAAGAGAAGCAGAAGTGATAATGGTTGACATTGATAAAGCTGAAATGAAAAAGCATACGATTCATGTGGAAATGCCTATATGGGCGGATGCTAAAGACTTTTTGGTAAAACTGGATCATGCAGCCACATCAATGGCTCCAGTTAATAAAAACAGTATGTGGCTTGAAACTTGTCACAGATGGAAAAAAGAATATCCAGTAGTATTGCCTAAGCATTGGAAGGAAAATGGGAAAACTGCAAATGTATATGCTTTTATAAGATATTTGAGTAGTAGATTGCCAGAAAATAGTCTTACGGCGGTATCAAATGGTGCATGTTGTGTCGTAGGAAATCAGGCATATGTAATTCAAAAAGGAAGCCGAATGGCCAATAATAGTGCTATTGCCAGTATGGGATATGGTCTTCCAGCAGCAATTGGAACATGTATAGGTGGTGGAAGAAGACAGACTATTTGTCTTGAGGGGGATGGAAGTATCATGATGAACCTTCAAGAATTACAAACTGTTTTAACCAATAAGCTGCCAATAAAAATTTTCTTGATTAACAATAATGGATATCATTCAATTCGTATAACACAGACAAATTTATTTAATAAAAATTTTGTTGGAATTGGTGAAGAATCAGGTGATTTATCTTTTCCAGATTTTAAAAAGATATCGGAGGCATTTGGTTATCCTTATTATTGTGCAAAAAGTAATGAAGAGATGAAAAAAGTAGTAGATAAAGTTCTTGAGGAAAGCGGACCAGTATTTTGTGAAATTTTTACTGATACTACACAGGTTTGGGAACCAAAAAGTAGCACGAAAAGATTGGAAGATGGAACTTTAGTGAGTCCTCCTTTAGAGGATCTTGCACCGTTCCTGCCGAGGGAAGAATTGAAGAAGCAAATGTTTATTCCTTTATTAGACGAAGAATAGAGGAAGGATAGGAGGTTTTGAGCTTGGGAAAAATCAATTTATTAGATTGCACGCTTAGAGATGGCGGATATGTAAATGATTGGAAATTTGGCAGAAATACGATAAAAGGTTTTTGTAAAAAAATAGCTCAAACAGGCGTAGAAATTTGTGAAGTAGGATTTATCAAGGGAAATTCTTATTCAGAAGATGTTTCTGTTTTTCCAGATACGGATAGTTTTAAACAAGTAATTTCTCCGAAATCTTCAAAAATGAAATATGTCGGAATGGTTGATATGAATGCTCCGATTGCAAAAGAAAAAATTGCACCATATGATGGCACATCAATTGATGGAATACGAGTGATTTTTAAAAAGGATAAAATAAGGGAAGCATATGAGTATTGCCAATATGTGCAAAAACAGGGATATTTTTTATCGGTCAATTTTGTTGGAACTGATGCATACAGTGACAAAGAATTCATAGATGGAATAGAATTATTTAATTCAATACATCCAGATGCAGTTGCAATTGTTGATAGTTTTGGATTGATAAAAAGGAAGCAATTTCTCCGGTTAGTTTATTTAGCTGATAATAATTTGAATCCGGAAATTGCTTTGGCATACCATGCGCATAATAATTTACAACAGGCTTTTGGCAATGCGGAAGCTTTGGTAGAGATGAATCTTAAAAGGGATTTAATAATAGATGCGTGTGTTTTCGGAATGGGCAGAGGTGCAGGAAATTTAAATCTTGAACTGTTTGCAGATTATATGAACGAAAATTATGATACACATTATCTTATTGAACCTATGTTGGAAATCATGGATGAGTATTTGAATGATATTTATAAGAATAGATTTTGGGGATATTCATTACCTTTGTATTTATCAGCGACGATCGGGTGCCATCCCAATTATGCAATATACCTTGCGGAAAAAGACAGTCTTACAGTGAAAGCGTTTAATGAATTGTTGCATTGCATTCCGGACGAAGATAAACCAAGATTTAGTAAAGAAAAAGCTGAAAAATATTATCGAGAATTTCAGCAAAGTTATATTGATGACAAAGATGCAATTGAGGCATTAACAAATGAGTTGGACAAAAAACAGGTGATTATTCTTGCTCCTGGAAAAAGCATTAATGATTGTAAAGAGGATGTATTAAGTGAAATACAAAAAGGAAATACTATTGTAATTGCATTAAATTTTTGTGCTGACGAATTCAAACCGGATTTTATATTCAGCAGCAATATGAGACGATTTGTAAAAATTCAGGACAAAACAAGCGCAAAGTGTATTATAACGTCCAATATGAAGGAAGCAAGGAAAAAAGATTTTGTTGTGAACTATGCGAGTTATTCATTGAAAAGTCCAGATATAATAGATAATTCTGGGCTTATGCTTGTGAAATTGCTTATTTCTTGTGGAGTGAAGTCGGTAAAAATTGCTGGAATGGATGGATATTCAATGTATTATGGAAACAATTATATAAATACAAATCTTGAGTATGATTTTTCAAAACAGGCAAAGAAAAGGAATCAACTTATTTCCGACGAATTAAAGGAATTGTCCACTGCAATAAAAATAGAATTTATAACCCCTACACAGTATCAATATTAAGATTAATTATGGAGAAAAATGTATGAGTAGAGTAGTGACTTTTGGTGAAATAATGCTTAGGCTAGCACCAAATGGATATTTTCGTTTTTTTCAGAACGATCAAATGCAGGCTACATTTGGCGGTGGTGAAGCAAATGTGGCGGTATCACTTGCCAATTTTGGCGTCGATGTATCGTATGTAACAAAATTACCGGACAATTGCATTGGAGATGGTGCTGTTGCTGAACTCCGAAAATTTGGTGTAGATACAAGTTATATTATTCGAGGCGGAAATAGAATGGGAATCTATTTTTTAGAAAAAGGTGCTAGTCAAAGAGGAAGTATTTGTATTTACGATAGAGCACATTCAGCGATTCAGGAAGCTTCTTCAACAGATTTTGATTGGAATAAGATATTTGAGGGAGCGGGGTGGTTTCATTTTACCGGGATTACACCAGCTTTGGGAGAGAATCTTGTTGAAATCTGTGAGACTGCATGCCGTGAGGCAAAGAAAAAAGGATTAAAAATATCCTGTGATTTAAACTATCGAGGTAAGTTGTGGTCGAAACAGGAAGCAAATAGGGCAATGTCTAAATTATGTAAATACGTTGATATATGCATTGCAAATGAAGAGGACGCAAAGGATGTATTTGGAATTGAAGCAGATAATTCTGATGCAATAAATGGACAGCTGGATAAAGAAGGATATAAATTAGTGGCACTTCAATTAAAGAATAGATTTGATTTTGATAAAGTTGCTATAACACTTAGAAAATCAATTAATGCCAATGAAAACAAATGGAGTGCCATGCTATATGAAAATGAAAAGTTTTACTTTTCTAAGGAATATGATTTACGAATAGTAGATCGTGTTGGTGGTGGGGATAGTTTTGGAGCTGGTTTAATCTATTCATGTATGAAGGGGATGGAGGCTCAAAAGATTGTTGATTTCGCAGTGGCAGCATCTGCATTAAAACATTCTATAGAGGGTGATTTTAATCGTGTGTCTGTTTTAGAGGTAGAGAAGTTGGCTAGTGGTGAACAGTCGACAGGTAGAGTGCAGAGATAAGAAAAGGATAGCCTAAATTATAGTTAAAAGGGTGTAATATGAGAAAGTGTTTAGCATGTAAAGAAAAATTATTAGTAGATCCATTGATGACATTATATGATATGCCGGCATCAGCACAAAATATACCAGATGAGAAACAGGTAAAAAATGATCATGGAATAAAATTAAGGCTATGTCAATGTCCACAATGTGGTCTTGTACAATTTGATTGTGAACCGGTTTCTTATTATCGTGATGTGATTCGTTCAGGTGGATATTCAACTACAATGCATGATTTACGGTATTCACAATATAAACATTTGATAGAAACATACCATTTGGAGAATAAAAAGTTTATTGAAGTTGGATGTGGACAGGGAGAGTTTTTATCCGTTTTAGAGGAATTCTCGGTTCAAGGATTTGGAATTGAGAATAAAAAGGATTTGGTTGAAATAGCTAGAAAAAAGGGGCTTAATGTGAATCAAGGGTTTGTTGAAGATGGAAAATCAGAAATTAAAGGAGCACCATTTGATGTTTTCCTTTCTTTTAATTTTTTGGAACATCAGCCCAATCCTAATGGAATGCTTCAAGGAATTTATAATAATTTAGCAGATGATGGAATGGGATTAATTACAGTTCCAAGTTTAGAATATATACTAAAACATGACGGTTATTATGAATTGATTAGAGATCATTTGGCTTATTATACGTTCGAAACGCTTGGTTTCATTCTCCAAAAAAATGGTTTTGAAGTTTTAGAACAGGAAATAGTTAATAGAGATACGCTTGCTATGATTGTTCGAAAACGTAAAAAGGTGAACATTTCAAATCTTGTAAAGAGTTATGAGTACATAAGAAAGGAAATTGTAGAGTTTGTTGATGAAGAAATAAAAAAAGAACATAAGGTTGGAATATGGGGGGCTAGTCATCAAGGATTTACTTTGGCGGCAACAGCAGCTTTAGGAGATAAAGTAACATATATTATTGACTCGGCTCCATTTAAACAAAAAAAATATGCGCCAACGTCACATATCCCGATTATTTCTCCAGATTTTGCAGTTGACAATCCTGTCGATACGGTTCTTATTATTGCTCCAGGATACACTGATGAAATCGCAGAAATTATACAAAAAAGATTTCCCGCAAATACAACTATTATGGTTATGAAATCAAATCATTTGGAAAAGTATTAGAGGTTATTGTGAAGAAAATTGTAATTACAGGGGCAACAAGTTTTTTAGGAAGAAGTGTTATTAAGAGATTGCTAAAAAAAGAGTATTATATATATGCTTTGTGCAGACTAAATTCTTCTTCATTAACATATTTGCCGAAAAATGATAAACTTGAAATTGTGTATGGTAGTTTGTCAGACATGGATGTTGTTTTACCATTACACATAAAAAAGGCAGATATATTTATTCATTTTGCATGGGATGGATCAGGCAGACAAGGACGGGCAGATAAAATTGTACAGAATAAAAATGCTGAATATGCAGTTAAAGCTCTTAAGATTGCAAAACAATTAGGGTGTTCTAAGTTTATTTTCCCAGGCTCTCAGGCTGAATATGGTGTAAGACAGGATATTATGAGAGAAACAGATCATTGTGAACCAGTTTCAGCATACGGAAAAGCAAAATTGCTATTTCAAGAACTCGCTGAACAAACGATAAATCGAATGGACATTTCATTGATTCATCTTCGAATTTTTAGTATATATGGATTTGGAGATAGAGCAGGAACATTGGTAGACTCTTGCATTGAAACGTTTAATTCTGATAATTCAATAGAATTAGGGCCGTGCCAGCAATTTTGGAATTTTTTGTATATTGAGGATTTCGTGGACATTATTCAAATTTTTATTAGTGAAAATATTACTAGTGGAATATATAATATTGCAAGCAATGATACACGTATTCTGAAAGACTTTGTAGATAATATATGGAAAGTTTCAAAAAAAAGAGGACAATTTGTATATGGAGCAGATAGATTCAATCCCGAAGGCGTTCCAAATCTTAGACCTGATATTTCAAAATTAATGAAAATATTGGGTGAGTATTCATTTACGAGTTTTGAACATGGAATATTAGAGATTATGAGAAAAAAGGGGATTATAACATGAAAGCATTTGTATTAGCAGAACCCGGAAAAGTTAAATGGTATGATGCACCAGAGCCAGTTTTGACAAGAGATGGAGCTATTCTATCGCCTGTTGCAGTTACACCCTGTACTTCAGATGTACATACAGTATATGGTGGAGGCTCAAGAAAAAGTCCAAATTTGATCCTTGGGCATGAATGTGTTGCAAAAGTAATTGAAGTGGGAAAGGAAGTTCAAGATTTCAAGGAGGGAGATTTTGTAGCAGTACCTGCGATTACACCCAATTGGAAACATCCAGATATTCAGGATATGAATTTTAGGCATGCAGGAGAACATTTTTCTGGTCATCAATTAGGTAAAAGTATACCGGGAGTTTTTGCAGAAAAATTTCATATTCCATGTGCCGATATGAATTTGGCAAAGATTCCAAATGGTATTTCTATAGAGGCAGCTTTGATGTGTGTAGATGTTATTACAACTGGGTTTACAGGTGTAGAAGCTGCTGAGATAGAATTTGGAGATTCAGTTTGTGTATTTGGAGTTGGCGCGATTGGATTAGCAGCTATTATGGGAGCAAAACAGAAAGGGGCGGGAAGGATTTTTGCTGTGGGTTCAAGAAAAATAGGCGTGCAAATGGCAAAAAGGTTTGGCGCAACAGATATAGTTGATTACCATAATGCAGATGTATCACAAACCATATTACGTTTAACGAATCAAGAAGGTGTTGATTCTGTTGTTATTGCAGGTGGAGATGATGAGGTCTTTACGCAAGCAGTTGATATTGTTAAATATGGAATAGGTACAATTGGCAATATAAATTATTATGGTGGAACAGGAAATCTGGGGTATCCAAAATTTTCGGGTGGTCGAGGAATGGCTGGAAAAACAATAAAAACGGAATTGGCAAAGGGGGGAAGAAGACGAATAGAACGTTTACTTTCTATGGTCGAATTTGGAAGAATTCATCCAGAAGAACTTGTTACACATGAACTGAAGGGGTTAGAAGCAGTTGAAGAAGCACTTGAAATGATGAGAGTAAAACAACCAGATTTAATAAAGATAATGGTTATTACGGATTCTGAATTTGTAAGAAGCTGGAGAGAGGCAAATGAAAAAAATTAGTATTACAATACCTTGTTACAATGAAGAGGAAAATGTTTTTCCTCTTCATGATGCATTAGTAGATATGTTTGAGAAAGATTTACCACAGTACGATTATGAATTGCTGTATATTGATAATTGTTCGACAGATAAAACAAGAAAATTACTGAAAGAACTAGGAAAACAAGATAAGCATGTAAAGGCAATACTGAATGCAAAAAATTTTGGCCAATTTAATTCGCCATATTATGGAATGTTACAAACGACGGGAGATTGTACGATATTGATGGCGGCTGATTTTCAAGATCCAGTTGAAATAATTCCAAAATATGTTGCGGAATGGAAAAATGGTTATAAAATTGTAATAGGACGAAAAACTAGTAGCAAAGAAAATGTATTAGTTTATCATTTGCGTAGTTTATACTATAAAATGATAAAAAAGTTTTCAGATGTAGAGCAAATTGAGCATTTTACAGGTTTTGGATTATATGATAAAAAATTTATAGACGTTCTGAGAAAGTTAGATGATCCAACGCCTTTTTTACGTGGAATTGTTGCTGAACTTGGTTTCGAACGTAAAGAAATTGAATATGAACAGCCACAGCGACGAGCGGGAAAGACACATAATAACTGGTATTCTTTATATGATGCGGCAATGTTGAGTTTTACATCGTATACAAAAATTGGCTTAAGAATGGCAACTTTTTTAGGAATGGGATGTGGTGCTGTTAGTGCGGTAATAGGTGTTGTATATTTGATTCTAAAATTAATTTTATGGGATAGTTTTGCTGCTGGGATGGCTCCAGTTTTGATTGGAATGTTCTTTTTGGGGTCTGTTCAATTGTTTTTCTTAGGATTTATAGGAGAATATATTTTGAGTATTAACCAAAGGGTGATGAATAGACCTTTAGTTATAGAAGAAGAACGAATAAATTTTGAAGAAGGGGACAATGGTGAGTATGTTTAATAGATTATTTTATAAAAATAAGAAGGTTTTAATCACGGGACATACAGGTTTCAAAGGATCATGGATGTGTAAAGTTTTGGAAATGGTAGGCGCAGATGTGACAGGATATGCTTTGGATGCCCCGACAAATCCTAATTTATTTGAGATGGTGGAATTAAAAAATAAGATTAACTCAATAGTTGGTGATATTCGGGATTTAGATCATTTAAAAAAGGTTTTTGCTGAGGTACAACCGGAAATTGTAATTCATATGGCTGCTCAACCGATTGTACGTGAGTCATACAAAAATCCGGTTTATACATATGAAACAAATGTCATGGGAACTGTTAATATATTGGAATGTGTTCGAACCACCTCTTCTGTAAAATCATTTGTGAATGTGACAACGGATAAAGTGTATTTGAATAAGGAATGGGAGTGGGGATATCGGGAAAATGAAGAATTAAATGGATTTGATCCGTATTCCAATTCGAAATCTTGCTCAGAATTAGTGACAAGCAGTTATTTAAATTCATTTTTTGCAGATAGGGATATTGGGATTACTACATGCAGAGCTGGAAATGTGATCGGCGGTGGAGATTTTGCGGCAGATAGAATAATTCCAGATTGTATCAGGGCCGTACAAGATAAGAAAGATATTATGGTTCGTAATCCGTTTTCGACAAGACCATATCAGCATGTATTGGAACCGGTAATTGCATATTTGATGATTGCACAGGCTCAATATGAGGATAAAAGTCTGGCAGGAAATTATAATGTTGGCCCTGATGATAGTGATTGCTGGACAACAGGAAATCTTGTAGATTTATTTTGCCGTGAATGGAACAATCAGACTGGTATGGAAATTAAGTGGAACAATCAATATGATGGAGGACCGCATGAGGCTAACTTTTTAAAACTGGATTGCTCAAAGATAAAGTCTACATTTGGTTGGAAACCAAGATGGAATGTAGAAACAACGATGAAAAAAATTGTTGAGTGGTCAAAGTGTTACCTGAAAGGTAATGATGTTGTTGGCTGTATGGAAAAACAGATCAAAGAGTTTTTGGAAAATTGAAAATGGAAAATGGAAAATAAAATAAATAATATATTAACAGTAATTGTTCGTGGATGTTTAAAAATTATTCGAATTACACCCAATGAGAAAAATGTGAATGCATGGGTACAGTTTGTTAAATTTGGAATAGTGGGAGTTTCAAATACGGTAGTTGGTTATGTACTGAATATTTTGGTATTATTGGCTTTAAAGTCTGCAAATGTTTCATGGGATTATATCGCGGGAAATATAGTTTCGTTTGTACTAAGTGTTTTATGGTCGTTTTACTGGAATAATCGATTTGTATTTACGGTTGAGAGTGGAAAGAAAAGAAATTTGGGAAAAGCTCTTTTGAAGACTTATATGGCATATGGATTCACTGGAATTATTCTTAATAATATTTTGTCTTTTATTTGGATTGATAAAATTGGAATTTCCAAATTTATAGCACCTTTGTTTAATTTGATAGTAAGTGTTCCGTCGAATTTTATTATTAACAAATTGTGGGCATTTAAATCAGAAGATGAAAATTAAAAAATTGAATAATAAAAGGCAATGCCATTAAGCCAGTTGTTCGAAGTTTTGTACGATAGCTCAGTTGTTGTCAAATATCTGATATTTTGAACTCAAAAAGCCAAAAACAGGTATGCCAAAAAGACAGATGCTGTCCATCTGCCAAAAAGAAGGATATTCAATTGCAGAACTTACCGATATCCAAAATGAATTGCGTTGATTCCACGGAGAGGCCGTTGAAACTGCCGGAACCTGTCTTTCACTGCGTGGACATATTTCATCATCAGCCGGATAATATCGATGTGCCTTCCGGAATCCCTGCGCATGAAGAACTTTCTGGCTGTTTTTAATGCTGAAGAAAAGTCAAGTTCATAGAGATACCTGTTGCTGCCATCCCGTTTCTTTTTCCGGTTTTCTTCTGCCGCTTCGTTTGCGATAAAAATGCCGAAATTGTACAGAATCAGGCGGGAATAGATTTCCTGTTTTAGAAATTCCGGCGGTTTTGATCTTAACAAGGCGAAACTGCAGGAAATAAAGATGACTGTGGTTTTTCCTGAGAAGCTCATAAAAATGAGGGGTATTTTTACTGGGATTGATGTAGCGGTAAACATCTGACTGGCTTTTCATAATATTTGTGGTTTTATCCGTAAAAAAGCGCTTTATCGTAACATCGAATTCTTCAAGATCATCCGGAAGCTCAGATGCATAATAAGAAAGAATGCTTTTTGGGGAAGATGGTGATTTTACACGGAAAACGTAACCCAGGTTTTTGAGCTCACAGTGGAACAGGAGGTCATAGGATTCGTAACCGCGGTCTGCAGTTATAATATATTTTTGCGGATCATCGGGTGTGAAATGATCCAGCATGGAGTGGAGCGCTTCACGCTCATCCGGCTGCTGTCCGGGCTGTATGACGACATCAAGGAAGGCTTTGCTGATAACATCAACAAAACCATTTAAGTGCATGTGGTTGTAACCTTTATAGTCGATAAGCCGGGGCTTATTATAGTCCTCGATAATATCAGAATTGGTAGCATAGACAACGTGGCACCCATCGCAGGCGAGAATACAATGGTCTTTGAATTTGTCCGTAGTGGATGGAAAAGAAGAAGAGAATTCCGAAAAAAGGTATTCAAAAGCAGAGAGGGAAATCTGTCTGCGGCGCTGGCAGAAAGCAGACTGTGAAGGGATAAGGTCAGGGTCCAGGTCAAAGTAATCCATGATCTCATCATTCGTGCTGCCTTTCCCCATGCTTATGATCAGACGCATGGCATCATAAAAAGATAGTTTCCCAAGATGCTGGCGTGTAAAATCGTGGCCAGGATTTTTGGAAAAGAGCCAGTGATGTTCAGCCATGGATAAGATGATAGAATTCAATTTTTCTTTTACATTTGACGGATAATGGTTCATAATAAAAATGTGCCTCCTTAGTTTTGCAGGGTTTTGGGATAGAATGATTCGTGGTGGAATCAATTCCCTTTATAAACTAAGGGGTCACCTTGTTGTCCCAATGGACAACAAGGTGACCGCACATTTTTTATTGTATGTCAATAGAAAAATGCAAAAAGAAACATAAAATATGTTACATAAATGTTAAATAAGTGCCAGCCCCAAAATAGAACAAAATACGAAAAGCTGTGTGTTGTCAGGGGTATAATAATTTTAAAAAAAGTGCTGTTAAGCTAGAGAAGCTAAATGGCATTGATGCAAGGAGTGCCTGACACAATGAAATTTTTATAAAATAATAAATACGTATATACGAATGAGATCTTGCTTTTTAGAATCTTTTACAGAAGAAAAAGAGTATTGAGGGCGAATAGATTTACTTGACACTTGCGTTTAATGATGACGTAGACGTTGTTTGATGTTAGTTGTGCAGTAGTGAATCGTGTGATTTGGGAAGCAGGATAGAATGGAAGTCGGTACTGGTAAAATCTGACACCACGTGATATAATATTCTTCAGTCAGATTAGAGCAGTAGGGATAGTCTTGCGGTTGTCCTTTCTGGAAACAGAAAGGAGGTCGGTATGAATACTTTAGAAGTGCTTACACTTTTACTGGTTGTATTTGCAGCCTTGACATACATAGACAATAAACATAACCGCAAATAAACGGAAAGGCTATCCTCTACGCCAATAGGGGATAGCCTTTAATCCGTTTGATTTTTAAACTGATTATTTGTTTCCGATTGTGCAACCGTTGGACACACCAAAATCCTTCGGTTTCTAATCTGATTATAAACCAGCCTTGCGGATTTTGCAAGAGGTTTAGGATAGAGGTGCCTAGTGCACCTCTATTTTGTAAGCGCTCAATATTCCAACGTCCATTGGCAATGCCATTAAGCCGGTTGTTCGAAGTTTTGTTCGATAACCCAGTTGTTGCCAAATATCCGATATTTTAAACTCAAAAAGCCCAAAAAACAAGGGGTGCCTGACACAATAAAATTTTTATATTCGCCTGTTTGCAGAAAAGTGCAAAAAATTAGAGCCAGCCTTTCGACTGACTCTTGTCTACCCCAAAACATATTATAATTTGCTCTGATAATTCTCTAACTGGTGGAATATACCAACTACATTCACAACATCCACTCTCACATCAAATATGACAATATAATTCATCTGTGGCACTACTGCCTCACGATATCCTTTCTTGGCAAGATATGTGTCCCTGCACTCCGGATACTGATATGGGTTATTTTCCAACCTGTCATATACAATATCTATGCTATCCAGCAGATGTTTGGCTGCCTGTTTATTCGTAAGCGCCTAGTTTCAGGGTGGATTTAAAATCATCACAAAATTTGCCATAATTATAGATGATAGATGCCAGCATTTTACTACAGTATCGGCGCTAGATACTATAAATGCGAGCGTTTTACTATAACTATGGAGGTTTCTTGTATGAAAACGCAAAGACGCACAGCAGACGAACAATATCAACTTATCATGGAATGCCGCAGCAGCGGTCTTAGTGACTACCAATGGTGTACAGAACATAACATCAATCCCGGCACCTTTTACAACTGGGTTAAAAGACTGAGAAAAAAAGCTTGTTATGATATCCCCTCTGCCACAGGACGCGGCGATTATAAGCCAGCCCTTAAACCGGATGTTGTAAAACTTGAGGTGATACCTGATCATCAAAACCCGGGCATTCCAACTGTCGAAAGCACAATGCTTCCGCTGGAAGAACCCTGCCCCGCCATCGAGGT
>ERZ772863.641-NODE-641-length-38232-cov-4.870079_pt1 | contig 38232 bp, 36 predicted proteins | sample MGYA00512134_ERZ772863 | MGnify/ENA primary metagenome ERZ772863 (study PRJEB29015, sample SAMEA2737659) | human gut metagenome | biome: human gut; feature: human-associated habitat; material: faeces | place: China | collected 2012 ...
CGGGTGGTTTTTTGTTTCGCGCCTGCCAGGCGCTCAACAGGCTAAAGCCCATAAATGCAAAGGGGATCCTTTCCGGGCGGCAGCCCGACAAAGGATCCCCTGCTATCAGCTCAACAGGTCTCTATCCTGCGAGGCCTTCCAGAGCCGTCATCATCTTTTCCACGTCCTGGACCGTAAAGTCCACGGGCAGGGACATCAGCATGCCGAGCCCTTCCATCTTGTCGTGGAATTCCGCCGCCGTCATGGTGCTGACAGCAGCCGTATGGATCATGGCATTGACCATGAGGATGTCGATGACAGCCTTGCGCAGCTCCTCAGGCTCCAGCCCCAGGTCGAGCACGGCCAGAGCGGGGGCCTGCTGGCGCACCAGCTCCATGCCCTGTTCCAGGGAACCCGCCTGCCGGACAGCCGCACCGCGTCCTTCCATGACCGGAAGGACCGGGGCCCACTGCTCGGGACGCGAGGTAACGATCAGGATATCCATAGCGGACCCCACGGCCTAGTGATGGCCGCCGCCACCGCAGGTGAAGTCCATGGTGAAGGGAGGCAGCTTGCCCTCCAGGAAGGCCTGCACGGCAGCGCCCACGGTGGGGTACTGACCGGCGAAGAAGACGTTGACGCCCACCTGCTGGAAGCCCATCAGCGGACGCATGCCCATGCCGCCGGCCAGCAGGGCTTTCACGCCGTGGCTGGCCAGGTGCTGCACGGGAGCCATGCAGCCGCCCTGCTGGTGAGGCACGTTTTCCAGCGTGCCCACGGACTTGATGGCGTTGTCTTCGATTTCAACGATGGTGTAGATGTCGCAATGGCCGAAGTGCATGCCCATCTGGGCATCGAGACCGCCAGGCATGCAGGAAGGCACGGCAAGAAGAAAGCTCATGATAAACGCTCCATTTCTGGTCGAAGGTGCGCGGCCTAGCGGCCGGTGCGCATATCCTGAAGGGCCGACCACATGTCCTTCAGGCTGTTGCCAAGGGGATTGTCGAATTCTGTCAGGGCGCGACGCTGCACCATGGCCCGGGTCACCACCGGATCGAAGGGCAGGCGCCCCAGCAGGGTATGGCCGTGTTCGGCGCATTCCGCGGCGATGGCATCGGCCTCGTTCACATTGAGATCAGCCTTGTTGATGATGATGGCCAGCGGGATGCGGAAATGCCGGCACAGATCGGCCACGCGGCTGAAATCGTGGCGGCCTGACGGCGTGGGCTCCACGACGCCCACGGCCAGACTGGCCCCCGACAGGGAACTGATGACGGGACAGCCCACGCCCGGCGAACCGTCGCACAGGATGGTCTCCAGCCCCAGCGCTCTGGCACGCTCCCTGGCCTGGGCCTTGAGCAGGCTCACCAGACGTCCGGAGTTCTCCTGCCCGGGGAAGAGCTGGGCATGGACCATCAGCCCGAAGCGGCTGTCGCTCACGTACCAGTCACCACAGTGATTGTCGGGAAAATCGATGGCCTGCTGCGGACAGAGCTTCACGCAGACGCCGCAGCCTTCGCAATGGTCATCGATGAGGAAGCCCCCGTCATGCGGACGTACCGCTTCGAAACGGCACAGATCGGCACACTGGCCGCAACGGATGCAGTCATCCTGACGGATCCGGGCGCTGTGTCCCGAGATGAACGGCGTGCGTTCCTTGACCTCCGGCTGCAGCAGGATGTGCAGGTCGGGCGCATCCACATCCAGGTCACAGATGACCTTGCTTTCGGCCAGATGGGCAAAGGAGGCACAGACCGTGGTTTTGCCCGTCCCGCCCTTGCCGCTGATGACGACGATCTCACGCATGACACACCTCCCCGCCCAGACGGCGCAGGGCATCGCGCAAGTGTTCGAAACGCTGTTTCCATTCCGGGGACAGCGCGGCCAGCAGACGGCCATTGGCATATTGCTCGGCGGCGGCCCGTTCAAAAGGCAGCTCCGTCAGCAGGGGCAGGCCGTGTTCGCGACAGTAGTCACGCACAGCGGCGTCACCATCGGCATTGCCCTCGGCCCCGGCCCGGTTGATGACCACGGCCATGGCCTTGTTCAGGGGCAGGAAGGCCTGATGCGCCAATCTGAAATCATGGAAGCCGAAGGGCGTGGGGTCGGCCACCAGCAGGATCAGATCCACATCACGGGTGACCGTGACCGCCGGACAGCTGACCCCGGGAGGCGCATCGAGGATGGCATCGGCCGGGATCTCAGCCAGCATGGCGTCCAGACGGGTCCGCAGCTGGCGCAGCAGGGGCGGCGTCATGGATTCGCCGATACGGGTACGCCCCATGAGGAAGCGGACCGTACCGTCCAGCACCGTGCCGTGTTCCAGTTCGCCCAGCTCCCGGCCCACGGGCTTGAGGGCCTTGTCCGCACAGACGGCGAAACAGCCGCCGCAGCCGTGGCACATGTCGGGAAAGATGCTGATATTGCCGGCAAAGGAGGCAATGGCCTTGAAGCTGCAGATCTCGCGGCATTTGCCGCACTTGCTGCACGCGGCCAGATCGAGGGAAGGAACTTCCAGCCAGGCCTTGCTGCTCCCCTCCACCTGCGGCGGCAGGAAGAGGTGGAGGTTGGGCGCTTCCACGTCCGTGTCCACGGCCACTAGGGGGCTGTCCCAGACGCTGGCCAGGGAGGCCGCCACGCTGGTCTTGCCTGCCCCGCCCTTGCCGCTGGCAATGGCGATACGCATACGGGTCCTCTACTTGTTGGGCGCGTCAGCAAAGGGGAATTCGCCCTTCTGGAAGCGTTCCACCGCTTCCCGGACGGTACCGCTCACATCCTGGCAGACCTTGATGCCCGCAGCTTTCAGGGCGTCGAAAGCCTTGGGGCCCACATAGCCGCTCAGCACCACCTGCACGCCCGCGTTGGCCACACGTTCGGCGGTCTCGATGCCGGCGCCCATGCTCATGGTCTGGGAAGCGCCGTTGTCGATATAGCTCACGCTCATGTCCGGCAGATCCACCACCACGAAGCCGCCCGCGCGACCGAAACGGGGATCGACGAGATCGTCAAGGGTGGGGCCTTCACTGGAAATGGCAATCTTCTGCATGGTATTCTCCTTTGCGTCCGTAGTCCGGTGATCCGGTTCGGCCAGGGCATAATGACCGCCCTCGATGCGCAGGGCCCGGCCCGTGACCAGGGCCAGCGCCACCGTGCGCCGGGCCGCAGCCAGCGTACGGCCGAACGTATGCCGGGACACACGCATGCGGCAGGCGGCCTCGGAACCGGTCAGGCCTTCCAGATCCGCCAGACGCAGGGCTTCGAGTTCTTCCACGCCCAGGCAGACTTCCTCCAGGGCCGTCATGGGGATGCCCCGCGGCTTGAAGTAGGTGACACTGGGAGTGGTGGCCACATAGCGGCACTGTCTGGGACGCGGCATGATTTCTCCAATATCTGGCAAAACGGGCGCGCAGCCGGAAAGGATGGCAGGCTTGCGGACGTTTTGCACAATTGAGCATAATCCTTGCGGCGGCCATGTCAAGCCCCTTTCCCGGATCCCGCCGCTTTTTCCCGCTTCCGCGCAGCGCGTTGACGCTTTTCTTGGCCGCATGGTACAAGTCCCGGGCCTGCCCTGCGCAGCCATCACGAGGTTCCCATGTCCCAAAATCGTGCCAGCATGCTGGACCGCCCCGTGGCCCAGACCTTTTTCCGCTACGGCCTGCCCTGGTCCGCGGCCTTCCTCCTGCTTTCGTCCGCCGGTCTGGTGGATACCATTTTCATCGGTCGCTATGTCGGGGCCCAGGCTCTGGCAGCCGTCAATATCGTCAGCCCTGTCTTCAGCATCTTTTTCGGCATGGGCGTCATGCTTTCCGTGGGCGGCACGGTCCGCAGTGCCCACCACGTGGGGCGCGGCGATCTGCGGGCCGCTTCGGCGGTCTTTGGCCGCACCATGCTGCTCATCCTGCTGGCCGGTCTGGTACTGGCCCTGCTCTCGCTGTTGTTCCGGCCGCTGCTGCTGGCCTTGCTGGGAGCAGACGGTGATGTGATGCGGCCCGCGTACCAGTATCTGACCACCATCCTGCTTTTCAGCCCTGTGCTGCCCGCCTCCTACGCTCTTTCGCAGTTCGCCCGGGTGGACCAGCATCCCACCCTGGCATCTCTGGGGCTCATCCTGAGCGCTGCCGTCAATATCTTCCTGGATTACCTGTTCATCGCCCGCTTCGGCTGGGGCGTACAGGGGGCGGCCCTGGCCACGGGCCTGGGCTTCAGCTGCACCCTGCTCCTGTTCATGATCCACTTCCTTTCCCGCCGTGCCCTGCTGCGCCTGACCCTGAAGGGCTGCGGCTGGCGGGAGATACTGCGGGCCAGCCTCAACGGTAGTGCGGAGAGCATCAACGAGATCTCCGTGGGCAGCATCATCCTGCTCATCAATCATTTGATGATGGCCCGCTTCGGCTCCTCCGGCGTGGCCGCCTTCACCGTGGTCAGCTACGGTTCGTGGTTCGGCCTGACCCTGGCTTACGGCCTCAGCGATACCCTGTCGCCCCTGGTCAGCGCCAACCATGCTGCCGGGTTGCGCCAGCGGACGCACAGATTCCTGCACGTCGCCCTGCTGAGCCTGCTGGCACTGGGCGTAATCATGTTCCTTGTCTTCAGCCTCTACCCGCAGGAACTTGCCCGCCTTTTCCTGCCCGACAACGCCGCTGTGGGCAGCCTGGCCTGTGACTTCATCGCCGACTTCCGCTGGAGCTTTTTCTTCAGCGGCCTGAACATGGGCATCGCCTGTTATCTGACCGGGCTCAACCGCTCCCTGCAGGCTGTGGGCATGGCGCTGAGCCGCAGTCTGGTCTTTCCCGCCCTGTTCCTGAGCCTGTTCGCCCTCTGGCTGGAAGACGAGCATATCTTCTGGGCCATCCCCCTGGCCGAGGCCCTGACCCTGCTGCTGGGCATCGGCCTGCTGGTCCACGGTCGACGGCGTACCGGCTGGTAGACCTGCTGACAGGAACCACCGCATACCGTATGCTGGCAGTACCTACACAAGGAGACACTATGTCCACGAAACGCTTTTTGCCCGCTCTGCTGGCCGCCCTGCTGCTGGCCGCTCCCGCCATGGCGGCCGAACACGCTCCGGGGTTCGAAGCCTGCATCAAAAAAAATCCCAAGAGCTCGGATCAGAAACAGTGCCTGGATATGGAGCGTGATTACTGGCAGAAAAAGCTGGATACCCGTTATCAGGCCATGCAGGGCATCTGCAAAAAATTCTCCGGCCCCGAAGCGGAAAAGCGCAGCACAGCCTGCCTGGAAGCCCTGGAAGAGAGCCAGCACAGCTGGCTGGCGTACAAGGCCAGCATGCGCCCTGTGGCCGAGAACTATCCCAACAGCCAAAGCGCCATGGAAAACCTGGCCTGGTTCGAGATCGACCAGCTGCGCAAGCGCATCCACGACCTGGAGACCCTCGACCCCTCACTGGCTGACAAGCCGGCCCGCCGTTCCAATACCATGGATGACATCGAGAAGGGGCTGTCGGATTTCGGCAACAGCATGGAATCCCTGTTCAATTCCGGCATGAAAAAAATGGGGCTGGACTAAAACCGTTTTTGACTTCCATAAAAGGCAGGGGCGGAAGGCATCCCGTGCTCCGTTCCTGCCCTTCAAGGCTCCCTGGCCGTCTTGCGACCATGGGAAGGCGGCTTCCCCGTCATGTCCCCTTCGGGACATCGGGACATCCTTTTGCCGGGCTGGCCGAATGGCCTGCCACCCGTCGCCGTATCTTGTGGAGGCATCATGGATTCTTTGCTCACGCTGCCGGAGGACATCCATCTTCCCGGCACGCCGGAACATTTCTCTTCCCTGCTCACCTCAGACAGCGGGCTGCTGGTGGAGCGCATCGTCTCCTGGGGCCATGTGACGCCGGAAGACCAGTGGTACGATCAGGAAAAAGACGAATGGGTCCTGCTGCTGGAAGGCTCCGCCCGACTGGGCTTTGACGATGGCCGTGAAGTATCCCTGGAACGCGGCCAGTGTCTGCTGTTGCCTAAGCATGTTCGCCATCGTGTGCTGGAGACCAGCAAGCCCTGTGTCTGGCTGGCCATCCACGCGCCGCAGCTGCGTCCGCAGGAAGCCGACGGCACGCCCGCCTGTCCGCAGGGATAGCGTGGCTCCAGCCCCCTTTCCGCCAGCGCGGCTAATGCTCGTGGAAATACGGATTTGGGGCGGTATCGCCCAGCCAGTTCGCATTCACAAGTTCCATGCAAAGGCATCCGAGGCAGTACGACTGTCCATCGACCGCCAGCCGTGCCTTGTGACATTCCCCGGGAAAACGCTCACAGGAGGAGTCCATGTCGCTGCCTCTGTTCACCTGCCGCCCCATCGGCATCATCCACACACCCCATACCGATCCGGCCCAAACGCCCCGTCAACCCATCCACGCCGCAGACTTCACCGGCCGTGTGGAGATCTTTCCCGAATTCATGGCCGGGCTTGAAGGCCTGGAGCGCTTTGCCCGTATCTGGCTGATCTTCACCTTCCACAGGGCGGAGGCTCCGCGCCTGCAGGTCATCCCGCACGGGCAGACGCAGGAGCGCGGCGTCTTCACTACCCGTGCTCCCTGCCGTCCAAGCGGCATCGGCATGAGTCTGGTACCGCTGCTGCGCCGGGACGGGAACATCCTCCACGTCTCGCATGTGGACATGCTGGACGGCACGCCCCTGCTGGACATCAAGCCAAGCTCCCCCGATCTGGACAGCGGCTCGCTGCTGTGACCGATCTTTTTCAGCGATCACGGCCGAAACGACATGAGCCTTGCCATCATCCTCGCCCTGCTGGCCATTTTCTTTGGTGATCGCACCTATCTTGCGGGCTGGATTCGCTCACCGGGCAAGAGTTTCCTGACCCTGTCGGCGACCCTGGCAGGCCTTGCCCTGTGGATGCTCTGGCGCTGGTGGCAATACCGCTGAGGCCGCACCGGCTTCGCCCTGCTCCGTCATTTTTGTCGATCATCTGCCTGGTATCGTGCCGCCGGTAATGCATAGACTGGCACGCAAAACGAAAAACGCCCGCAAGACGAACTTGCGGGCGTTTTTGTGCACCGGAACGGTACAAAGGGGAGGCCCCCCATGGGCCTCCCGGCGGGCATTTCAGGGCCGAAGAGGTGAGCCCTGAAATCTCATGCGTTCATGCCTCAGCGGCCTGCCGCACGGCCTAGTCGGCCTGAGTGCGGATGAACGTAGGAATCTCGAAGTCTTCTTCACTGTAGGTGAAGTCCTCATGACCGGGGTTGTGCTGGCGCCGGGGCATGGGCTGCTGGCCCAGCGTGGCGCCGGTGCGCAGATAGGTCGGTTTCTCGAACTGGTCCTGGGCGGAATAGGGACCGTATCCCCCCTGCGGATAGGAGTTCTGGGGGATCCAGTCTCCACGCTGGCGCACGGGACGCGGACGAGGCTGCTCATAGGCAGGAGCCTGCGGCGCTTCCATGGGGCGGGCAGCCTGAGCAGCCTGCGAGCCGGGGAATTTGGTCACGCTGGAGCTTTTCACGGGCTCGGCCACGGGCTGCACCACCGTGGCGCTGGGATCGATACCCGTAGCGATGACGGTCAGACGCAGTTCGTCGCCGATGTTCTCGTCATAGACCACACCAAAGATGATGTTGGTATCTTCGGGCGTGGCATCGGCGATGATGTCGCCGATCTCGGCGATCTCGTCGGTGGAGATGTCCATGGACGCCGTGATGTTGTACAGCACGGCCTTGGCGCTTTCCAGCGACACGTCTTCCAGCAGCGGGCTGTTGATGGCGCGCTGGGCGGCCTCGCGGGCGCGGTTCTCACCGGCGGCCACGCCGGTGCCCATCAGGGCCATGCCGGATTCGGACATGGTGGTGCGCACGTCGGCGAAGTCGAGGTTGATCATACCATCGGCCAGGATGACGTCGGAAATACCCTTAACGGCATAGAAGAGCACGTCGTTGGCTTTCTGCAGCATGGCAGAGAAGGGAGTCTTCTTGGGAGCGAAGGCCAGCAGACGGTCATTGGGAATGGTGATCAGGCAGTCCACATGCTGCTTGAACTCTTCCAGACCTTCTTCGGCAAAGCGACGGCGGCGGGCCCCTTCAAAAGAGAAAGGTTTGGTGACGACACCCACGGTCAGAGCGCCCATCTCCTTGGCGGTCTGGGCCACGACAGGCGCGGCCCCCGTCCCCGTACCACCGCCCATGCCGGCGGTCACGAAGACCATGTCGGCATCGCCGATGGCTTCCCGGATGGCATTGACGCTTTCCAGGGCGGCCTCACGACCCACGGCGGGGTTGGCACCGGCCCCCAGGCCCTTGGTGAGCTTTTCGCCCAGCTGGATCTTGACCGGGGCGTTGTTGCGGCTCAGGGCCTGCATATCGGTATTGGCGCAGATGAACTGCACCCCCTGCAGACCGGAAGTGATCATGTTCTGCACGGCGTTGCCGCCGCCACCGCCTACACCGATGACCTTAAGCTTGGCATTATTGCCCAGCGTGATGTCGATATCATCAACAATGGATTGTGACATAGTTCCCTCTCCTCAAATACTCTAAAAGCTTGCCCGCTTTGTTTTTTTAGGAAATGTCGGAAAACCACTTCTTCATGCGCGCCAGCAGGCCTTCGAAAACGCCGCTGTCGCTGTGCGTGGGAGTAAACTTTTTCTGGCCGGAAACTTCCTTTTCCGCACCGTAACGCAGCAGCCCCACAGCCGTGGAGAACTTGGGGCTGTTCACCACGTCCTTGAGGCCGCCCACATTGCGGGGGTAGCCGATACGCGTGGGCAGGTTGAAGATCTGCGTGCCCAGCTCCTGACAGCCCTCGATAAGGGCCGTGCCGCCGGTCAGCACCACACCTGCGCCCAGGAAGTTCTTGTAACCGGAGTTTTCCAGCGTCCGGTTCACCAGACACAGGATCTCTTCCATGCGCGGCTCGCAGATCTCCGCCAGGATCTGGCGGGAGATGCGGCTGGGATCACGGCCGCCCACGGTGGGGACTTCGATGAATTCGTCATGCCGCACCATGTCGGTCAGGGCACAGCCATACTTGAGTTTGATACGCTCGGCCGCCGCAATGGGGGTGCGCAGGCCAAAGGCGATATCGTTGGTCAGGTTCTGGCCGCCCAGCGCCAGCACATGGGTGTGCTTGATGGAATCGTTGGCGAAAATGGCGATGTCCGTGGTGCCGCCGCCGATGTCCACCAGCGCGACGCCCAGCTCGCGCTCTTCTTCCGTCAGCACGGCTTTGGCCGATGCCAGGGATTCCAGCGCGATGTCCGAGACTTCCAGTTCGCTGCGGTGGCAGGAGCGCACGATGTTCTGGGCCGAGGTCACGGCCCCGGTCACGATGTGCACCTTGACCTCCAGACGCACGCCCGCCATGCCCAGCGGATCGGCGATGCCGCGCTGGTTGTCCACGATATATTCCTGCGGCAGGATGTGGATGACTTCACGGTCCGCAGGGATGGCCACGGCACGGGCCGCATCGAGCGCGCGTTCCACATCGCGCTGGCCCACTTCGCCGCCCTTGACGGCGATGACGCCATGGCTGTTGATCCCGGCGATATGCCCGCCGGCGATCCCCACATAGACCGAATTGATCTCACAGCCGGCCATGAGCTCGGCGTCCTCGATGGCGCCCCGGATGGACTGCACGGTCTGCTCAATATTCACCACCACGCCCTTGCGCATGCCGTGAGAGGGACGGGTGCCGATCCCAACGACATCCACCAGGCCGTTTTCCGCCATTTCCCCTACGACCGCACACACTTTGGTAGTGCCGATATCCAGGCCTACAATGAGATCCGCCATAGTTACTCCTCACCAAACATCATCCGCGCATGGGCTGACTGAGCGTCACCCAGACACTGCCGTTGACCGAACGCACCTCACGCACGTTCTTCAGCTCGTGCCTGCGTGCCAGATCCCCCAGCGTCAGGCCGATCCGGGCAAGATTCCCGGCCCAGTCATCCGTTGCGATGGAAAGCCGCATCTCGCGGTCTTCCAGATATATCTCGATACCCCGTGCGGGGCTCACCGTGATCGACGCAATGGCCCCCGCCTCCACCGGCAGGCTGCCCGCATGCAGATCCTTCATGAATCGCGGCAGGTAGGCCACGTCATCCTCGGCCCCCGCTTCCACGGACAGGGTCGGCAGCGAGAGGAAGTTGCGGCTCTCCACAGGCGCGATGGCCTCGCCGGATTCATTGGCGTAATACAGCACCCCGTCCTTGTGGACCCAGAAGGTGGGCATACGCTCCTTGATCTTGATGACGAAGCGGTCCGGCAACAGACGTTTGACCGAGACCTCTTCCACCCAGGGCGTGGCACGCAGCTTGCGCTCCACTTCCGCGATGCTGACCGCCAGGGAGTTCTCCCCTTCCTTCAGGCCGCCATACTGCAGAACCATCTCCCGCGACAATCTGACATTCCCGGCCACGTCGATATGCCGCGTGGCGAAGAAGTCACTGGTCGTGGCCTTGCCGTACAGCCAGATGGACCCGGCACACAGGCCCGTCACAGCCGCTACCAGCCCTGCCAGCAGGAACAGGACGCAAAAAAAACGCTGCACACGCCCGCCCTGCAGCTTGCTCCAAAGGGAGAACTGACGTTTTTCCCTCGCCGGCTTGGCCCGGTTGCGGGTATTGGGGCGGGAAGCGGTGCTGCGACTGGGAGCAGGTGTCGAACTACCGCTGTAGGAGCGCGTATTGCGCCGGTTTTTTTTCAGCGAAAAGGTCACGGCACGATCCTGACTTCCGTTTCCAGCGTGATGCCGAACTGCTCCAGCACTCCCTGCCGCGCACTTTCTATAAGTTCGAACGCGGCACTCGCGCTGCCATTCCCTTCATTTATCAAAAAATTGGCATGCATGGTCGAAAAAGCCATCCCGCCAAGCCGCCTGCCGCGAAAGCCGGCCCTATCCAGAAGGATGCCGGCTGGTTTGTCCGGGGCCGGATTTTTGAATACGCAGCCCGCACTCCACGCTGTCACAGGTTGTTTAGACTTTTTCTCGCAAATATTGCGATGCATGAGTTTAGAAATGCCATCCCTGTCAGTCTTGGTCAAGTCAAATGTGGCTTCGAGCACAAGAAAACCGTTTTTTTTGCCGTCCACCAGCAGGGTTCTGTAACCATACTGCAGTTCCGCTGCCGGGAAGACCCGCGGGTGACCATCGACAACGGCCTTGATTTCCAAGAGATTCCTGCAGGTCTCGCAACCGTAGGAGCCTGCGTTCATGGCCACGGCCCCCCCGACGCTCCCGGGGATGCCGACAAGGCCCTCAAGACCGCCTAAACCCCGTCGGGCACAGAAACCAAGCAGGCGCGGCAGGGGCACGCCCGCCCCTACCCGCACATGGGCCCGCGCTTCAGATTCCCAGACGATCTCGGGGCCTTCCTTGATTGCAGAACGAAGCAGTACGACTGGTAATTCACCATCGCGGGCAAGCAAATTCGTGCCCGCGCCAATGATGAACGGGCTCCCGCCCAGCTGCTGCAAACGTTCTGCCAGCAGCGGATAATCCTCGGCACGCTCAAGCACCAGTTCCGCGATGGCCCGGCCCCCGAGATGCAGTGATGTCCGCTCTGCCAGCGAAGGAGACAGGATCTCACGCATCCTTGCCGCCCTCCAGCCAGGCGGGCCCCACACGGGTGATGGTGCCGGCCCCCAGAGTCAGCAGCACGTCACCGGGCTGCAGGATATCGTCCAGGCCCTTGACCATGGCGTCGATGGTCTGGAAATAGGTGACCGGGGTCTCGGAGACCTGGCGCATGCCCTGGGCCAGGCTCTCGCCGGAAACACCGGGGATGGGCTTTTCGGAAGCGGCGTAGATCTCGGTCAGCACCAGCTGGTCCACCACGTCGAAGACCTTGCAGAACTCGCCGAAATGGGCCTGGGTACGGCTGAAGCGGTGCGGCTGGAAGGCCACCACCAGACGGCGGTCAGGGAAGACCTGGCGGGCCGTGGCCAGCGTGGCCGCGATCTCGGCCGGATGATGGCCGTAGTCGTCGATGACGGTCACCCCATTGCGTTCGCCCTTGAATTCAAAGCGGCGCCCCACGCCCCGGAAGGTGGCCAGACCTTCCACACAGCGTTCGAAGGGGATGTCGGCAGCCGTGGCGGCGCCGATGGCGGCCAGGGCATTGAGGATATTGTGGCGGCCGGGATGGGGCAGGCTCACTTCGCCCAGCTTCCGGTCATCGCGCCAGACCTCGAAACGGCTGGTCATGCCCGATTCCAGCAACACGGCGCGCAGCTGGTTGTCGGCGGCAAAGCCGTAGGTCAGCACCGGGCGCTTGACGCGCGGCAGCAGGGCCCGCACGCCGGGATCATCGCCGCAGACCACGTTGAGGCCGTAGAACGGAACCTTGTTCATGAACTGGACAAAGGCGTCGTCAATGGCCTGCCGGGTCCCGTAGTGGTCCAGATGGTCTTCGTCCACGTTGGTGACCACGTTGATGATGGGGAACAGACAGAGGAAGGAGCCGTCGGATTCGTCGGCTTCGGCGATGAGGTAGTGGCCGCTGCCCAGATGGGCATTGGTGCCGTAGACATTGAGGCGCCCCCCGATGATGACCGTGGGGTCCAGACCGGCCGTGTCGAAGATGGAGGCCGTCAGGGACGTGGTGGTGGTCTTGCCGTGGGTACCGGCAATGGCCACGCCCTGGCGCAGGCGCATCAGTTCGGCCAGCATCTCGGCACGGGGGATGATGGCGATGTTGCGGCGGCGCGCTTCCACCACTTCGGGGTTGTCCTCGGCAATGGCCGTGGACTTGACCAGCACCTGCACGTTGCCCACGTTCTCGGCCGCATGGCCCACGGCGATGCGGGCCCCAAGACTGCGCAGATGTTTGACCACGGCCGAATCGCTCATGTCCGAGCCCGAGATGTCATAGCCCAGGTTGAGCAGGACTTCCGCGATGCCGCTCATGCCGGCGCCGCCGATGCCCACCATGTGAATCTGCCGAATCTTGCTGTCCATATGTCTCTCTCTATCCGGAAGAAGATGTTATCGTGAACTTACCGTGCGCACACGGTCTCCAGTTCCGCGGCCACCAGCTCCGCCGCGCGGACGCGGGCACAGCCGGAAGCCGCAGCGGCCATGGTGCGCAGCCTGCCGGTATCCTGCAGCAGGTCCGTGACCTGCGCCATGAGGCCGTCGCTCTCCATGCGGGCCTCGGGCAGCATCAGGGCCGCGCCTTCGGCCACCAGGGCCTGGGCGTTGCGCGTCTGATGGTCATGCACCGCATAGGGGAACGGCACCAGCACCGAGGGCAGGCCAGCGGCGCAAAGCTCGGCCACGGTGGTGGCCCCGGCGCGGCAAAGCACCAGATCCGCCCAGGCATAGGCCGAAGCCATGTCGTCGATGAAGGCACTCACACAGGCCGGGTCATAGCCCGCCGCCGCATAGGCCTCGCGGGTCACGGCCTCGTCACGCACACCGGTCTGGTGGCGCACTTCGATGCCCGCGGCCCGCAGGGCGTCGAGATGGCGGCACACATGCACGTTCAGGGCATGGGCCCCCAGGGACCCCCCCATGACCAGCAGGCGCTTGCCGGAAAAATCATGCTGCCGTCCGGCCAGCGCCACCACGGCGGCGCGCACGGGGTTGCCCGTCAGTACCGTCCGGGAAGCGTCGAAGCCCTCGGTCCCCGGCAGGGACAGGCAGATGCGCCGGGCAAGGCGTCCCAAAATCCGGTTGCTCATGCCGGCGATGGCGTTCTGCTCATGCAGCACCGTGGGCACACCGGCCAGACGGGCCGCCAGCATGGGCGCGAAGGCGGCATAACCGCCAAAACCGGCCACTACCTGGGGCCGGAAGCGCCGAATGATGCCCCGGGCCCGACAGACGGCACAGGCCATGCGCCCGGCAGCGGCAAAGGCCCGCAGGCCACGACCCAAAAAGCCGCGCACCGGCAGGCCGATGAAGTCGATGCCCGCCGCCCGGGCCAGACGCTGTTCCGGGCCGTATTGCGAGCCCACGAACAGCAGTTCCACACCGGGATGGCGCTGACGCAGGGCTTCCGCCACGGCCAGCGCCGGGAAGATGTGCCCGCCGGTACCGCCGGTGGTTAAGAGGACTCTTTCCATATGCTCCCCTCCTTGCCCGTGGCCGTGCGAGAAAAATTCATGAGCAGGCCCACGCAGAGCATGGTGGCCATAAGATTACTGCCGCCGTAGCTCATCAGGGGCATGGGCACGCCCTTGGGCGGCGCCACCCCCATGACCACGGCCAGATTCATGACGGCACCCATGGCCAGGATGACCGTCAGGCCAAAGGCCGTCAGCCGGTCGCGCAGTTCGGTCTGGCGCATGATGATGCGGTAACAGCGCCAGAACAGCAGGCCGAACAGCAGCATGACCACGGTGATGCCCACAAAGCCCAGCTCCTCGGCCAGCACGGCCATGATGAAGTCGTTGTGGGCTTCGGGCAGATAGAACATCTTCTGTCGGCTGGCGCCCACGCCCACGCCGAAAAAGCCGCCCGAGCCGATGGCCAGCAGGGACTGCACCAGGTGATAGCCCGTGTCGGTGGGATCGGCGAACGGATCCAGAAAGGCCAGCAGGCGGCGCAGGCGGTAAGGTTCAAGGATGGCCAGGGCCATGGCGCCGGCGCAGGCCAAGATCATGGCGAAGAACAGATAGATGAAACGCGTGCCCCCGGCCAGACACATGAAGAACAAGATGCTGGCCACCACCACGGCGCTGCCGAAGTCGGGCTGCAACAGCAGCAGGCCGCAGAACAGGCCCGTCACGGCAAAGGGCGGGATGACGCCCCGGCTGAAGGTCTTGACCAGTGCCTGCTTGGAACTCATGAAATAGGCCAGGTACAGGGCCAGGGAGATCTTGACGAACTCCATGGGCTGCAGGTTCACGGGCCCCAGAGGGATCCAGCGCTTGGCGCCGTTGATGGACGGCGTCAGGGGCGACAGGGTCAGCAGGAGCAGGAACAGGGAGAGGAAGATGGCCGGATACTGCAATTTGTAGAGCCAGCTGCGGGGCATGAGGGCCGCGCCCCAGAGCACGAGGCCCCCGCCGCAGGCAAAGATCAGCTGGCGCTTGAAAAAGTAGTATTTGTCACCGTTGACCTGCTCGGCCACGATGCCGCTGGCCGACAGCACCATGATGAGGCCGATGGCCAGGATGATGAGCATCAGGGTGAACAGCCACCAGTCGAACCCCTCAAAACTCACCTTGCCCAGAGCACGCGAGATGCCTCCGCCCTGGGGAGCGGCTTCTTCCTTTTTCTTTTCCTTCCTGCTCAGGAACATGTTCTTCATGCCAGGCTTCCCACGATGCGCTTGAAGTCGTTGCCGCGTTCCACATAATTGCGGTACTGGTCAAAACTGGAAGTTGCCGGAGCCAGCAGGACCACATCGCCCTCCTTCACCTGGCCCTGCAGGGCCAGGACAGCGTCTTCCATGCGCTCGTGCCAGCACAGGGGCACCACGCCCTGCCAGGCAGCCTCGAAGATCTCGCGGCTGGCCCCGTACAGGTTCACGCTCTTGGCCTTGCGGCGCAACAGATCCTTCATGCCGTCCAGATCCCCACCCTTGAACTTGCCGCCGCACAGCAGGTGCACGGGATGGTCCATGGCTTCCAGCGCCACTTCCAGAGCGGCCACCGTGGTGCATTTGGAGTCGTTCACATAAAGCACGCCGTGCACGCGGGCCACGGATTCCAGCCGGTTGGGCAGGGGCTTGAAGGCAGCCACCGCGCGGGCGGCATTCTCCAGCGTCACGCCGAAGGGACGGCAGGCCTGCCAGGCGGCTTCGGCATTGAACTGGTTGTGCTGCCCGAACAGGGGGCAGTCCGGGAAGCGGCCTTCGGGCCGGATCCACACCTTGCGGGCCCTGAGGCCGAAGCGGTCGGCGGTCTCTTCCAGCCCGGGCTCCAAAACCGCCAGGTCCTCTTCCGTCTGGCAGCGGAACAGACGGAACTTGGCCTCGATGTATTCTTCCATGTCCTTGTGGTAATCCAGATGGTTGGGCGAGATATTCAGCACCACGGCCACCCGGGGATGGAAGGTGGAGCAGCACTGGAGCTGGAAGCTCGAGGTCTCCAGCACCAGCACGTCGGCCTTTTCGCCGGAAAGCAAATATTCCGAAAGGGGCGTGCCGATATTGCCGCCCAGAAAAACACGCAGACCCTGCTCCCGCAGCATGGCCGCCGCCAGGCTGACCGTGGTGGTCTTGCCGCTGGTGCCGGTCACCGCCAGCACGGGCTCGCCGTCAAGGGCGCGCCAGGCCAGCTCCATCTCGGCCAGGATCTCGGTACCTTCCGCATCGGCATGGGGGCCCATCATCTCGCGCAGACGCACCACGGGCAGGCCGGGGCTGGGCACCACCATCTTCGCACCGGCAAAGAGCTCCGGCCCCTGTTCCCCCAGCACCAGTTCGATGCCTTCCGCGCGCAGGGCCGCGGCCTGCGCTTCGTCCAGAGCCTGGGGATTGCTCTCCAGCAGGCGCACCCGGGCGCCCTGCCGCAACAGAAGACGGGCCGCTGCCTTGCCGGAACGCCCGGCGCCCACCACTACAGCCAGTTCACCGGCCTTGATGTACCGGCCACGATCTTCATTCTGAGCCATGTCACATTCCTCGCGGATAAGATATTGCCGCGCACTGCACCGGCAGGCACGGCGGACAGGATAAAAAACGGCGAGCGGGCCCCGGCCTCATGCAGCCGGAGCCCTCGCCATCAGCGCAGTTTCAGTACCGACAGGGCTACCAGCCCCAGCAGTGCGGACGTGATCCAGAACCGGATGATGATCTTCGATTCCGGGATGCCCTTCAGTTCAAAGTGATGATGCAGGGGCGCCATGCGGAACAGGCGTTTGCCGCCTGTCCAGCGGAAGTAGCTCACCTGCATGATGACCGACAGGGTCTCGGCCACGAACAGACCGCCCACCACGGCCAGGATGAGTTCCTGCTTGCAGAGCAGGGCCAGATAGCCGAGCACGCCGCCCAGGGCCAGCGAGCCCACGTCGCCCATGAAGACCTGGGCCGGATAGGCGTTGAACCACAAAAAGCCCAGCCCCGCGCCTACCAGGGCCGCACAGAACACCGTGACCTCACCGACGCCCGGCGTATAGGGCAGCAGCAGATAATTGGCGAAGCGGGCATGGCCCGTCACATAGATGAAGATGGCGAAAACGATGCCGGCCACGATGCAGGGCCCGATGGCCAGACCGTCCAGACCGTCGGTCAGGTTGACGGCATTGGACGAGGCCACCATGACGAAGACCCCGAACGGCAGATACAGGGGACCAAGGTCAGGAGCCCAGTCCTTGACGAAGGGGATGCTCAGCTGGCTGGAATAGCCGGGATCCGTGACCAGGAAGAGCATGGCCACCACGGCCACCGCCAGCTGGCCCGCCAGCTTGGCCCGGCCGCTGATGCCGCGGTTCTCGGCATGGCGCAGCTTGGTCATGTCGTCCCAGAAGCCCACGGCCGCAAAGCCCCAGAACACCAGCAGGGTCTGCCAGATGTAGAAATTGCCCAGATCCGCCCACAGCAGCAGGCTGACCGTGAGGCTGAAGAGCATCAGCAGGCCGCCCATGGTGGGCGTGCCTTCCTTGCAGGCATGGGTCGTCACTTCATGCAGGATGTGCTGGCCGCATTTGAGGCGGCGCAGCCAGGCGATGAACCGGGGACCCAGCAGGATGGAGAGCACCAGGGCCGTGATGAGCGCGGCCATGGAACGGAAGGTGATGTACCGGAAAACATTGAGCGCCGTCCATTCGGACGCCCACGGTACCAGCAGGTTATACAGCATCTACAGACTCTCCGTACGGCTGCCGGGCAGCCAGTCGCTCTGCTCCAGAGCTTCAAGCAATTCTTCCAGATGGTTGCCGCGCGATCCCTTGAAGAGCATGAGGCCCCCCTGCTCTCCCGTCTCGGCGGGAAGATGTTCATTCAGGGCCTGCACGAAGGCCTCGCCGGAATCCACGGGCAGGAACTTGCCCGTGTACAGTCCGTGCTCCAGACCGTCCCGCACGGCATCGGCATGGCCGCCGCGCCAGAAGACCAGCACAGGACGCAGCTGGGCCAGATGCCTGCCCAGACGTTCATGCTCCCTGTCCGCCACGCTGCCCAGTTCGCGCATCTCGCCCAGCACCACCACGAAAGGCCGTTTCTGGGCGCTTTCCGCCGCGGCGTCAAGCATGCGGGCCATGGAAAGCGGGTTGGCATTGTAGGTATCGTCCACGATGTCCCAGTTGCCGCGACGGCTGCGGGCAAAGCGCTGCGGCGGCAGCTGCGCGTCGGCGAAACCGGCGGCGATCTCCTCGGCGGTCAGGCCCAGCATGTGGGCGGCGGCCGCCACGGCGATGCAGTTCTCGGTACCGTAATCGCCGCGGAAAGGCGCGATAACGTCACAGGGACGACCGTCCAGCCACAGGCGGTACTGCCCGTGCACCCCATCGCTACACCCGGCATAGGCCGCACGATAGGAGAGCGGACGCCCGCTGGCCGTGAAGAAGAGCACGTCGCCGAACACGGCCCGCGCCTCGCGGACAAGGTCGTCATAGTCGGCGCTCACGAGGGCCTGGCCTTCGGGGGCCAGATGGGCCAGAAGACGGGACTTGTGCCAAGCCACGCCGCGTTCGCCCAGCCCCTCGGTATGGGCGGCGCCCACGTTGAGGATCAGGGCCAGATCGGGCTGGAGGATGGCGCCCAGCTCGTCCATGTCGCCCTCGTGGCTGATACCGGCCTCGAAGACCCAGAAGTCCTCGTCCCCGTCGGTCTTGAGCATGCACAGGGGCATGCCCACCTGATTGTTGAGGTTGAGGGCATTGCAGGCGGTCTTGCCGCGCCGCGACAGCACATGGGCCAGCAGTTCCTTGACCGTTGTCTTGCCCGCGGAGCCGGTGATGCCCACCACCCGGGCAGAGGACTTGCCGCGCCAGAGGGCGGCCACGGCACCCAGGGCGCGCACCGTATCCTGGACCAGCAGGACAGGCACGGACAGGCCTTCCAGCGGGCGGGAAGCCAGCACGGCCACAGCGCCCTGCTCCACGGCACGGGCGGCATAGTCATGGCCGTCCACGCGCTCGCCGGCGATGCAGACGAACAGGCTGCCGGCCACGGCCTCGCGGCTGTCCGTGACGACCGAGGTGACCGTCACGCTGCCGTCGGTCACCTTCACATCCCGGGCACAGCCCAGACAACGAACGATTTCAGCAAGATCTAGGCGCACCCCAACAGCTCCCGCACCACTTCCTGATCACTGTAGTGATGTTTGGTGCCCTGAATGATCTGATAATCCTCATGGCCCTTGCCGGCGATCAGCAGGGCATCATCGGGACCGAGCATTTCCACGGCCTTGGCCGTTGCCTTGTGGCGGTCCACTTCCACGACGACTTCCCTGGCTTCGCGCAGGCCGGGCAGCACATCCTTGAGGATGGCTTCCGGGTCCTCGAAACGGGGATTGTCCGAGGTCAGCACGGCCACGTCGGAATAGCGGGCCACGGCTTCGCCCATGATGGGGCGCTTGGTGCGGTCACGGTTGCCGCCGCAGCCGAAGACCGTAACGATGCGCTTGAAACCGGCGCCGCGCAGGGCCTTCAGGACGTTGACCAGCGCGTCCGGCGTGTGGGCATAGTCCACGAAGACGTGCAGCTTGCGGGCATTGGGAACCCGTTCCAGACGGCCGCACACACCGTGGAAGTCTTCCAGATGGCGCAGATCGTCCGGCATCAGGCCCAGCTCCAGGGCCAGGGCCTGCACGGAGAGCAGGTTGGAGGCATTGAAGGCCCCCACCAGCGGCGAGCGCAGTTCCCACTGCTGGCCGTCCAGATGCATGCGCAGATGGCAGCCGTCCGTACCGGCGGACAACAGCTCGCCCCACAGATGACGCTGCTGCGGGAGCGCCTTCTGCAGGCCGAAGGACAGGGCCCGCGGGCACAGCTCCAGCAGGCGGCGGCCCCAGGGATCATCGCCGTTGATGGCCATGACCTTGTCGGCGCGGGGCAGTTCCAGGAACAGATGGGACTTGGCCCGGAAATAGCTTTCCATGTCCTGGTGGAAATCCAGATGGTCCTGGGTCAGGTTGCTGAAGGAGGCCCCGGCAAAGGGCACCCCGCAGACGCGCTGCTGTTCCAGGGCGTGGGAAGAGACCTCCATGACGGCGATGTCCACCCCGGCCTGCGCCATGGCCGCCAGCATGGCGTGCACGCGCAGGGGATCGGGCGTGGTCAGGGGCGCGGCCTCGCAATGACCGGGCCAGCGGTAGCTCACCGTGCCCAGCACACCCACCTTGTGTCCGGTGGCCGTGAACAGATGCTCCAGCAAATAGGCGCTGGTGGTCTTGCCGTTGGTGCCGGTGACGCCCAGCACGCGCAGCGGCAGGCTGCCGGTATGCCAGCGGGCCTCGGCCAGACGCCACAAGGCCTCGCGGGGATCGTCATGATGGACCACCGTGCAGCCCGCGGCACGGGCGGCCTCGGCTTCGGCCCCTCCGGGCAGGCAGACGATGGTGGACGCACCGGCCTCCACGGCCGGCGGGATGAAACGGGCGCCGTCAGCATTGACCCCGGGGACAGCCACAAAGATGTCCCCCTTGCCGACCTCACGCGAGTCGGAGCGGATCTCCCCTCCCTCACGGCGCACCTTGTCGAGCAATTGTTCGAATTCGCGATTCACGGTTACCTCTCCGAGAGCCACAGAATGTAAGTGACGTTTTCTCCTTCCTTGGGCCAGGCCGTGCCCGGCGGCGGGCTCTGCCTGACCACGCGCGTGCCGGTCCCCTTGAGCTCCGGCACGATCCCGGCGCGGGCAAAAAGTTCCACGGCGTTGCGCACCGTCTTGCCCTTGACGTCGGGGACCCGGCTGGAGGCCTTGGCCAGATGGCCGGGCTGCTGCATGGACGGCGGACGGCTGGTCTGGACGTCTTCCTTGGCCAGGAAGGGCACATCTAGACGCGAAAGCTTGAGGCCGCGCTGACGGCCCTTGTCCTTGTCCGGCTTGTCGTCCTTTTCCGCCTGACTGGTGGCATCAGGCACGATGGCGCCGCTGTAGGTGATGGCGCGCGAGGCGATCTCGCGGAACACGGGCGCGGCCACCACGCCCCCGTACTGGTTCTTGGTGGGTTCGTCCACCAGCACCACGATCAGGTAGCGGGGATTGTCGGCGGGCAAAAAGCCCACGAAGGAGGCCAGACGCTTGGCGCCGTAGGAGCCCGCCTTGTGGTCGGCCTTCTGGGCGGTGCCGGTCTTGCCGGCCACTTCCACCCCTTCGATGCGGGCCCGCTTGCCGGTACCGTCCTTTTCTTCCACCACGTCGCGCATCATGCCCATGACCTCACGGCAGACGCGCTCCGAAAAGATGCGCTCGTAACGCTGTTCCACGTTGACCTGCTCGCGCAGCAGGCGCAGCGGCTTGTAGACACCATTGTTGAGCAGGGTCAAGTAGCCCTGCGCCATCTGCAGGGCCGTGACGGACACGCTCTGCCCGAAGGAGGCGGACATGAGGTCGGCCTCGCTCCAGGAGCGGGGCTGGCGCAGGATGCCCCGGCTGTCGGCCACGGGCACGCAGGTGCTCTCCCCGAAGCCGAGAGCGCGCAGGTACTTGTAGAGCGTAGGCGAGCCCAGCTCCAGACCGATCTTGGCCATGCCGATGTTGGAGGAATAGCGCAACACCTTGTGCGCGGGCAGCACGCCCTGCCGCGAGGTGTCGCGGATGGTCACCTTCTTGATCTCCCACTTGCCGTTCTCGCAGTCGATGGCCGTATTGCGGTTGATCTTGCGCTCCTGCAGGGCCGAGGCCATGACGAAGGGCTTGAAGGTGGAACCGGGTTCCAGGGCGTCGGAGGCCAGCCGGTTGCGGTAGATCATGGGGCTGGACTGCCGGTAGGTATTGGGATTGAAGAAGGGATACTGCGCCCAGGCCAGGATGTCGCCGCTGGGCACATCCACCACCAGGGCCCCGCTCCAGCGGGCATCGAAGTCCCGGGCGGCACGGGCCACGGCTTCTTCGGCGATGAACTGCAGCTGCACGTCCAGCGTCAGCATCAAGTCCTCGCCGCGGAGCTCGTCCTTGCCTTCTTCATGCAGGTAAAAGCGGCGGCCCATGGCGTCGCGCTGCACCACCATGCGGGTGGGCGTGCCCGCAAGACGGTCGTCCAGCGAGCGTTCCAGGCCTTCCAGGCCTTTGTCGTCCACGCCCACGAAGCCGAGCAGCTGCCCGGCCAGATGCTTGAAGGGATAGACGCGGTCGTATTCCTTGGAAAGGCCGATGCCGGGCAGGCCCGCCTTGCGCACGGCCTCGGCGGTGTAATCGTCCACTTTGCGGCGCACCCAGACGAAACGGCGCTTGGTCTTGGAAAGCTCGTCATAGAGCTTTTGCGGTTCGATGCCGAGGATGGGCCCCAGCGTGTTGGCCATGGTCAGAAAATCCTGGATCTCCTGCGGCCGGGCATAGACGGAACGGGCCTCCACGCTGCGGGCCAGCACCTGCCCGTTGCGGTCCATGATCATGCCGCGCTTGCCGGTGACCAGCTCCGTGGCCATATGCTGGCGGCGGGCCTTGTCGGCCAGGCGCGGGCCCTCGATCATCTGCAGATACCAGGCACGGCCCCACAGGCCCAGCCACAGGACGCAGAAGATGGCCACGACAGCGGCGATGCGGGCCTTGCCCCAGTCCACCCTGTCGACCCAGCTCAGGCCCCTGTTCTTGGGCGCAACAGAAACACGCCGGGCCCCACCGCTGCGTACGGTACGCGATGCGGTACGGCCCGGACGACGTTTCTTGTCTCCGGTATCGGATGAGAATTTGAACATGCGTCCCCCGCTTGTGATGCTTGCCGGCTAGTGCGCTTCCATACGCCGGACCTGCCCCGGCTTCGGCTCCTTCATGCCGATCTCCTCCGCCTTGCGGCGCAGTTCGTACGGGGAAAGAAGGCGCTCCCGCTCCACTTCCAGCTTGGCGCGCAGGGCCTTGCGTTCCTGCAACTTGTTCTGGGCGATATTGATGAAGTAGGTGGTATCGATGCGCTCGATATTGCTCCAGACCAGGATCAGGCACATGGTCATGCAGGCCAGCAGTCCCAGCGCCAGCAGGAGCAGCCAGCTTTTGGTCTGGACCTTGCCCTGTCCGCGGAACGGCAGCCCGACCGACAGCTTCTTCATGAAACCGCCTCGGCTATTTTCTCCACGGCCCGCAGTTTGGCGCTGCTGGCACGCGGATTGACGGCCAGCTCGTCATCGTCGGCCTGCACGGGCTTTTTGTACAGGATCTCGACTTCCGGCACATGGTGGCACACGCACACCGGCACATGCCGGGGGCAACGGCAGCCCTCGGCCCAGTAGCGCATGGTCTGCTTGACCATACGGTCTTCCAGGGAATGGAAGGAAATGACCGCCAGACGGCCGCCCAGGGACAGACGGCCCAGGATGGCATCAAGGAAGCGGCGCAGCTCGCCCAGCTCGTCGTTGACGGCCATGCGCAGGGCCTGGAAGGTGCGCGTGGCGGGATGGCGGCGGGCCTTGGCACGCCACGCGGGCGGATAGGCCTTCTCCACCAGGGCCGCCAGCTGGGCGGTGGTATCGATGGGGCTCTTCTGGCGGGCATCCACGATGGCCCGGGCTATGCGCCCGGCCTGCGGCTCCTCGCCCAGAGTGGCGATGCATTCTTTGAGGCGGTCGAAACTTTCGCGATTGACCCAGTGCCAGGCCGAAGGCGCGCCGGAATGCTGGTCCATGCGCATGTCCAGGGGCCCGTCCCCGTAAAAGCTGAAGCCGCGCTCCGCCTCGTCCAGCTGCAGGGAGGAGACGCCGATATCCAGCAGCACGGCGTCGACCTTGTCCCAGCCCAGGTCGTCGAGGGCCTCCTCGAACTGACTGTAGCGGCAATGGTAGGTATGGACGCGCCCACCAAAAGGCTCCAGCCGGCGCCGGGCCAGTTCCAGGGCTTCCTCGTCCCGGTCCAGGGCGCAGAGTTCCGCCTGGGGGGCCGCCTGCAACATGGCAGAGCTGTGCCCGGCCATGCCGAGCGTGCCGTCCAGGATGCGCACGGGGCGATCCCTTCCGGCATCCAGCACGGGTTGCAGGGCCGCAAGGGTTTCCTTCATCAGGACAGGGATGTGCAGATCAGCCGCATTTCGTTCCTGTCCCTGCTGCTGCATGGTCATGCTTACCTCTAAAGAGCTATATCAAGATGACAGGCCGCCACTTCATCGCTGACGTCTTCCACCAGCAGGGCATCGAAGCGGGCCTGATCCCAGATTTCGAACTTGTCCGCCATGCCCACCAGTACCACGTCCTTTTGCAGACCGGCGGCACGCATCAGGGGCTGCGGGATACGTATGCGGCCCTGCGCATCGGGGACCATCCTCTGCGCAAGACCGAGCAACTTCGTTTTGACGTGGGAAAGCTTCATGGAAGGGAGGGGGACGCTGTTCAGCTTTTCGACGATGGCTTCCCAATCCGCAGGCATGTAGGCCTTGAGGCCTCCGTACAGACCTATGGTCAGCCAGAAGGAACCATCCCCGGCGGCCAGCAGGGCATCCCTGTACTCTGGCGGCAGCAGCAGACGGCCCTTGGCGTCAAGATTGCGATATGCGCTCTGGATAAACAGATTTGCCACCGATCCACCACCTGTCGCCCACTATTTACCACGTTTTCCCACTTATGCCCCACCCTTTCCCCCGCTGTCAAGCGAACATGACGGGACGGTGACAATCATGTGATTTTGTTTGTCAATTATTCCAATGGGCTGCCTTGGACTCGGGGCGGGGCGTCCCCGCCCGTCCGCACGCTTCCTGCCGCTTGACAAGCCGCAGGAAAGCCCGGATAGTTTTTTCTGGACATACAGCTTTATGAGAGAACATCCGTGCCCCCGCACGGGTATGAAAGGAATAAAGATATGAGAACCAAGATCGTCGCCACCATCGGCCCGGCTTCCAATTCCAAGGAAAAGCTGCGTCAGCTCGTCGAAGCGGGCGTCAGCGTCTTCCGCCTGAACTTCTCCCACGGTTCGGCCGCGGATTTCGTCCGTATCATCAATGATATCCGTGAAGTGGAAAAGGAGCTGGACAAGCCCATCACCATCATGCAGGACCTGTCCGGCCCCAAGATCCGTCTGGGCGTCGTGCAGGAAAAGACCATCCAGGTCACCAAGGGCATGCAGCTGCTGCTGGGCCTTTCCGACCAGCGCACCGATGAGATGCCCTTCCTGCCCTTCGACCATCCCGAGATCCTGGAGACCCTGGAGCCCGGCGACCGCATGGTGCTGGCCGACGGCGGTCTGCAATTCACCGTGCAGCAGAGCCGCCCCGACGGCCTGGTGCTGCTGGAAGCCAACAACAGCGGCATTGTGACCTCGCGCAAGGGCCTGGCCCTGCCCGGCAAGGCCACCAAGGTGCGCGCCCTGACCGAAAAGGACAAAAAGGACCTGAGCGACGGCCTGGCCCTGGGCGTGGACGCCGTGGCCATCTCTTATGTACAGACGGCTGACGACGTGCGCGAAGTCAAACAGCTCATCGCCGCCTCGGGCCGCCGCGTGCCCGTGGTGGTCAAGCTGGAGCGCCAGAACGCCGTGGACAACCTGGACGAGATCCTGAAGGAGACCGACGTCATCATGGTGGCGCGCGGCGACCTGGGCGTGGAATGCCCCCTGCCCCTGCTGCCCGCCCTGCAGAAGCGCATCATTCGCGCCTGCAACGCCATCTCCAAGCCGGTCATCGTGGCCACGCAGATGCTGCTCTCCATGGTCAACAGCCCCGCCCCCACCCGCGCCGAGACCACGGACGTGGCCAATGCCGTGCTGGACGGCGCCGACTGCGTGATGCTCTCCGAAGAGACCGCCATGGGCAACTTCCCGGTGGAGACCGTGCAGTACATGCGCAAGATCACCGACGAGGCCGAGAAGCTGCTGGTCAATGACCGCAAGCTGGAAGAACCGGCCGCGGACAAGGGCATCCCCGAGTTCCTGGCCTACTCCGCCTGCCTGCTGGCCGAGAAGGCCCACGCCAAGGCCATCGTCTCCCACAGCCTCAGCGGTGCGTCGGCCCGTCAGGTCTCCTGCCGCCGTCCTCCCCAGGACATCTACGCCCTGACCCCCGACCCGGTGACCATCAAGGCCCTGAACTTCGTCTGGGGCGTGCATCCCGTATTCGTCGCCGATCCGGCCAGCGATCCCAGCCACCTGAGCCGCGCCGAGAACTTCATCCACAACTGCCCGGACTTCCTGCCCAACGAATGCGCCGTCATCACCGCCGGCCAGCTCAAGGGCTCCACGGCCACCCCGCGCGGTACCAACCTGGTCAAACTCTACTGGAAGTAAGGCTGCCGTAACGGCATCACCTGCCATCCCCAAGGCCGTCCCCATCGGGACGGCCTTTTTTTACACACAAAAGACACATATCAACATGCTAAAATAATTTATCTTTTTATTTTTCTCAAAAAAATATCCACTTTTTTCATTTTTTTGTTTGACAAGAGGGCCGGTTTTGCGTAGGTTCCATTTTCGCGATGGGCTGTCGTTCAATTGGCAGGACGGCGGATTCTGGCTCCGCTAATCAAGGTTCGAGTCCTTGCAGCCCAGCCATCACAACTTCATAGCGCGTCCCCATCGTCTAGCCGGCCCAGGACAACGGCCTTTCACGCCGTCAACGGCGGTTCAAATCCGCCTGGGGACGCCAAAAATTTCAATAGGCTACAGCAGCTCAGTTTTTGGGTTACAAAAATTGGGTTACAATTTTTCCTCAGGAGACCTTCTCTTGAGGAATTTTTGTTTTAAGCAGGTCTTCCACTACCTGCCCGATGCCGCTGCCTCCCAGAGCCGAAAGAATTTCGCTCTGGTCCGTGTACAGACCAGCGCTCTTCGTATAGCGGTCCGTGGTGGTCGCCCGATAATGTCCCATGAGAACCTGGGCGGCATTCAGACCTGAACTCACGAACGTGATGGCTGCACTCTTATGCCGGATGGCATGAAAACCGAAGGGCTTCACATGGGCCTTCCGACAGAGACGCTCCATGAAGTGAATGCGCTGGGTGAACGGCTGCCCCAGAAACGTGTCGTTCTGAAGCTGCATGAACACATTGTCCACCTTGCAGGGGCGGGCATCCCGCCACCACTTGAGCGCCTTGACCAGTTCCGGGTGCATTCGGAGCCAGCGCACTCGTTCCATTCCATTACCCGACTTGTTGTCGGTCAGCCTGATTTTTTCCTTCTGAAGGTCCACATCACTCCACGTCAGTCGGAAGATTTCGCTTCTGCGTCCTCCCGTGAAGTACAGGGTCAGCAGCATGACCAGGTCCTGCCCTTCCGCCTGCTGAAACACCTTGATGACATCACTTTCCGGTGGAACATAGCGCTCGCCGTGCTTTACGGGAAATGGCTTCACCTTCAGAAATGGTGGTGCCACCTGTGGGAATCCCTCAAAGAAGTCGGAACCCCAGTTCCATGCAGCCAGCAGATTCTTGCGGTACTTGTTGGCGACGTTCGCCCCGCGCTCATCCTTGATTCTGGAAAGAAACTCATAGGCTCTTGCCGAAGTGATTTCCGCGATGTCAAGGATGCCCTTTTTGCCGCAGTAGACGAAAAAGTCCTTCGTCACCAGCTTCTTTTCCACATAGGTCTGTCGGCTCATGGTTCGCTGAACATGGGTAAGGTAACTATCTCCCCACGCCATAAGCAGTTCTAATGCCGTGGGGATCGTCATCCCTTCCCGTGCGAGCTTTTTTTGCTCTTCCTCCCATTCTTTTGCGGCCCGCCATTCCGGGCCATGTTTTTTCCCTGCCGGGAACATTTTGCAGGCTATCTGCCTGCCGTTCACGATGACTCTCGCCATCCAACAATTTCCTTTGTCCGGTCTCAACGTAGGCATTGCTGAAATACTCCAACACTGTGCCCCAGCGAAACCTCCAGCGGTATCCAATGCGCCTGCCGCCTAACAAAGAGGCTATCTTTTTTACCGTTCTGGGGTCAAGGCGCAATCTGCGGGCTACTTGTTGTAGTGTTAAAATTGTATCAGGTTCACAATACACGGCAATACCCTTAATTTTGTTTTTACATTTCAGATATGAAACTATAGTATTTTGCAACAAGCTCCAACATTGAATTACAGTTGTTCTGAAGCAACATTTTCTCCTGGTGTCTTCTAACTCCACTTCTGCTTATATTTAATAATGTTGCAATTTCTGTACTTGTTTTTCCTTTGAGAATTAGGTGGAAAACTTCTCTGCCACGAGGTGTGAATTTTATTTCTTCACACCTATTTTGAACAGGATGAACTGTACATAATATTTTTATAGTTTTGTTTACGTTTAGTTTTTTTCTTATATCTTCGAGGTGTCGATAAATTGTCTTACGACTGACTCCGAGTTTTTTTGAAATGACTTTTTATGGAAAGGCCGAGCTTGATAAAGGCAATGATTTCTTTTTGTTTTGGTGTAAAATACTCTTTCATGGTTTCTCCTCCCTGCAAAGTCAGAAAGTCATGGTTACCTCCTCTTAGCATGGAGAAATCATGTCGTGCAGTGGCCAAATTACCCAAAAGGATATCTTTCGAAAAAAGAGATATTATGAGTTATAGTTTTTAACTATCTGTTTTTTTATTATTTATTTTATAGTGTCATGTTTTGTATAAACTTGTCATGTCGTAGGAGAAACCGGAATATGCCGGAATGACAGTTGCGACATCAAAAAAAGATAAGTAAAGGCCAAGCATAGTTAGCGAGCAATCCGCATAAGAATGAGAAAAATTGTTTCCACTTTATTTAACGAAAAAACATATTCAGTTATATTATGGGGATATATAAACATTCCGAAAGGTTCTTGAGTTTTTTTAATGTCAGTAGTTCAGCAAAGGAATTTTTCGGATCTTTTTGGAGTCACCAGTGCTGGTGAAGTTCTCTGTTCTTCCACAGATAATCTAATCAGTTTATGGAGTTGACACATGTCTATGAATTTGCTCAATCGAAACAGTTTTTTTCTGTCGAAAGTGCGGTGAGCATGTCATTCTGGACGGTTTCTTTTTTTTGAGGTTCAGTAACATTTTTTTCTTTTAGAAATTTCTCCATCAGATATGCGGGAATAATAATACCTGCGTTTTTCAGAATTAGACTGAGTTCCTTCGGTGAGTATCCTTTCTTGAAAGCCTTACGAAAATCTTTCTCCAACAACCCGGCAGCTTCTTCCCGTGTTTTTTTGTTGTCCCTGACCGGAAGTTCATTGAGTAGTTTCCGGGCTTTTTTGATTTGCTCAGGTCGCAATGTGGCGTTTTTTGTCATGAACTACCTCCGTGTTTAAGATGGCAACTATAATAGACGAAAATTCTATTAATGGGCAATTTGGCCACTTCACGACAGGGGTTCTTCGAGGCAGGATGGTAGTTGTGACACACAACTACCATCCTGCCAGAAGGCTGACGCCCTCTGGACTCCCGGAATGCTCGGCGCTTCGCTTCTCGCATTCCAAAGGCAAGAGGCATGAAAGGCAAAAAGAGCAATGCGGAAGGCGGCGGTGTTTCCTCATCAAAACTCTGGGTTACAGTGCGGGTTTCCCCGGAGGAAAAAGCGCGTCTTGAACAGCAGGCGGATATGGCGGGGCTGTCCGTTTCCGCGTATCTGCGCCGGAGGTTTTTCGGAGGACGCCCGCTCATCGCCCACACCGACGCCATGATGATTCGGGAACTTCGTCGTATCGGGGGCCTGCTCAAGCACAACTTTGAAACGCTTCGGCAGTCAGATGCCGGTGCGGATATGCTTGAGCGGCAGGAACATGCGTTGGAGCTTCTGATTTCCGCCATTGAGCATCTTGGAGTGCCCGGTCATGATAGTGAAGAAAGTCAGACGGGAAATCGTCGATAAGCCGAAGACGTGGCAGATCGGGGACCTGGTGGATTACATCCGCTTTCCTCACAACAAGAATCCGCAGGAAAAGGTCGCTCATGCGGGCAGCAGGAATTTTCTGACTTCCACGCATAACGGTCAGAAGATGGAAATGATCGCTCTGGCCGAAGAGTCGGTTCACAGCAAAATGCCGGTGCAGCACTGGATTTTTTCGTGGCAGGAGGGGGAGCAGCCCACGAGGGAGCAGGTGGATGAGGCTGTGGATATTTTTCTGAGTCACATGGGTCTGACCGGGCATCAGACTGTGTACGCTCTGCATTATGATACCGATAACTACCATCTTCACATTGCGGTGAACCGCATGAATGAGGAAACGGGAAAAGTCGTTCAGCCGCACAAAGGATTTGATATTGATGCGGCGCACAGGATTCTTGCGCTCATTGAACACGGACAGGGATGGAAACCGCAGGAAAAAGCCCGGTATGTCGTGCTGGAAAACGGTGAACTGGCCCGGAGAAAGAGCGGCAGGGAAATAAAACCTCGACAGGCCGCCCTGGACGTTGAACACGCCACAGGAGAGAAGTCTGCCCAGCGTATCGCACAGGAGCGGGGGCATGACATCATACGGGATGCAGACTCATGGGAAGATATGCACCGGAAGCTGGCAGAAGCTGGTCTCCGTTTTGAGAAAAAAGGGTCCGGTGCGGTCATTTTTGTGGGAGACATTGCCGTGAAGGCTTCTTCCGTGGACCGGGCTTTCAGCATGAAAAAACTTTGCAGGAAATGGGGGGAGTTCACGGAAGGAAACTATACGGAGAAGAAAGAAGCATTGCCGCCGGAGCCGGTGAGTTCGGTAAACCTGGAAGAATGGAAACTCTATCAGCAGGAATTTGAGGAAGAAAAAGAGGCACGAAACGACGAGGCAATAACGCCGGTCGACTTCCTGCGAAAGCGGCAGAGAGAACAGCGTCGGAAGAGTCTTGCCCGGCTGGCGCAATACGGCGTGCCGGTACTGAATATTGCCCGTCATTGTCTGAAAATACAGCAGAGGGAAGAGCGACGTTTCCTGCGGGGCACGGGGAAAAAGGTCAGGCGGCATAAACCCCGGTTTGAGGCATGGCTGCGGGCAAAAGGACTGCATCGTCAGGCAGGACTCTGGAGGTATCGTTCCGCCTGGGAAAAGACAAGACACACCCCGCCGCCGGTGCCGGACAGAGGAAGAGAATCCATGCGGGAAATGGAGAATTTCAGGCGTTATGCCGCAGCCGTCGGAGCGGACAGGTATCGAGTGACCTGCATCGCCATGGAGACAAACGGGAATAAAAAGACCTTCATTCTCGACAAGGAAGGCGGCGTTACCAGGGGATTTACCCCTGAAGAACTGGTCTTGCGCATACCTGAGATGCTCAGGCTCCAGCGGCGCGGAGAGAATATATATTACACGCCGTTATCCGAGGAAAAACATCATGTGCTTATCGACGACATGACGGCGGAAAGTCTGGTCCGGCTGCAAAGGGACGGATACCGGCCTGCGGTCATTCTGGAGAGTTCTCCGGGGAATTTTCAATGCCTTCTGACCGTCGCAAAACTGGGGAGCCGTTTTGACCGGGATGTGGGCAACCGACTTACGGAACGGCTGAACAGGGAGTATGGAGATAAAAAATTGTGCGGTTGCATCCACCCGCACAGAGCGCCGGGCTTTGAGAATCGAAAACCGAAGCATCGTCGGGAAGACGGTTCCTTCCCGGAGGTGAAACTTCTGGTTGCCGAAAAACGTGAGTGCCGCAAGGCTCTGGAGCTGGCCCGGCAGATAGCCGGGGAATATGAGGCCGCCGCTGAGAACAGAAAACGATGGCCGGTACTGCCTCCTGGATGCGGACCGTCAGGCGATGCCGTTACCGCCTATCATGCTCACTTTGAGGACATTCGCAGTCACCTGACTATTGAAGATTACTCCCGTGTAGATGCCATGATCGCACTGCGACTTCGCGCTACCGGCCATAGCCGGGATGCTGTAATGGAGGCTGTCCGGCAATGCGCTCCCTCTATCCGAGAGACGCCCGCACGCAGAGACTGGCAGCGATACGCCGAGCGCACGGCGGATTACGCTTTTGGAGTGGCCGGAGATGTAGAGTTGGCGAAGTATGAAACATACCGGGAGATGTGGAGACGAGTGAAGAGACGTGTCGGTATGCAGCAACAGTATGCAATCCATACGCGCATGGAGTGATATGGCGGTCGGTGGAGGATTTCGCTCCTGTAATGATACGTTTTCCGAAGGAGATTCTTGTGAGCAAGCTGGATCCTTCCTTTTATAGCCAGATTAAGGAAATTCTGCTTTCAGCCCGGAATAAGGTCTATGCTGCGGCCGATTTTGCCATGGTTGAGGCATATTGGAAAAGCATTGTGGAAAAACAGGGAGGAGAAGCCCGTGCCGAGTACGGCACGAAGCTTATAGCCGAGCTTTCTGCGAAGATGACCCTTGATTTCGGAAAAGACTTCACAGTCGCCAATTTGCAGAATATTCGACTGTTTTATTTGACTTTTCCAAATTTCTACACAATGTGTGGCAAATTGAGATGGAGCCATTACCGGCTGCTTATGCACGTGGACAGCAGGCAAGCCCGTCAATGTTATCTGGAGGAATGTGCAAAAGCCGGATGGAGTGTACGTCAGCTTGAACGGCAGATTCATAGTTTTTTTTATGAAAGATTGCTATCCAGTCAGAATAAGTGCGAAGTTTCGGCGGAGATTCAGAGAACGGCACCAGCAAAACAACCAGAAGATATTATCCGTGATCCATCATTTTCTTATAGGTAGAGGCATAGTCCAGAGTCTCCCTGAGCGTATCAAAAGATGTCTGGACGGTTTGCGCGTCGTTGATGTTATGGTCTTTTTCAAACTGAACGAACAGGTCGGCGTTGCCTTCTTCCGGCTGGAATATTCTCAGTTCAAATGTTCCTCCGTCTCCCGTTTCATTTTCAATGTGTGTTTCTGTTTGACTTCACAGGAAGAGGATATCGACTTGGGAAAAGCGATGGAGAGGAACAGGAAAAACGGCATCCGTCCGGCAGATGCAAAGGGCAGGCATGGAACACTCTCCATGTCTGCCCTTTTGAAAATGGCCGTCCGTTAACAGGTTCTGAACCTAGAACTTCCACTGAAGCTGAAGGGTACCGGAAACGCCCTCACGCCTGCCCACATAGCCCTGCACGCCGAGGTCGAGGCTGACGGGAATGCTGGATGAGGGGGTGAGGGTGATGCCGAGCTCGCCCATGCCGGTACTGCCCTTGAGGTCCGGCCTGTCGATGTCGAAACCGTTGGTGGTGGCTTCGGCCTTGCCGTCGAACTCATATTCCCATGCCGCGCCGATGTAGGGGCGCACGTACTCGTTGGCGTTACAGGCAAGGCGGGCGCCGAGGCGCAGACGGTGGGAGTCCACGCTGTCGAAGTGCATGCGTTCGCCGGTGGAAAGGTGCAGGCTGTCGCTGTCCTGATGGGTCCACAGGTAGCGGGCGTAAAGGTCGAGGTCCGCCTTGTCGCCGAAGTTCCAGACATAGCCTGCGCCCACATGCATGCCGTAATAGGCGCTGTCGCTGTCGTAGGAGGCCCTGCGGCCGAAGGCGTCGCGCATGTCGTCGTTGTCGTAGTCGTTGTTCAATACGCCGAGGCGTGCGCTTGCTTCTGCATAGAAGTGGCCGGGACCTGTTTCGGCAAAGTCCATGCGGGCCAGAAGGCCGCCGCCCGCGTACCAGGCGTCGCCGTCGCCCTTGACCGTGGCCGCGTTGGAGAAGGAATTCCAGGTGTCGTAGGAGCCGTTGCCGTATTCGAAGAACAGACCGGCAGTAAAGCGGCCGGGCGCCAGATCCGCGCCCTTGGCAAGGCCGGCGAGCAGGTGGAAGCTGCTTACGTCGATGTGGGAGCCTGTGTCGTAGCGGGACCAGCCGCCGGAAATCGTGCCGAAGGGAGCAAAGGTGTACTCGCCCGTTCCGCGGGCGGCGCGCAGGGCATACGCCATGCCGCGGTCGGCAATGAGGTCGCCGCCCTGCCGGACAAGCAGAGAACCGGCAAGGTAGCCTTCCGCAAGAGCCTTGGTCTGGGGCAGAACGTGCACCGGGCTGTCCCCGCCGGGTTCTTCAGGTGCGGTTTCTACGGTGGCAGTCAGCGCTGTGTCCGTGGCGGCCAGCGTAAAGTCGTATGCCAGCGACACGCCCTGCGTGCCGGTGAGGGAGGTCTGCGTGTAGCCTTCACTTTTCAGGCCGCTCTCGTTTTTGAGCAGGGTGACGCTGTCGCCCAGCGCAAGAGGAGCGCTTCCGCCTGCCACGGCCACGCCCACCTCGGCGCCCGAAATGTCCGTACCGGCCGTATCCGTCAGGGTCAGCACGGTGTTGCCGGCCCTGATGCTGCCGGGCAGAATGAAGTGATACTTCTCAAAATCATACACATTGGCGGCGCTGAGGCCGAAGGTCCGCACTTCCAGCGTGTTGCCCGTGCGTACATCCAGGTTGGGGTTGGATGTCATATTGTAGCCGCCGTGCAGTGTGGAATTGCCTTTCAGCGTAAGGCCTTCCCGCAGGATAACTTTGTTGCCCGTGGCGCTGCCCGTAATGTTGGGCGCTGGGTCGACATCTTCGAGACCTCCGCCCATGATAAGGGCGTTGTCCAGGGTAACGTTGCCCAAATCCACCACGTTGTTGTTGACTGTAAAATGACCGGTTGGTGCATCAATAGCGACGCCGCCGCCAGAGATAATGGAGCCAGAGGAAAAGGTACCGCCCTTGATGGTCACGGAATTGCCATTGACAGCAGTGTTCCCTGAATTGATCAGCCAGCCTCCGAAAAAGGAATAACCACCATCAAACCCATCGGGCCCAAACGTACCGGCATTGATGGTCAGGCTGTTCCCCGTGACTGTCGATGCATCCGACTGAGCCTCTACCTGGCCGCCTGCCCCCGATATAGGGTCTATCCCCCACTTAAAGCTGCCGCCATCTATGACAACGTGGTTATCCTTCAGGATGGGAGTAATTTTGTAATCAAAGAGATTGCGTCCGAGGGCTCCAGCCGCAGTATTGTAATCGCCGCCCTTGACGAATACCCTGTTGCCTTCCATGGTCACAGTTCCTGTTACGTTGCTGCCTATGGCTGCGCCATAGATACCATACGCGCTGGCTCCGGCCAGCACTGTGACGGTGTTGTTGGACAGGGTCACATCATTTGCGGAAGAAGAAGAGAGGATGATCCCCCCGGCGGCATACCGGGTCGGTTCATCGATGGTAATAGTGCCGCCAATCGCTTCGGCTTGATTTAGGCCCCCGCTTCCATAATATACATCATTCCACCCGGAACCACTCGTAGTCTGCCCTCCCGAATTGGCCCCCGCCGTACCGGGTGCGGCCAGCAGCGCGGCAGCAAGCAGAATGGGCAGGGCTTTTCGCGCACTGCCTGCCAGAGGCGTCAGCCTAACTCTCTCTCTCTCTCTCTCTCTCTCTCTCTCTCGGCATAAGACATTCTCCTCCACGGTATGATATTCCCACCTTGTGCCGGGGCAGGAGATGCCGTCCGTTATTCTTCGGGCATCCCCTTTTGGGAAAACCGTATAACGGAAAAAAATTTTTGTACAGGTTATTTTGCCGGGAAACGTTGTGCACGAAGGTTCGGGCTGTGAGTCCGGATTGCTGCCGGGCCCGTACCCGTAACATGCGGCGTATGCCCCCCGTCGAAGAGCCGGGGTGGCACTTCGACGGACGAAAACACGGGGCCGGGGGGCAATGTCATTTAGTTAAGGTTTTTACAAAAGAACACCCGTCCACTCCACAAAAGTGAACGGGTGCTTTTTTGAATTGGACATTTGAAAAGTTAGATTTCATTAACATTACGCTTTCCATTCCATCAACACGCAATCTTCCTTCTTCCCTTCGTGTAACTCATGTTCGGGAAGCTCTTTAATAATTTCAAATCCTGCCTTCTGATATGCTCGTATCGCTCGCGGATTGTTTTTTCGTGGGTCAAGAATCACCCCGTCAGCACACATTTCCGTTCGTAGATATTGACATGCCACTCGGCAGTATTCTGTACCGATTCCCATATTCCAATATTCTGGCTCACCGATAAATTGGTCCATCGCATAAATCTTTTTATCAGTCTTATGGTAATTATATTCGTCGAAATGCTCGCCCTGAACTCTATATATCTGTGCGTAACCGATGGGAATTGTATCATATTCAATGATGACTCGATAAATTTCATCCGCCCATTGTTCAGTATAATGCTCACAAATCGTTTCCTGTGTATGCTTCTTATCTCTACCGTCGTAAAATTCAAGAACACGGTCGTCCGTCAACCATTTTAACATAAGAAGTAAATCATCCTTGTTCATCGGACGAAATGAGACTCGCTTTGCTTCCAACATAATCACCTCTTCCATGATATAATCTCATAACACTTTTTCCTACTAAAATATAAACATCCCCACTTGTGTCTGTAGCAATTCAGAAACCCCTTTGGTCAACATTTTCCTATCGTTTCGTATATAACCATAAATAATTTGGTCTATAGCCCAATACACATCATTAAGCTCTGCTTTTCTTTCTGCCACCTCTGGTTCCTTGTGCTGATAGTACCTCAAAACTCTTCTGCCAAAGTCTTTCCCAAAATCATCTTCACTACAATCCAACAAACACAAAAAGTCATTATCTGGGTCACCGACAATATAATCACCAAAATCAATAACTCCAAACAGTCTATTATTTTTAAAAATCATATTATCTGCACTAAAATCATTATGTACCAAGCACGGTGTATATTCAAACAAAACGGTATTGTTCAATATGGTTGAGTATATTAACTCGATATGCTCCAAAATATCAGTAGTCAATAACTGCTCCTTTTTTAGAATGCTGATAAGCGATTCTTTATCTTTCAAAAACTTATCTTGCTTATTCTCCCGAACATCTGAAAACAAGCTAGCTGAACAGTCAATCTCTATGGAATGTAACTCTTTCAAGAATGTTGCTTCGTCGTATGCAAGGGCATCTTTCTCTTTTTCACTCAACTTATGATACTGCTCATAAGTAATATGTTCCCCTTTAATGTATGTCATTATGTTAAATTGGTCACTTTGATACACAACCATAGGAGTCTGATAAGATAAGTTGCAGTTTTCTAAAAATCTATACAATTCAAATTCTCGTTTTTGAGCATTTCTGACACTATCTCGCTTTGGAAGTTTTACAACATATTGTTCATTACACAAAAAAGTATCGCTATCATCACCAGATGATAAATAGCGGAATTCATTTATTTTTATCTGTTTATTTAAGAGCCTATATATATCGATGTCCAAATCAACCATTTTAGTCTCCTTTATACATAAGACTATTTATAAATATTATATCAACATTGCATTCTTCCCTCACGTAAAGTCATAACAGAACCTTCAAATTTATCTTATGTGGTTATGCATCAAATGTCTTACTAGAAATATTATACTTGAATAAAAAATTAAATGCAAGATAAGTTATGACTGATTTAGAAATGTTCCTAATTGAGGCTGTTTTCGAGCTCAAAACAGGTGTATAATAACAGAAAACTGTTAGATATACTCTGTTTTGTTGCATAGCAAACAGGCAGCGGTCGATTTATTTGAAAAAGTAAATGAGACCCCTACCGAGATGGAATTGTGGTACCGCTGTCTGACCGGTGAGATTATTATTTCTTACGTTTAAGTAGTGCCGGCTTCAAAAGTACTTCGTCGAGTGGAATTGGTTGAAGTGCAAGTATGTCCAGCAGTTTTTTGTATTCTTCCTTTTGCCTCATTAAGTCAAAAGGAGTTTGATTATCGAATAATTCACGCACAACACTATTAATGTGGCAGGTAATCAAATGTATGTCTGTATCTTCGAGAGTACTGAATTTTGTACCTTTAGGAAGTATTTGGCGAATCAGTACATGATTCTTCTCAATGCGTCCTTTTTGCCAGGATGCCTGGGGATCGCAGTAAAAGATTCTGGTTCTGCGAGCACCATTTTCGGTAAACTCAAGGTTGTGTACGCCCTTAAATTCAGTACCATTGTCGGTAAGGATTACAGGAAACAGTTTTCGGAAAAGTTCAATACCAAGAAGCGATGTGAGCTTATCAAAAACATGAAGTACACTTTGATGAGACTTATCCGGCAAAAGAAAAATCAACATGAAATTGGTGTCTCTAAATAGAATAGTCAGAAGTACCTTTCCACTGTTTCTGGCCCCGATTACGGTATCCATTTCAACAATCGGGAGTTTAGGATTTTGTTCCATGAAGGAAGTGAAATCAGTGTAAGTACGTCCTTTTCGATACTGATAATCGAACTTCATAAGAACCTCATGAGAATGCCGCTGCTTATAACGAACCTTTTTGGGAAGATCAATGTTCCTTACCCGGAAAGCACTCTGGTCGATGTAGTTATAGATAGTCTTTTTGGAAAGCCCGATTTCATCGGAATGAGTGGCAAATATGTGGTTGATGGATTGTCCTTTATTAACC
>ERZ772863.707-NODE-707-length-35285-cov-4.765200_pt1 | contig 35285 bp, 27 predicted proteins | sample MGYA00512134_ERZ772863 | MGnify/ENA primary metagenome ERZ772863 (study PRJEB29015, sample SAMEA2737659) | human gut metagenome | biome: human gut; feature: human-associated habitat; material: faeces | place: China | collected 2012 ...
AGCGGGATACCGCTCCGGCCCTGTGCCGTGTATTTTTCTTATTGCAGCGTTTCCTTGGGAAGCCAGCGCTTGCCGGCCAGACGGATCAGGAAGCAGATACCGCACACACCCAGCTGCAGGGCCATGGCCACCCAAACACCCACAAGGCCCCACTTGGCCGCCAGAATGGCCGACAGCGGCACACGGATGCCCCACATGGTGCCGAAATTCAGCAGCATGGGCACCAGCGTACTGCCGGTCCCCTGAAACACGCCGCTGGCCACGATGGAGGCCCCGAACAACGGCTCCGCGAATGCCTCGATCCGCAGCACCCGCACGCCCAGCTCAATGACGGCCTCGTCCACCGCCATCATGCCGATCATGGCCGGGGCCAGCACATACAGCAGCGTCCCCGTGATCACCATCAAGCCCATGCCCAGCGCAACCGTCAGCCAGCCCAGCCGATAGGTCAGATCCTTCCGCCCGGCGCCTACGCTCTGGCCCACCAGCGTGGAGGCCGCCGCCTGCACGCCAAAGGCGGACATATAGCAGAGACTCTCCGCCGTTATGGCGAAGGAGTTGGCCGCCGTGGCGATGATGCCCAGCGGGGCCACGATGGCGGTAGTCACCATCCGGGCGGTGGAAAGAATGGTGCGCTCGCCCATGACGGGAGCCGAGATAGACAGGCAGCGCTTCAGCTGTGCCGCCGTAAACCGTGCCTTTTCGCCCCGCCGCAGGTGCAGCTCCGGCGACCGCACCAGCAGGATATAGGTCAGCACCACCGCAATGACCACCTGCGACAGTGCCGTTCCCATGGAGGCACCCAGAACCCCCAGACCGAAGCCCGGCAGCGTCACCCCCAGCACCCGCAGCGTTCCGCTGGGGAAGATGAGGAAGGCGTTGAACACCACGTCCAGCAGGCACATCACCACCATGCAGATGCCGGGGGTTTTCATATTGCCCGCCGAACGCAACAGTCCGCCGCAGAGGTTATTCAGCTGCATGAAGGGCAGCGACAGAACAAATACCAGAAAGTAGGCGCTGGCATCCTGCCAGATGGCGGGGTCTGCCCGCAGCCAGCGAGGCAGATTCCCGGTGATGCCCAGCGCTATGGCCATCATCACAAGGCTGAAGGCCATGCACACCAGAAAGGCCAGCTTCATGATGCCGCGGGCTTTCTCCGACTGTCTGGCTCCCAGCGCCTGCGCCACCGCCACGTTAAAGCCGATGGTCAGCGCAATGCACAGATCGCCGAAGAGCCACGAGGTGGTCGCCACCACACCGATAGCGGCGGAGGCATTGGAGCCCAGCTGGCCCACCATGGCCGTGTCAATATACTGCATCACCACGGAGGAGATCTGGGCCAGAATGGCCGGCCAGCTCAGCTGAGCGATCAGCAGCAGCTGCTCCCGTGTGGAGATGGGCTGTCCGCTCTGTAATTTTTTCAATCCTTCACCTTGCATTCTGCACCCTCCTTCATGGTCGTAAGTTTCATTCTAACGCAGGGATGCGGCAGTTGCAACCCCCTATTTTGCGGTTTTTCCTGCTTTTTTGCGAAAAAGCATCCCGTGTGCCGCAGCACACGGGATGGAAAGTCGGCAAAAAGCTTCTGACCACTCCGGAAAGGCCATGCAGACCGTTGGGCCCGTCAAAAGCCTCGCAGAGTTCGCCGCCCGCAGGCGGCGAAAAGGTCTGATCCATTTTGGCTGACGACCGGTGCGTCAGTCAAAATACCTCTCAGACCGCAAGTATGGAATTTCTGCGGTCTGACGCAGAAATGATGCACGCAGCGGGCTGAGGTCTTTGGTGCAAGATCCAATGGATTTTGCACCAGATTTTTAGAACGACACCGTCAACAGCATCTTGAACCGCTCCTGCCCGTACACCGCATGGGGGATATCCTTGGGCATGATCAGCGTCTCGCCCTGAGACACCAGAAAGACCTCGCCGCCCACGGTGAAGCGGCCGGTACCCTCCAGCACCGTCACCATGGCGTCGCCGCCGGCAGCATGGGTGCTGATCTCCTCGTCCTTTTCAAAGGCAAAGAGGGTCATGCTGAGCTTGCTGTTCTGCACCAGTGTGCGGCTGATGATCTGGCCGTCCTGATAGTCCACCTGCTCCGCCATGTGCAGAACCTTCTGCTTTTCAATATTCTTATACATAATGGTGTTCCTCCCACAAAATAATAATGAAAGTAGTATGGCCCGGTGCGCCGTTAAAAATCCAGCTTTGTCCGGACGCATATCTCACGAATTTTGGCCTGTAAGCGCTTGAGATCCTCGAAAGTCTCCGGCTTCTTGCCGGGGTCCCGCAGCAGGGCCGCCGGGTGGTACATGGCCATCTTTTCTATGCCGTCCTGCCGGAAGAACTGACCGTGCTCCTGCGTGATGCGGAAATCAGGCTTGATAAGCTCCATGGCGCTGATGCGCCCCAGACACACCAGGATTTTCGGCTGCATCAGCTCCATTTGCCGCCGCAGATAGCCGCTGCACGCCTCCTTCTCGGTGTTCAGCGGATCCCGGTTCTGAGGCGGGCGGCACTTGACGCTGTTGGTGATATAGATGCGCTCACGGGACAGGCCGATCATTTGCAGCATATCGTCCAGCAGTTTCCCGGCCCGGCCCACAAAGGGCTCCCCCTGCTTGTCCTCGTTGGCGCCGGGGGCCTCCCCCACCAGCAGCACCTCCGCCGCCGGATCGCCCACGCCGAACACCACCTGGGTCCGCTCCTGCGCCAGACTGCACGCCCGGCAGACCAGACACCGCTGCCGCAGCTGCTCCCACTGCTGGTCCATGGCGCTCCTCCTCTCACACATTCGATAGTACCATCGATATCAGGCGCATTGACCCTTGCTTATCGACGGTATCAGCATAGCAGAAAAAAATGGCTTTGGCAAGTGGGGATACCCACTCTCCTCCGGGACACACTGTCTCCAGAAAGGAGACGCTGCCCATGTACCTCTGGAGCTTTCTGGCCTACGGCTTTCTTGGCTATCTGCTGGAGAAGGTCTATGCCCTTGTCACCCGTTCCCGCCACACCGTCCGCAAGGGGTATCTGCTGCTGCCGGTGTGTCCGGTGTACGGCCTTGCCATGCTGGCAGTGCTGGCTCTGCCGCCGGATATGACGGACACCTTCTGGCACTTGGCCCTCTATGGCGGACTCACCGCCACGGCGGTAGAATACGCTGTCCATTTCTGCTGCGATAGACTGCTGGGGGTCATGTTCTGGGACTACTCCTCCACCAAAATGGACCTGAACCGCCGGGTGTGCCTGCCCTTTGCCCTGATCTGGGGGCCGCTGGCGGCCGTGACCGTCCGCTATATCCACCCCCTGCTGCGGCCATGGCTCAACGCCGTACCGCCTTGGCTGACGCTGGCAGCGTGGCTGCTGCTGACCGCCGACAGCTTTTTCACCGTCCGTCTGCTGCTTCAATATCACGACATCGACCTGCTGAGCTGGAAAAAACTTCTACGTCGCCGCCGCGCCGCCGCCTGACCTCTCCGTTCACAAATCGTTTACACGGTGCCGCTCCATTTGTTCTTGACGGTGCTTCCATTCCGTGGTAATATTTAGCACGCTAACATTTAGCCAGCTAACGATTCAGAGAGGAGCGATTTACCTTGAGTAGTACCTGTCAGAGCGATCATCTGGGACGTCTGCTAGGCCAGTGCGAGCACCGGATGCGGATGGTCATGGATCGCTCGCTGCGGCAGTACGGCGTCACTCCGGTCCAGTGCCGGGCGCTGATGTACCTGCACCGCCAGCCGGAGCCGGTCACCCAGCGGCAGCTGGAGCAGTATATGGCCGTGAAGCCCTCCACCATCAACGGCATCGTGGGCCGTCTGGAGGAGAAGGGCCTTCTCACCAGGGATGCCTGCCAGCAGGACGCCCGGTGCCGTGTTCTCCGGCTGACGGAGGAGGGCCGCCGCTTCCGCAGCGACTTTATCCGCATCGCACAGAAGACCAACCGGCAGATGGAACAGGGCTTCTCCCCGGAGGAGCTGGCCACCCTGCACCGCTATCTGGAACGGGTGGCGCAAAATCTCGCAGCGCAAATGGAGGAAACCGAACTATGATACGCAAGCTTGCCCCGTATACCAAGGGGTATCGGGTCTACATCCTGCTGGGCATCCTCTGCTCGGCAGGCGAAGCGGTGCTGGAGCTGATGCTGCCCAAGGCCATGAGCAACATCGTGGACTACGGCATCGGCGGCAACGGCGGCGCCGGAGACCGCAGCTACATCCTTACCATGGGCCTGAAGATGGTGCTGATGGCCCTGATCTGTCTGGCGCTGGGCGTGGGCGCAGCAGCGCTGGCCGCCAAGGCCGGCATGGGCTTCGGCGCCAACGTCCGTGACGCAGAGTACCGGCAGGTACAGCGCTTCTCCTTTTCCAACATCGAGCACTTTTCCACTGCCTCCCTCATCACCCGGCTCACCAACGACGTCTCGTCGGTGCAGATGACCCTGATGATGGGGATGCGGATGCTGGTGCGGGCCCCGGTGATGCTCATCACCGCTCTGGTGATGGCCCTTCGCATCAGTCTGCAGCTGAGTCAGATCTTTCTGGTGATCCTGCCACTGCTGGCACTGATGGTGTTCATCATACTGCGGTATGTGGGCCCCTTTTTCACCTCCCTGCAAAAGGCCACCGACGGACTGAATCTGGTGGTGCAGGAGGATCTGAATGCTATCCGTGTGGTGAAGTCTTTCGTCCGGGAGGACCGGGAGAAGGAGAAATTCTTCCAGCGCAGCGAGACGCTCCGCCAGACGGCGGAGCGGGCCTTCGGCTTCGTGGTGACCTTCATCCCCATGGTGAACCTCATTATGGGCGGCACCATCGTATCCATCATGTGGCTGGGCGGTCACTATGTGGCCGGCGGCCAGATGCTCTCCGGCGACCTGCTGGCCTTCTTCACCTACGCCTCCGAAATTCTCATGGCCCTGATGATGGTGGCCATGGTGATGATGGTGCTGACCCGCTCCATCGCCTGCGGCAAGCGCATTGTGGAGGTGCTGGAGGAGCAGCCGGAGATCACCGACGACGATGCCGTGAAGGAGATCACCGGCGACGGCACCAAGAGGGAGCTTGCCCTCTCCGACGGTTCCATCCGCTTTGACCACGTTTACTTCAAATACCATCCCGACAGCGCCGAGTGGAACCTGACGGACATCGACTTCTCCATTGCCAGCGGCATGACCGTGGGCATTCTGGGCGGCACCGGCAGCGCCAAGAGCACACTGGTGAGCCTGATCCCCCGGCTGTATGAGGCCACGGAGGGGGCCGTCTATGTAGGTGGCCACAACGTTAAGGACTACACCATGGAGACGCTGCGGGAGGGCTGCGCCATGGTGCTGCAAAAGAACACCCTGTTCTCCGGCACCATCCGGGATAACCTCCGCTGGGGCGACGAGAACGCCACCGACCAGGAGATGGAGGCCGCCTGCCGCATGGCCTGCGCCGACGAGTTCATCTCCCGGATGCCCGACGGCTACGACACCCGCATCGAGCAGGGCGGCACCAATGTCTCCGGCGGGCAGAAGCAGCGTCTGTGCATCGCACGGGCCATTCTCCGCAAGCCCAAGGTGCTGATCCTGGACGACTCCACCTCCGCCGTGGACACCGCTACCGATGCCAAGATCCGTGCGGCGCTGAAGGAGGCGCTGCCCGGCTCCACCAAGCTTATCATCGCCCAGCGCATCTCCTCCGTTATGGACGCCGACGTGATCTTAGTGCTGGACGACGGCAAGATCTCCGGTATGGGGACCCATGAACAGCTGATGGCGTCCAATCAGATCTATCGGGAAGTCTATCAGTCTCAGCAGGAAGGGGTGAGCATCGATGGCTGAACAGAAAAATTCCATGCCGCCCCGCCGTCCCGGCGGACCCGGCCACGGCCCCCGCAGCCACGGCTATCAGCGGCCCCAGAACCTGCGGGGTACGGTGAAGAAGCTGCTGCACTATGTGGGCCGCTATAAGGGCCTGCTGGTACTGGTGGCCATCTGCCTGCTGCTCAGTTCCGTAGGTTCCGTGGCCAGCAGCTACTTCCTCAAGCCCGCCATCAACAACTACATCCTCCCCGGCGACTTCGCCGGTCTGCTGAAGCTGCTGGTGCTGATGGGGCTGGTGTTCGTACTGTCGGCTCTGTGCTCCTATGTGTACTCCCGCATCATGGTGCGGGTGTCCCAGCGTACGGTGGCCGCCCTGCGGCAGGATCTGTTCGATAAGCTGCAGGGGCTCCCCCTGCGCTACTTCGACACCCACCAGTCCGGCGACCTCATGAGCCGCTTCACCAACGACATCGACACGGTGTCCGAGATGATCAACAACAGCTTCGCCAATGTGCTGTCCAACTCCCTGACGTTCCTGTGCACCATCGGGATGCTGCTGTACCTGAACTGGGCGCTGACCCTTATCACCTTCGCCTTTCTGGGGCTGATGCTGCTGGTGGTGAAGGTCATCGGTGGACGCAGCCGGGTCAGCTTCCAGCGGCAGCAGGCCGCTCTGGGCGACCTCAACGGCTACATCGAGGAGATGATCGAGGGCCAGAAGGTCATCAAGGTGTTCCACCACGAGCAGCAGGCCATCGACCAGTTCTCCGCCCGCAATGATGCCTATCAGACGGCGGCCACCATGGCCCAGACCTACGCCGGGTCCATGATGCCCGCCACCGCCAACCTCTCCCGCATCAACTACGCCGTCACCTGCTGCGTAGGCGGACTGCTGGCCATGGGCGGTGTGTTCGATATCGGCTCTCTGGGTGCCTATCTTCTGTACGTCAAGCAGGTGTCCCAGCCGGTGAGCCAGATCAGCCAGCAGGTGAACACCATTCTGGCCGCCATAGCCGGCGCCGAGCGTATCTTCGCCGTCATGGAGGCCCAGCCGGAGGAGGACGAGGGCCAGACCACCATCGTCCGGGTGGAGAAAAACGGCGACACCCTCACCGAGGTACCCCAGCGCACCGGACACTGGGCATGGAAGAAGCCCGACGGCTCCCTGACAGAGCTGCGGGGCGACGTGCGCTTCGACCACGTCACCTTCGGCTACGATCCGGATAAGGTGGTGCTGCACGATATCTCCCTCTTTGCCGAGCCCGGCCAAAAGATCGCCTTCGTGGGCTCCACCGGCGCCGGAAAGACCACCATCACCAACCTCATCAACCGCTTCTACGACATCCAGCAGGGAACCATCACCTACGACGGCATCGACATCCGGGAGATCCGCAAGAACTCTCTGCGGAAGTCGCTGGGCATCGTCCTGCAGGATACCCACCTCTTCACCGGCACCATTGCCGACAACATCCGCTACGGCAAGCTGGACGCCACGGATGAGCAGGTCCGGGCCGCCGCCAAGCTGGCTAACGCCGACACCTTCATCCGCCACCTGCCTCAGGGTTACGACACCGTCATCACCGGCGACGGCGGCAGCCTCAGTCAGGGTGAGCGCCAGCTGCTGGCCATTGCACGGGCCGCCGTGTCCGATCCTCCGGTGCTGATTCTGGACGAGGCCACCTCCTCCATCGATACCCGCACGGAGAAGCTCATCGAGCAGGGCATGGATTCCCTGATGGAGGGCCGCACGGTGTTCGTCATTGCCCACCGCCTGTCCACCGTTCGCAACGCACAGGCCATTCTGGTGCTGGAGCAGGGGCAGATCATCGAGCGGGGCAACCACGAGACACTGCTGGCCCAGAAGGGCAAGTACTATCAGCTGTATACCGGCCAGTCCGAGCTCAGTTGATGGGGCAGTGAACCTACAGATTCTCATAACAAAGGAGGCCGGACTCTGTCCGGCCTCCTTTGTTATGGGCTTATGTATCCATATATGTGTATTCGTCCATGCCCCTCTGTCACTCCGCCCAATGACAGGCCCGGCTGACGGCCTTTTTCCACAGACGGTACTCATCGTCGCAGTCTGCCTGGGGCCGCTGGGGCAGGAACACCCGCTGGCTGCGCCGCAGGGCCGCCAGCTCCTCCGTATCCCGCCACAGGCCGCAGGCCAATCCCGCCAGCGATGCTGCGCCGAAGGCAGTGGTCTCCACCATGGCGGGGCGGTCCACCGGGATCCGCAGCAGGTCTGCCTGCATCTGCATGAGGATGTCCGACACGCTGGCGCCGCCGTCGGCCCGCAGGGCCGTGATGTCGCACCCGGCATCCTGCCGCATGGCCAGCATCAGATCCGTCACCTGATAGGCGATGCACTCCAGCACCGCACGGGCGATATGGGCCCGGCCCGTGCCACGGGTGATGCCCAGAATGGCCCCACGGGCGTACATATCCCAATAGGGCGCCCCCATCCCGGTGAAGGCCGGAACCACCACCACGCCGCCGGAGCTTTCCACGGATTCCGCCAGCCGGTCGCACTCCGGGGCGGAGTCCACCAGCCGCAGCTCGTCCCGCAGCCACTGGATGGTGCTGCCGCCGTTAAAGACGCTGCCCTCCAGTGCATAGGTGGTCCTGCCCCCTACGCTCCACGCCACAGAGCTTACCAGTCCCGCCCGGCTGCGGACCGGCTCCGCCCCCACGTTCATCAGGGTAAAGCAGCCGGTGCCGTAGGTATTCTTGGCCTCACCGGGATGGAAGCAGGCCTGCCCGAAGAGGGCCGCCTGCTGGTCGCCGGCGGCAGCGCACACCGGCACACCTGCCAGCGTCTCCAAGCCGGGAATCCCCGGCTGCACCGTGCCGTAAACAGCGCTGTTCTCCACCGGCCGGGGCAGCATACAGGCGGGGATCTGCAGCAGGCGACACAGCTCCTCATCCCAGCACAGCCGGTGGATATCAAAGAGCATGGTGCGGGAGGCGTTGGAATAGTCGGTGACGTGCTGCCCCGTCAGCTTCCAGATGAGCCACGTCTCCACCGTGCCGAACAGCAGCTCCCCCCGTTCCGCCCGCTGCCGGGCGCCGGGAACGTTATCCAGGATCCAGCGAATCTTGGTACCGGAGAAATAGGCGTCGATGAGCAGTCCCGTGGTGGAGACGATGCGCTCCTCCAGTCCCTGCCGTTTCAGTTCCTCGCACAGCTCCGCCGTCCGGCGGCACTGCCAGACGATGGCGTTATACACCGGCTGGCCGGTGGCCTTGTCCCAAACGATGGTGGTCTCCCGCTGGTTGGTGACGCCGATGCCGGCGATGCTGCCCTCCGGCAGCTCCCGGATGGCCTCCGCCGCCGCCAAACGCTCCGTGTCCCAGATGGTCATGGGGTCGTGCTCCACCCAGCCTGCCTGCGGATAGATCTGGGGAAAGGGATGCTGGGCCTTGGCGGCGATCTGCCCCGCCCGGTCAAATACGATGGCACGGGAGCTGGTAGTCCCCTGATCCAGTGCCAGAATATACGATGCCATAGCCGTCTCCTCTTTTCTTTTTGGTGAGTTTGTGATATACTGTCCATAGAATGATTCTTATTTTACCATAGGAAGGATGAAATTTCCATGACAAATCTCACCGAGTTCACCTTTCTCTCCAGCGACGGCAAGACCCGGCTCCACGCCATGCAGTGGCTACCAGAGGGAACGCCTCGTGCCGTGCTGCAAATTTCCCACGGTGTAGCCGAGCATATCGGCCGCTACGACGGCTTTGCCCGCTACCTCAATGAGCAGGGGATCGCCGTGGTGGGCCACGACCATCTGGGCCACGGCGGCTCTCTGCCGGAGGGCGGCACCCCCGTCTACTTTGGCGACGGCACCCCTTGGGAGACAGTGGTGGCGGATATCCAGCTGCTGCACGAGCAGTTGCGGCGGGAGTTTCCCGGTGTGCCGCTGTGCCTCATGGGCCACAGCATGGGCTCCTTTCTGGCCCGCAGCTATCTGATCCGCTACCCCGGTACCCTGCAGGCCGCCATCCTCATGGGCACCGGCTGGCAGCCACAGGCCAAGCTGACCGGAGGCCGTGCCGTGGCGGAGGTGGTCTGCGCCGCACAGGGACCCTCCTCTGCCAGCAAGCTGGTGAACGATCTGGCCTTCGGCGGCTACAACAAGGCCTTTGCTCCCAACCGCACCGGCTATGACTGGCTGTCGGCGGACTCTGAGAACGTGGATCGCTACATTGCCGACCCCCTCTGCGGCGCCGATGCCACGGTGGGGCTGTTCCGCCAGATGCTCCACGGCATCGCCTTCAACCAGAACCCCAAGAATCTGACCCGCATGGACAGCAGCCTGCCGGTGCTGCTGATCTCCGGCGACCGGGACCCGGTGGGCGATATGGGTAAGGGCGTCCGCCGCACCGCCGCCGCCTTCCGCAAGGCGGGCCTGTCGGATGTGACTGTGAAGCTGTATCCCGGTCTGAGACACGAGATCCTCAATGAAGGCCCCATGCGCCAGACGGTCTATGAGGACATCTGGCACTGGCTGGAGCCGCATCTGCCGACCCGTTAAAATCTCGCTAATTGAAATACTGTTCACCTCCAAGAGGACGGCCTGTGGGCCGCCCTCTTTTCCTTTGGGAAAATACTGGCACCATTTTGTCATTTCTATCATTCGGTCAGTCAAAAAATACCAGTTTTCAACATTTTTCTCATACTTTTCTCATATCGGACTAATACGTCGTTTCATAGAGAATTTGTGAGAATTTTTTGAATAAATTACGAAAAATCGCTTGACTTTGCCGTGGAATTGGGGTATATTATAGCCCTCAAACGTACAGGATCCGACATTGTCGAATGCGTCGACGCAGGCTGTGCGTTTTATTCCTGTCCGTACATGACGGGCTTTCGACCGGGAGGTGAGTGAAATGGCCTATATGCGCTTGGGCGATCTGCTGGTGGCGTCCGGGACCATCACAGAGCAGCAGCTGGAGCGTGCTCTGGCGCTCCAGAAGGAGACCAAGCAGCGGCTGGGCGACGCATTGATCCAGAACGGCTTCATCACGGAGGCGCAGCTCATCGACGCTCTGCGAGTGCAGCTGGGCGTGGACTTTGTGGACCTGACGGCCATTTCCATTCCCGTGGAGCTGGCCCAGTATGTCCCCCGGAACATCGCCAAGAAATACTGCGTGGTGCCGGTGAAGCTGGTACGCAACAGCCTGTATCTGGCCATGAGCGATCCTCTGGACTTCGTGGCTCAGGATGAGGTCAAAACCGCCTCCCGTAAGCGCATCATCCCCATGATCGCCACCCGCAAGGCCGTGGAGCAGGCCATCAGCCGCCTGTACGGCAACGAGGGTACGGCACGGGTCATCGAGGAGATGAAGCGAGAGGCCGGCAGCAGCAGCGATGTCATCCCCGCCCAGATGGCGCAGGACACGGCGGACCCTCGGGAGTCCGCCCCCACCATCCGCTTCGTTAACGCCCTCATCGAGCGGGCCTATACCGAGCGGGCCAGTGACATCCATCTGGAGCCGCAGGAGGGCGAGATGGTGGTGCGGATGCGTATCGACGGTCTGCTCCGCCGCATCCTGACGGTGCCCGCCGACCTGCAGAATACCGTGATCTCCCGCCTGAAAATCATGGGCGGTATGAATATTGCCGAGCATAAGATCCCGCAGGACGGCCACGCCATCCAATCGGTGCGGGGCCACAGTCTGGACCTGCGTATCTCCTCCATGCCCACGGTGTATGGCGAGAAGATGGTGCTGCGTCTGCTGGACAAGTCCGCTCAGGCCCTCAGCAAATCCCAGCTGGGACTGGAGGGGCAGGATCTTGACAACTACAACGCTCTGCTGCGAAACACCAGCGGCGTCATTCTGCTGGTGGGTCCCACAGGCTCCGGTAAGTCCACCACCATGTGCAACATGATCCGGGATCTGTCCCGTGAGGAGATCAACATCGTCACGCTGGAGGACCCGGTGGAGTACCACATCCCCGGCGTCAGCCAGTGCCAGATCAACGAAAAGACCGGCATGACCTTCGCCAGCGGCCTGCGAGCCATCCTGCGTCAGGACCCGGACATCATCTCCGTGGGTGAGATCCGGGACGGCGAGACGGCCTCCATCGCCATGCGGGCCGCCATCACCGGCCATCTGGTGTTCTCCACTCTGCACACCAACGACGCCGTGTCCGCCGTATACCGGCTCAAGGACGTGGGCGTGGAGCCGTGGCTGGTGGCCAGCGCCCTGCGGGGCGTGGTGAGCCAGCGTCTGCTGCGGAAGGTCTGCCCCCACTGCAAGAAGGGCTATCAGCCCTCTGCCGAGGAGCTGGCCCTGCTGGGGATGCCGGAGGACAGCCATGTCACCTTCTATAAGGGCGAGGGCTGCCCGGAGTGCCATCATTCCGGCTATGTCGGCCGCCGTGCCGCTTTCGAGATCCTGATGCTCAACGGCCGCCTGCGGCGGCTCATCAGTGAGGGCGCCAACGAGGAGCAGCTGACGGAGGAGGCCCGCAAAAACGGCTTCCGCTCCATGAGGGAGAGCTGCCGCCGGCTGGTGCTGGAGGGCGTCACCTCCGCCGAGGAGGCCGCCCGCATCATCAACACCACAGTAGACGAGTAATTGCGTAAAACCCGGCACGGAAGGAGCGGAGACACGCCATGACCACATACCGTTACAAGGGCCAGACCAAGGACGGAACGGCTGTATCCGGCGTCATCCGGGCCTATGACGAATTCGAGGCCGCCAGCCGCCTGCGGGAGACCGTAGCCGTTATCACCCGGCTGGAGGAGGTAAGGGAGAAGAAGGAAAGCATCTTCAACCGCCCCATCGGCCTGAAGATCAAGGAAAAGGAGCTGGCCCTGATCTGCTCCCAGTTCGCCATTATCCTCTCCGCAGGGATGTCCATTCAGCACTGTGTGGAGATGGTGGCGGCCCAGACCAGGAACCGCCACATCCGCCAGATGCTGGAGAAGGTGGCCGAGGAGGTGGGCGCAGGCTACTCCATGGCCCAGAGCTTTGAAAACAACGCCCCGTACCTCCCCAAGACCTTCATCGAGACGGTCCGGGCCGGAGAACAGTCCGGCACGCTGGAGGAGTGCTTCCAGCGGCTGCACCGATACTATGATAAATCCGCCAAGACCAAGGCCAAGGTGGTCAGCACCCTGACCTACCCCGCCATGGTCATTGTGGTGGCCATCGTCGTGTTTATTATCATCATCGCCGTGGCCGTCCCGGCCTTCAACGATGTCTTTGCCGAGATGGACACCCAGCTGCCGGGCATCACCCGTGTGCTGCTGGCCATCAGTGACTTCTTCGTGGGCTGGTGGTGGCTGCTTCTGCTGATCGCCGCCGGGCTGGGCATCGCCTATATGGTGGCCCGCCGCTCCATCCGGGGCCGGAGGGCTATCGCCGCATGGAGCCTCACAAAGGCCCCCCTCCACCGGCTCCACAGCCTCAGCGCCGCCGCACAGTTCGCCCACAGCATGGCCACCATGCTGACGGCCGGTCTGCCGGTCCCCAAGGCTCTGGATGTGACCGGCAACGTGATCAGCAACTACACCTTCGCACTGGCCGTGCAGGAGGTGAAGCAGAAGGTGGAGCGTGGCCGCACCATTTCCGAGAGCATGGGCCAGATCGAGTACTTCCCCAAAATGCTGACGGAGATGGTGGGCGTAGGCGAGCAGTCCGGTTCGCTGGAGGAGACGCTGGACGTCATCGGTGAATACTTTGACAACGAGGTGGAGGTCACCACCGCCCGCCTGCTGTCGGTGCTGGAGCCCATCATCACCATCGCTCTGGCGGTGATCGTGGTGGTGCTGCTGCTGGCGGTGTATCTGCCGCTGTTCACCCTCTACGGCGGAATGTAAGGCCGCCGTCTCAAAAATTTGTATCCTATCCGTATAACAACCCTGTACGGATCAAGATAAAAACCGCAAAAAAATAATAGGAGATGTAGAACTATGTTGAAGAAACTGCAGAACAAGAAGGGCTTCACTCTGATGGAGATGCTGATCGTCGTCGCCATCATCGCTGTGCTGGTGGCCATCGCCATCCCCGTGTTCAACGGCGCCCTGACCAAGTCCAAAGAGGCCGCTGACGTGGCCAACGTCCGTGCGACCTATGCCGAGTGGCAGACCGCTATGCTCACCGAGAACACCAAGGCTCCCGCTGATAAGGATGCTTTCCTGAAGGGTCCCGCTGGTAACGATACCCTGACCCTGAACTATCCTGACAAGCTGACCGTCGCCAACGGCACCATCACCTACACCGCTTCTAAGCTGACCGATACTGCCAACGACAACAGCAAGGTCTACACTTGGACTCTGGGTACGCCCGAGATCAACTGACATCCGCTTGTCACATTCACACGCAACAGCTCCCGCACCGGCCCGGCCGGGCCGGTGCGGGGCGACCCGTCTCTCATCGGGCGGGGATGGCCGTGGGTTGGCGTCCCTCCCCGCTCCGTGAGGACAGTCCCATCTAAAGGAGAGCCTTCCCCATGCTGTATGCCGATCCCTTCCTAACTGTTTACTGCTGCCTGCTGGCCGCCCTGCTGGGTGCGTGCATGGGCAGCTTTCTGAACTGTGCAGCCTGGCGTATCGTCCATGGGGAGAGCGTGCTGCGTGGCCGGTCCCACTGCGACGCCTGCGGCCACGTGCTGGCGGTGCGGGACCTGATCCCGGTGGTCAGCTATCTGGCTGCCCACGGGCGCTGCCGCTACTGCGGGGCCAAGCTCTCCCGGCGTCACGTTCTGGCCGAGGCCGTCTCGGCGCTGGTGTTCGTGACGCTGCTGCTGCATTATGATATTTCGCTCCAAGCCCTTGAAGGCTGGTGCATGGCCGGCATCCTGCTGGCCTGCTCCTTTGCGGATTTGGAGGGGTACATCATCCCCGACCGTTTCATAGCGGTCGGCGTTGTGCTATTTATCACCACTCTTTTCTTCGACCCCCAGCCGCTCCGGCGGGCGCTGGACGGCGCCATCGGCGGTCTGGCGGTGGCAGGGGGCGTACTGCTTCTGGTGCTGGGGATGGAGAAGCTGCTGGGCCGTGAGGCCATGGGCGGCGGCGACATCAAGCTCCTGTTCCTGACGGGGCTGTTTCTGGGCTGGAAGCGGAACCTTCTGTGTCTGGTGGCGGCCTGCGTCATCGGCATCGTGTGGGGACTCCTGCAAAAAAAACGGGACGGCGGCGAGGCCATCCCGTGGGGCCCCAGCATCGCCCTTGGCGCTTGGCTGACGGCGCTGTGCGGCCAACAGATCATCGACTGGTATCTGGGGCTGCTGTAATTCTTGAAAGTGAGGACGAGCATTTTGGAAAAGATCGTTGGCTTTGACATCGGTGAGAGCAGCGTCAAGCTGGTATATTTCGCCGGTGCGGACCTGAAAAAGGCCGTCACGGCGGAGCTGCCGGACAACATGGTCTCCGGTTCGAGGATTTTGTCCATGGACGCCATGGCGGATTTCCTGCGCCAGACGGCCAAAAGTAACGGCATCCCCCTGACCCATGCGGCGCTGGTGCTGCCCTCCACGGAGGTGTTCACCCGTGAGCTGGTGATGCCCGCCATGACGGAGCAGCAGCTGCTGTATAACCTGCCCTATGAGTTCCGGGACTATCTGACGGAGGAGAAGAACAAGTACTTCTTCGACTATTCCATGCGGGAGGTGCTGCGGGACGAGTCCGGCCAGCCCACGGAGATGAATCTGCTGGCCTGCGCCACCCTGAAAAGCACCGTGGAGAGCTATCGGACCATGCTGCGCCGGGCGGGCTTCCGCCTGCGGGTGCTGACCCCCAGCGAGTGCGCGTACAGCGCCGTGCTGCAGGCCTACTACCGCCGCACCCAGCAGGAGGGCCGTGACCTGTGCGTGGTAAATCTGGGCCACAGCGCCACCTTCCTGTATATCTACCGGGGCGGCCACTTCGCCAGCCGCCGGGAGATCGAGGTGGGGATGTCCGATCTGGAGCATCTGGTGGCCGATCAGTGCAGCGTGGACGTCCACGTGGCTCACGAGTATGTGCGCCAGAACTACAACCATGTGCTGGAGTCGGAGCAGGCCCGTGAGCTGTATGGCCGCATCGCCGTGGAGGTGGTGAAGGCCGTGAACTTCTTCAACTACAACAACCGGGAGCGGGAGCTGACGCAGCTGTGCCTGTGCGGCGGCGGCAGCGCCATTCAGCCGCTGTACGACACCATCGCCGATACCACCGGCATGACGCTGCACACCTCCGCCGAGCTTTTGGGTCAGCGGATGTCCACCGAGGAGCCGTGGATGTACCTGCGGGCCATCGGCGGCGTGGGTCTTGGCATCAAGGGGGGCCTGCGATAATGGCGGAAAAGATGAAAAAGGGGCCTTCGGAGGCCGGTCGCAAGGCCCTCAAATGCCCCCATAAGCAGGGCATCAATCTGAATATGCGGGAACAGCAGGGCAATCCCCGTCTGACCCTGCTGGTGGGCTGTCTGGCCATCGCCATTCTGGCGGGCTGCGTGGCCAAGTTCGGCGTCATCGACCAGTACCGCCGGCTGGATGCGGCGCAGGCCGCCTACGCCTCCGTTCACACGGAGTATACCCAGATGCAGGAGCTGCTGAAGGGCTACGACCGTCTGCTGATGGAATACCGCACCTACTCCATGGAGTGGGCCACCGACGGCAGCGAGGACAACGGCACTCTGGTGGACCGCCAGAAGGCGCTGGATCTGCTGGAGCAGGAGATGCTGTCCCGTGGACGGCTGGTCTCCCTACAAGTGTCCGGCAACAAGATGGTGGTGGCCATGTCCGGCATGAGTCTGGATCAGATCTCCCGGATGTTTGACGTGATCCAGCAGTCCCCCATCGTCAGCAATGTGGAGCTGAATCTGGCCTCCACGGAGGACGGCAACGTCTCCACCATTCTGGACTTCACCGTCCGCATCACCCTACGCAGCGCAGAGGAGGCAGACAAATGAACCGGGAATTGACAAGACGGGAAAAGATCCTGCTGCTGGTGCTGATCGTGGTGGTGCTGGTGGCGGGCTACTGTAAGCTGATCCTCATCCCCATCAACGATCAGATCTCCAGCTATCGGCTGAACATGGAGGCCGAGCAGACGGAGCTGGACGCCAATCAGGGGAAAATGGCCCAGATGCAGAAGATGCAGAAGGCCATCGAAGAGATCAAGGCGGCGGGCGAGAAGCGCACCATCCCCCAGTACGACAACAGCGGCAAGCTGATGATCGAGCTCCACGAGATCATGAGCGACACGCTGGACTATTCGCTGGACTGCTCTGCGGGCACCGTGCAGCAGGACTATATCATGCTGCGGCCCATCGTCATGACCTTCCGGACCTCCACCTATGCACAGGCCCGGCAGATCGTGGATCGGCTGTGCTCCAGCGAGAACATCAGCCAGATCTCCGACATGAATATGAACACCTATACCGAGGGCCGCAACAGCGGCACCGTGGAGACCACGCTGGTCATCACCTACTTCGAGATCATGTCCTGAGGATGCCGTAGGGCGGGGAGCTTTTTCTATGACTGAGAGAAAACTACAACGGAATAGACGGGGCTTCACGCTGACGGAGGTGCTGCTGGCGCTGGCCATCCTCATCATCCTGCTGGCGCTGGCCATGATCCCCATCAGCCGCCACCAGCGCAATATCCGCCAGACGGAGCTGGATTCCAAGGCGGAGACCATCTATCTGGCGGCTCAGAACCGCCTCTCTCAGCTGCAGGCCAGCGGCCGCAGCGACGAGTACGGCAAGGACCGGGCCACGGCCCTGAACAACATCCCCTGGGACGCCGAGCAGGATAAATACACCACCAGCACCCTGTACTACGTCACCTCCGCCGCCAAAAGCACCGACACCTCCGCCGCCGGGAGCATCCTGCCCCGTGAGCAGGTGGAGGCGGAGCTGTGGGACGCCAACTGGGTCATCGAGTATGATCCCGGCAGCGGCAGTGTTTACGCCGTGTTTTACAGCGAAAAGCCCATGCAGTACAGCTTCGACGCCTTCAACCCCCTGCGCTCACGGGATCGCCGGGTACAGGAGGGGGCTACCGTGGGCTACTACGGCGGCGACAGCGTCCAGAGCGAGGACACCGGCAAGCTGACCCCCAAGATGGAGATCATCAACAAGGAGCGTCTGCTGCTGAAGGTCACCTGTGACACGCCCCGTGACCCCCTGCACTTCTATGTGACGGTAACGGACGCACAGGGCCACTCCACCGGCCGGATGGAGCTCACCGGCTCCGAAGTCAACGTCTCCTACCGCACCTATACCGTCACCATGGTGCTGGATGACCTGACGGAGGGCAAGCGCTTCTCCCAGCAGCGCCGCTTCCGGCAGCTGACCCCCGGCTCCGACCTGACATTGAAGGTGGAGGTAGAGAGCGACAGCCGTCTGGTGGACTCCGTCACCGGCAAGCTCACCACCAACAGTCTCTTTGCCGAGGTGCGGGACGGCGGCACCACTGCCGTGGTCACCTATGCCCGGCATCTGCAAAATCTGGACGAGGGCTCCGGTCTGCCCACCGCCATCACACGGGCGCTGCAGGAGCAGGATATCCAGTTCGTCAACACCGGCATGGACGACGGCTGGGACAGCTGCTATCCGGGCCGGAGGTTCACCCCCATCTATAACGAGAACCTCGCCTATTACGACAGCACCGTCGCCGTAGGCACCCAGTCCTATCACCCTGTGGTCTATGAGCTGCCGGTGGATACCGACGGTGACGGCGGCCTGTTCGAGAGCTTCCGGGGCACCTTGCGAAACATCCGTCTGTGCGGTGCCCAGATCAGCGTCGGCGGCAATGCCGGCGGTCTGGCTGGCTCCCTCCGGGGCGGCACCACCATTGAGGGCTGTCAGGTCTACCTGAGCCCCACCCGTGACAAGCTCAGCAGCAAAAGTGAGCAGGATATCTGGATCAGCGGCGCCACCGCCGGTGGTCTGGTGGGTCGCTGCGACTATGATCTCACCGTCCGCAACAGCTTCGCCTCCTCCGTGCTGGAGGGTGGCCGCTACGCCGGCGGTCTGGTGGGCTATATCAGCGGCACTCGCACCGTCTATGTGGAACATTCCTACGCCGACTGCTACCTCTACGCCTCCGGCACCACCGGCGGCCTCATCGGCAGCTGCATCGGCACGGCGGACATCACCCTGCGGGACTGCTACACCGCCGGCTTCCAGGAGGCCGACGTCATGGCGGGTCTGGTGGGCGGTGAGCTGTCCTACGGCGACGTCATCGACACCTGTTACAGCGCCAGCGCCCGGCTGAACGGCAGTGAAAAGCTCACCTACTCCACCGGCAAGCCTGCGGATGTCACCACCGGCAAGCCCGATATCACCAGCACCTACTATATGTCCCACGGCGACCACGACATGGACGGCACGGTCTTTGCCGACTACGAGCAGTGGAGCGGCCGCAACCGGGCCGACGCCATCGAGAAGTACCTCAACGACGCCTTCACCGCTGAGACCGGTGGCAGCGACACCGTGGCCTATAACCTGGTGGACGGCATGGGCTTGGGCGCTTACTCTTATCCCCGTCTGATGGGACTGACCCACTACGGCGACTGGCAGGCTCAGTTCGAGGCCGGTACACTGGTGTACTACGAGGTCTATTCCGACGGCAGCTACGGCTTCCGTGGCGCCAACAAATCCACCGTCAAAACCACCGGCACGGTGGTGGGCGACGGATACGGCATGGTGTACAGCACGCTGCCGGAGCAGGATCTGACGGTGCGCTATTCGCTGGGGGGGCGGGAGGTCACCTCTACCCTGTACCGTGCCAACGCCATCGACATGGGCGGGGGCTACTACCTGCTGCCCCTGCCCCGGACACTGGTGAACACCACCGAGGTATCCACGGACTTCTACCGCCGGGTGCAGGTGGAGGACACCACCTACTACTTCAATCCCCATTTCACCTGCTGGGTATCGGAGGGCTCCGAGGCCCCGGAGGCCCCCAGCGAGATCGGCATCCGCACGGCCCGGCAGCTGAATAACCTGAGCCTGTACTATGAGCAGTACAGCCCCCTGCTGGCCAAGGACACCACCCTCCAGCAGGAGCGCAGCATCGACTACTCCGGCTACGACTGGGCGAACTACGGCCGCAGCGGCGCCGCCGTCACCAGCCAGCAGCCCATCGGCAGCAGTGCCGTCGTCCCCTTTACCCACATCTATGACGGCGGCACCTATCCCATCGCCGCTGTGCCGCTCCAGAGTCCCAACGGCGGCGACTACGCCGGACTCTTCGGCCTGAATCAGGGGAGTCTGCGGAATGTGGTGCTCACCACCGGAGAGCAGGACTACTCCGTGACGCTTCGGGGCATCCTGCGCCTGCGTACCGCCTATGTCGGCGCTCTGGCAGGCCGCAACGACGGCACCATCTACAACTGCGCTGCGGCGGGCTACTCCGTCACAGCCCACGCCTATCAGGGCAGCGTCCTGTATATGGGCGGCTTCGTGGGCTATAACGCCGGGACCATCCGCTCCGGCAGCGTCAGTACTCCCTCCCTCACCGCCAGCAGCAACTATGCCCGTCTGCTGATGGGCGGCTTCACCGGCGGCAACAGCGGTCTGGTGAGCCAGAGCTACGCCATGGCCAACGTGGAGGTACTCCAGATCCGTGGCGGCGGCGTGGCCCTCAGCGGCTTCGCCGGGGAGAACATCGGCTCGATCCGCAGCAGCTACTGCGCCACGGCCCTTACCTCCCCCGGTGCCGATACCTACGGCTTTGCCCCGGCCACCGGCAGCACCTCCGGTTGCTGCTATCTCAGCGGCGGTACCTATCGCTTCGTGGGACAGGTCCATCTGTATGATTACAGCGACCAGTCCGGCGCACGGGCCGTCAATGAGCAGGGGCTGAAGGCCCTGACCCTCACCGGCTTCTCTTCCGCCGATGCCAGCCACACCTATCACCACAGCAAAACCCTGAACACCGACGGGCAGGCCTATCCCTATCCCACCAGTCTCACCGGCCACGGCAGCCCCGTCCACTACGGCGACTGGGTGACCCCCGCCGATCTGGGTACGCTGGGCATGGTGTACTGGGAGCACGAGGAGGGCGGCAGTAACCCCGGCTATCACTTCTCATACATCGGCTTTGAAAACGGCGTCCGCAAGGACGGCAGCAGCCTCTGCACCGCCCACGACGATGGCGGCAAGATCACCGCCTACGGCTACGGCTACTACTGGTCCAAGGGCGAGACGGAGCCCCTGCTGGAGACCCAGCGCATCGCTCTGGACGGCCGCAACACCGAGGCGGCGGCGGAGCTGGAGAAGCAGATGCCTCTGTTCAGCTTCGTCACCTATCAGACCTCCGACACCGGCCTGCGGCTCCTCAGCGGCACCACCGGCAACGGCCACTGGTTCCTGTCTCAGGGGGATGTGTGGTTCACCTACACCGTCAGTCCCTTCTTCGCAGATTCCTACGCCGTCACCGCCGTCAGCACCGGCATTACCGGCGGCACCACCGGCGTGGAGCCCGGCACGGATGCCCTGCCCTATCAGGTGCGGTCCGTGGAGCAGCTGCAATACATCAACTGGAGCTACTACGACGATCAGGGCAGCTCCACCCGTGACGTGACGGGCAGCGGGAGTATGTACAAGTACTACCCCTACCTGCAATATACCCGTGTCACCTGGGGCTACCAGAGCAAGGAGGACGCCATCGCCGGCGACTCCACCGGCGGCACCCGTCCCATCCGCACGTGGAAGCAGAGCCATGACCTCAACGGCCAGAGCCTGGCGGATCCCACGGATGCCTCCCTGAATTACAGCTTCCATCCCATCGCCGGCTCTGTCTACGACAGCGGCAGCAGCACCGACTACCGTATGGTGCTGTACAACTGGTTCGGCAGCAAGTACGACGGCCAGAGCTACTATATCAAGAACGTGAACATCGACTCCTACTGCTACAACGTGGGCCTCTTCGGCACCACCGCCGGCGCAGAGATCGCGAACATCGTCCTTTATAGTGACAACGGCGCCGTCATCCAGCGCAATACCGATCCCACGCCCTCCAGCGGCACCCGGACGGTGCGCCAGTATTCCACCTCCTACGCCTTGGGCGGGCTGGTGGGCATCGCCTATGACTACAACAGCAGCATGGGCAGCGGCAGCATCACCAACTGCGCCATCGCCGGCTACACTGTGGCCGACAACAGCCGTAACAAGCAGCATCTGGGTGAGGCCGCCATCGGCGGGCTGGTGGGTGTCTCCAGCGTCAACCTCAACAAGTGTTCCGCCGTGGTGGATCTGCAGATCAACTGCACCCACGTCGATACCAACGGCTACATGAACGCCGCCCGCTACGGCAACTATGTGCGTGTAGGCGGTCTGGCCGGCGGTGTGCGCTTTGCGGTAACGGACTGCTACACCGGCGGTACCATCACCATTGGGGAGGAGACCCTGAAGGAGCGTGTCCCCGTGGGCAGCAGCAACAATGTCTTTGCCGACGGCAGCTCTGCCGTCCAGGTCAAGATGAATTCCGGCGGTGTCCCCGGCCCCGATACCTATGTCTATATCGGCGGTATGGGCGGCAGCGGCTTCTCCGCCAGCTTCACCAACTTTGTCAATCGCTCCGACAGTTCGGATGGTCAGCCCACTTTCAATAACTGCTACACCTACATGGAGTTCCCGGACATGGAGGGTACCATCACCGGCATCTCCCTTATGGGCAGTATTGCCGACCGAGCCGGTGCCAGCACCAATGCAAAGCTCTATATCAACAACTGCTACTACCTCAACAGCAGCAAGAACAGCATTTCTTTCGACAATCTGCCCAAATACTACGGCAAGGGTAATTCCAGAAACAACTCCCTTAGCGGGCTGCTGCGTACAGAAGCGGCACGGGAAAAAATGCTCAACGGCGATCTCAGCTACCTCCGTAATTACGGCTGGAACGGTGGTTCCAACACGTATAGCATCAAAGGCCTGACGGGCCTGACCTATGAGCAGATGTCCCAGCGCACCGGTGCCAGCATCGTCACCCAGAACAACGGCACCGGCACTGCACAGCGCTACGATAGCTTCGCCGCCGCTCTGGGCAACAGCTTTGCGTGGGTCACTACCGAGGAAAACGGCGCCGAGGTCCACGGTAAATACAGCTTCCCCGGCAGCGACGAGGCCCTGCAGGGTCAGGACTTCCCCTTCCCCACCGTGCTGGTGCAGGATAACGTCTTTGGCCGGGCCCGTCTACACTACGGCTGGTGGCCGTCATCTGGCCTCTACTGGAGCAAGGGCTTGCTGACGTTGGACATGATCACCGACTACGATGCCGCCGGCGGTGAATCCGCCGTGACGCTGGATCTGCGGTTCGAGGGCACGGATCCCGGCACGGAGCTCCCCACCCTGTCCTATACCAAGGACGGCATCGTCACTGCCGAGCTTCAGCCGGACGGCACGGGCCACTACAAGGTCCGCATCGTGGGACAGGCCATCGGCTCCACCGAGATCATCGCCACACTGGGGGATTACACCGCCCGTCTGGCAGTGGACGTCACCGCCAAGCTCTCCATCTCCGTGGATCAACTCTCCGTAGAGCAGTATGTAGGCGAGAGCACTACCCTCACCCTCACCGCACGGGACGGCACCGGCCAAGTGCTCACCGGCGTCAAATGGGACGTGGTCAGCGGCTCTGACCGGGTGGTCACGCTGTCCCCGGTGAGTCGGGATCAGCAGGTCACCGTCACCGGTAAGGGCGAGGGCGAGGAGACTCTGCTGGTGCAGGCCGGTGTCACCGTGGGCCAGCGCACCTTCACCAGTGAGCTGCGCCTCACCGCCACCATCCATATGCAGGGCGTGCTGGGCATCGCCCATGTGGGCGATGGAGACGCCGTGTATCGTCAGGGCATCCTGAATCGGGACGCCACCGACTGGGATACCCCTCTCGGCCCCGCCGAGGGCGATGTCCCCGATCACGAGGGTCTGTACCTGTACAGCCGTGGCAAGGCGGCGGACTTCCGGTACTTCACCGTAACGGCCCTTACCGTTCTGGATAGCACCGGCACTTCCCACGATATGCTCTCCACCGCCGATGAGGACTACCGGGTCACCGTAGGCGACGTGGTGGCCGCCCAGCAGGACGGCGACTTCAGCTATCGCCCCATCACCATCCACGGACGGCAGCAGGAGACAGTCACCCTGCAGGTGACCCTCACCGACACCCGCACCGGCCGGCCCTATACGCTGGATATCCCCTATCCCCTGACGGCGGAGGATACGCAGATCACCGCCACCTTCGTGGTGGGCCGCCTGCGGCTGGAGAAGGCCGTTCCCTTCGGCCAGCCCGCCGCCGGCTTCCTCCCCACGGAGGAGGAGCTTGCCTCGGCGCTCCGGCCCGTTGTGGGCTGGACCCCCAGTCCCGACCTGCCCCTGTTCCAGGATACCACCTTTGAACCCATCTATCAGGATACGGAGGAGCCCGGTCTGCTCCGCTGGCGCTGGAGCCGATAACCGTTTTGCAGAAAGGAGGCCATTGGAATGAAAAAGTGTACAGACCGGAAGGGCGTCACCATTCTGATGGCCCTCCTCCTGCTGCTGGTAGCCAGCATGGTCAGCGTAGTGATCCTTACGGCGGCCACTACCGCCGCCCGGCACATCTCCAACGACCGCCAGAGCCAGCAGGCCTATCTCACCGTCAGCTCCGCTGCGGAGCTGTTGCGGGACGATATCCTCTCCTCCGGCTATGAGCAGAAGGTCACCCGCCGCCCCACTGCCACCGGCAGCTATATCGAGCGGACGGAGGTAACTCAGACCCCCCAGGGGGCCATGAAGGCCTGGCTGGAGCGGGGCATCGAGGCCGTGGGCCGTGGCATCGCCTACACCGACGTCATCACCCTCACCCCGGATGCTGCCAGCGGTCTGGACGCCGTACAGGCGGAGTTCACCATGACCCCCGCCTACGACATCACCGTGACCCTTTCTCTGGCGGACAGCAGTCAGGGCAACTGCCTTATGACCCTCACCCTCAGCGGCGAGCGGAAGCAGCAGGTCACCATCGTCACCGGCGGCAACACCGAGACGGGACAGACCACCGTTACCACCACCACCATCTCTTGGGACACACCGCTCATTGAAAAGGGGGTCACCGGATGAAAAAGCTGAAGAACCAGAAGGGCGAAACTCTGGTGGAGACTCTGGTGTCCCTGCTGATCATCGTGCTGGTGTTCGTCTTTCTGACGGGCTCCGCCGTGGCAGCCGCCAAGATCAACGCCAAGATCCGGGACACCGACGTCTCCTTCCGGTACAGCGATGCCCAGTCCGAGGGCAACGCCCAGCTGCGCCTCTCCGGCCGCAGCGGCCAGACCGGCAGCACCTCGGTGGAGGTCTATCAGGAGAACGGCTACCGCTACTATGTGTCGGAGGATACGCCATGAGAAAACTCCGTGACCGGCGGGGCATCACCCTGACCGAGATGCTGTGTACGGTGCTGATCGTGCTGCTGCTGACGGCGCTGCTGGTAGTGGGCATCCGCTTTGCCGGCAAGACCTATACGGAGTCCATGCGGCTGTCGGAGGCGCAGGAGCTTTGCTCCACCCTCACCAGCGTCATCAGCGACAAGCTGCGCTTCTGCGGCACCGTGACACAGGATGAAAGCGGCGATCTGACGCAGATCTTCATCCAGAACGTGGGCAGCGTGGAGGGTAAGGGCGATGCCTTTCAGATCGGTGAAGACGGCCAACTGGCGTTGGGTGACAGCCACCTGCTGGGCTCGGCCTCCTACCCCAAGGGGCTGAAGGTGAAGTCCTTTACCCTGCGCTACGATGCCTCCACCGACATTTTCTCCGTCACCCTGGAGATCGGGGACCGCTCCCGACAAACCCTGTCCCAGACCTCCTTCGAGGTCAAGCGCATCAATCGCACCGTGACCTGATGCGCCCACGGCCCGCAAGCGGTAAGCGGCCAAATGCAGAGATAACAAACGAACCCCCTCGGCAATGGCCGAGGGGGTTCGTTTCTGTCTTATTTGGTTTTTTCTGCGGCCGCTGCGGTGGAACCGTCAGCTTTCCGCCTTGACGTCGGGCCTTGCGTCCTCCGTGCGATACTGGGTCATAAGCAGCCGAATGGCCTGCTTCAGCGCCTCCAGCTGGGACTGCAGATAGCATTCATCCTCGAACATGGCGTAGTGGACGCAGGTCTGGATCAGGATGAAGATCAGCGGGGTGATGGTGGTATAGGGGATGCCCAGCTTGGGCTCCAGCGATTTGGCGTATTCGGTGTAGCGGCGGTTGACCCCCTCGAAGAACTGCTTGCCGTAGCGGATATACTTGGGGTGGGTGTAGACCTGATACATCAGGCGGTACTTCTTGCCGTGCTGCCGGGCCGTCCAGTAGGGGATCTCGTCGATGAAGCGCATCAGATCCTGCGGATCGGTGGGGGCCTTGGCCATGAAGTCGTCCTCCACCTTCTTCATGCAGTAGGCGGTGGACTGGACAATGAGATCGTCCAAATCTCTAAAATAGATATACAGCACGGCGGAGCTGCACCCACAGGCCTCCGCCAGCTTCCGGATACCCACGGAGGCCAGACCGTTTTCGGCGTAGCAGTCGTAGCACTTCTCCATCAGCATGATTTTTTTGCGCTGAAATTCCTCTTGATCTCTGGTTCTCACGGTACTTCTCCTCTTGTCATCCCTATTATTTGCATAGATTGCAAATATTATATACACTATATCTGATAATATATTATATCACTTGTTTCCGTGTTGCAAGGCTTTTTTCCGCAGTTTCCAAAAAATGACAAAATCATCGCCTGAATCGGACATTCAGGCGATGATTTTTTTTGCGATGTGCGACAACGGGTACGCCCCGCAGCCTATGGCCGCCGGTGGGCAGTCCTCCGGCCCGCCGTCCAAGGGATATCCGTTATCCTTCGGTGCCACTGCCCTCCGGCGTCGTATCGGCAGCTGCGGTATCGGCGGGAGCATCCGCAACGGTGTCCTTCGGCTCCTGACGGGCCTCCAGCCGTTTCAGATACCAGAGGATGCGCCCGCCCACATAGGCGATGGCCACAATGGCCCCGGCAGATAGTATCCGGAAATACCAGCCAAAGATAACTGTCCCAAGAACGCCCACCACTACGGTAACAATCACAGTATGCCAATCCAATGGATATTTTGTCTTCATAATTCTACCCTTCTACTGATGTTCTCTTTACGCAAGTGTCACCGGACGTGCTAAATACTTGGTAATTTTGCTATCCAAAGAAATGGAAAAATTTACTCCTCCCTTGGGATCCATTGATACAGAAATACTACTGGGTCCAAAGGTCTTATGGGCGTAGCTTGGTTGTATAACCGCATCCGTTGATGTTACAACGCCATAGCATAGATAGGTAGCAAAATGGCTATCCGCTACATTTCCCGCCTCACAGGCATCACACTGGGGGATAGTGGGATTAAAGCGCAAGAGCGGCAGAAGATTTTTGTATTCGATCTTAAGATTCCCATCTTTTGGACTGCTTTCCGTTACATCACGGTTCCTCTTTGTTTCATTGCCGCAAATTCCGCACTTAAACGTCTGATGCACGTAACCCTTTTCTGCAAAGCTGTCATCAAAGGAAGCATTGGTTCCGATGGCAAGCACGTCCTGCAGCCGGGTCGCTGGATATTTCTTCCATACTCCCCGCATCCAGACGCTGTACCGTCTCGTCGAGCCCGATGTGGATAACTTCGTAAAACCTGAATCCAGTATCATATACCCATCCTCAGAAGTCCAGCTGGCTATAGGAGCTATCTGTATTTGCCGCTCCATTTCTTCCGCTGTCATTTCTACGATACCTTCATCATTGACTTTCAGATATGTGGATGTAAGCGACAAATTGTCATAGGTCAGAAGCTTCAATGCCTCCTCTTCCGGAATCCCTTCACTATTCATGCCCATGTAATCCATGAGAAACTGTGACAACTCATAGTCAGAGAGATCCGGATACTGTCGTTTTGCCGCCTGTGTGAAGGCATCCATATGTTCATAGGTAGATACCACTACACCATTATCTTGAATCGTCTCCTTGACCGTGATAGTACGTCTTGCCAGAGTATAAATACTCTCTTCGGTGGCTCCGGCCACGGTAGTCATGGTGAACAACATCGCCAAAAGAAATATAAAGGATAACAGTCTTTTCATAAAATGTCCTCCTGTAGTTTATTATCTAAATTGCAAGAACCCATTTTGTGTTTTTCTGTGCCTTCATTTATATTTCTACCTGTGCATCGGACTCCTCCCCTTTCAGCTTCATCGTATCACAATTTCCGCTTTTTGCAAGCAAATTCGCCGCCCAGTGTGTTTTTTCGTAAAGAGTACCGATTGTCGCCATTTTATTTTAGTGAAATTGCTCTTGTTGCCGTTTTTCCTTTGCATCTGACAGGAATTTGTGGTATGATACAGGATGTATTCTTGTTTTTATTCGCCGCAGCGATGCCGGAAGGCTCTCCCGCCCGGCGGCAGGGAAACGGGAGCAATACGCATACTTTCCTTTTGGAAACAGAAAGGACACGATACATATGGGACTCATTACGAAAATTTTCGGAACGTACAGTCAGCGGGAGCTGAAAAGCATCTACCCCATCGCTGACAAGATCGAGGCGCTGGCCGACGAGTACAAGGCCCTCACCGATGCCCAGCTTCAGGCCAAGACCCCGGAGTTCAAGGAGCGTCTGGCCAACGGTGAGACGCTGGATGACCTGCTGCCGGAGGCCTTTGCCACCGTGCGGGAGGCAGCGGACCGTGTGCTGGGTCTGCGCCCCTATCGGGTGCAGCTCATCGGCGGCATCGTGCTGCATCAGGGCCGCATCGCTGAGATGAAGACCGGTGAAGGTAAGACGCTGGTGGCCACGCTGCCCTCCTACCTCAATGCACTGACGGGCCGTGGCGTTCACATCGTCACCGTCAACGACTATCTGGCCAAGCGAGACAGCGAGTGGATGGGCAAGGTCCACCGCTTTCTGGGGCTGTCGGTGGGCCTGATCGTCCACGACCTCAGCAAGGAGGAGCGGCAGGCCGCCTACAACGCCGACATCACCTACGGCACCAACAACGAGATGGGCTTTGACTACCTGCGGGACAATATGGCCATCTATAAGAACGAGCAGGTGCAGCGGGGCCATAACTTCGCCATCGTGGACGAGGTGGACTCCATCCTCATCGATGAGGCCCGGACGCCCCTTATCATCTCCGGCATGGGCGACAAGTCCACGCAGCTGTATGACATGGCGGAGTCGCTGGTGGCCCGGATGAAGAAATACGTGGTGGCGGAGGTGGACTCCAAGGAGGAGGAAGCCGAGGATATCGACGCCGACTATGTGGTGGATGAGAAGGCCAAGACGGCCACCCTCACCGCCCGTGGTATCGCCAAGGCCGAGGAGTTTTTCAATCTGGAGAACCTCTCCGACCCGGAGAACAGCACCATCGCCCACCACATCAATCAGGCCATCAAGGCTCACGGCGTCATGAAGCGGGACGTGGACTACGTCATCAAGGACGGCGAGATCATCATTGTGGACGAGTTCACCGGCCGTCTGATGTTCGGCCGTCGGTACTCCGAGGGCCTGCATCAGGCCATTGAGGCCAAGGAGCACGTCTCCGTGCAGCGGGAGAGCAAGACGCTGGCCACCATCACCTTCCAGAACTACTTCCGCCTGTATCAGAAGCTGTCCGGTATGACCGGTACGGCCCTGACGGAGGAGGAGGAATTTGCCACCATCTACAAGCTGGACATTGTGGAGATCCCCACCAACCGTCCCATCGCCCGTATCGACGATCAGGACTCCGTGTATAAAACGGAGCAGGGCAAGTTCCGGGCGGTCATCCGTCAGGTGGAGGAGTGCCACGCCAAGGGCCAGCCGGTGCTGGTGGGTACGGTATCCATCGAGAAGAACGAGCTTTTAAGCCGGATGCTCACCAAGGCAGGCATCAAGCACAACGTATTGAACGCCAAGAACCACGAGCGTGAGGCGGAGATCGTGGCGCAGGCCGGTAAGCTGGGCGCCGTCACCGTGGCCACCAACATGGCCGGCCGTGGTACGGATATCATGCTGGGCGGCAATGCCGAGTACATGGCCACCAGCGACCTGCGGAAGGCGGGGCTGTCGGACGAGCTCATTGCTGAGGCCACCGGCTACGCCGAGACGGACAACCAGGAGATTCTGGATGCCCGCCGCCTGTTTGCCCAGAAGCTGCAGCAGCACAAGGAGGAGATCGCCGGAGAGGCGGAGCAGGTGCGTCAGGCCGGCGGCCTGTTCATCGTGGGTACCGAGCGCCACGACTCCCGCCGGATCGACAACCAGCTGCGCGGCCGTGCCGGCCGTCAGGGCGACCCCGGCGAGACCCGGTTCTATATCTCGCTGGAGGATGACCTCATGCGTCTGTTCGGTGGTGAGCGCATCAACGCCATCATGGAGCGGATGAACCTCGACGAGGACACCCCCATCGAGAACAAGATGCTGACCCGTGCCATTGAGCAGGCCCAGACCACGGTGGAGTCCCGGAACTTCCAGTCCCGTAAGTCGGTGCTGGAGTACGACGACGTGATGAACAAGCAGCGTGAGATCATCTACGATCAGCGCAAGCAGGTGCTGGAGGGTATGGACGTCAAGGGCATCATCATGAACATGATGTCCACCGCCATCGGCCATCAGGTCAGCAGCGCCTTCGGCGGCGAGAGCCACATGGACGAGGCCGGGATGCGGGAGCTGCTGCGTCAGGTGGAGGGCCTGTACTTCCCCAGGTACACCGTGCGCTTCGAGCCGGAGCGCATCCCCCAGTTGACGGCCGAGGAGGTCATCGATGCCTTTACCGCCGCCGCTGCCGACTTCTACGAAAAGAAGGAGCAGGAGTTCACCTCCCCTGTCATGCGTGAGGTGGAGCGTGTGGTGCTGCTGCGGGTGGTAGACGAGTACTGGATGGACCACATCGATGCCATGACCGATCTGCGGCAGGGCATCGGTCTGCGGGCCTATGCTCAGACGGATCCCATCATCGCCTATAAGAAGGAATCTCTGGAGATGTTTGAGGAGATGATCTCCGCCATTCAGGAGGAAACCGTCCGGCGGCTGTACTCCGTACGGCTGCGGAAGAACGAGGAGGTCAAGCGGGAGCGTGTAGCCAAGACCACGTCGGAGAGCGTGGGCGGCGACGGCACCGTGAAGAAGCAGCCCCGCAAGGTGAAGAAGATTGGCCGCAACGAACCCTGCCCCTGCGGCAGCGGTAAGAAGTACAAGAACTGCTGCGGCCGGGATGCGTAAAAATCCCCGGACAGGAGGACTGCCATGGCATTTCATGACCATACGGAAAACGGCATCACCGTGCTGCAGAGCGATCTGCTGTGCGGCAGCATCCGCCACGGCTTTTCCACCCGCACCGGCGGCGTCAGCCCCGCCCCGTGGAACAGCCTGAATCTGGGCGTGGGCCGGGGCGACGATCTGGCCAATGTGCAGGAGAACTTCCGCCGGCTGTGCGGCGTGCTGGGTCTGTCCCATCAGCGGGCGGTGCTCAGTAAGCAGGTCCACGAGGACAACATCCGTCTGGTGACGGAGTCGGACTGCGGCAAGGGACTGTTCCGGCAGCGGGACTACGCCAGCGTAGACGCCATGATCTGCCGGGAGAAGCACATCCCGCTGGTGGTGTTCTCCGCCGACTGCGGCACTATTCTGCTGTACGACCCGGTGCAGGAGGCCATCGGAGCCGTCCATGCCGGGTGGCGTGGGGTGGCCAGCGGTCTGGCTGCCAAGACGGTGCGGCGGATGCAGGAGGCCTTCGGCACGGAGCCGGGGGATCTGCTGGCCGCCACGGGGCCGTCCATCGGTGCCTGCTGCTTCGAGACGGACGATGACGTGCCGGAGGCCATGCGCCGGGCGCTGGGTGCGGCAGCGGAGCCGTACATGGTGCGCTGGGGCGAAAAGTGGCACATAGACCTGAAGGGCATCAATGCCCTGTGGCTGCGGCAGGCCGGGGTACAGCGCATCGACGTATGCCCCGACTGCACCGGCTGCCACCCGGAGCGCTGGTGGTCCCATCGGAAGATGGGGGACCGCCGGGGAGCGCAGGCGGCACTCATCGCCCTGATCTGAACAGGAGACTGCCATGAAAAAGCGTTTACTATCCCTTTTGCTGGCGGCGGCGTGTCTTGTGCCGCTGTCTGGCTGCGACTGGGGCGAGGAGCCGGAGGAGACCTACGACACCCTCTCCCAATACTATCAGCAGAGCGACAGCACCAAGCAGGATACCCGTCTCACCTCCTTCGGTCTGCCCTATCTGCAGGGGGAGACATGGGACCCCATCACCTGCGCCGACGGCGCCCAGCAGACACTGGGTGCGCTGCTGTATGAGAGTCTGTACACGCTGGGTACCGACTTTTTGCCCCGGCCTTGTCTGGCGGAGAGCGCCTCCTACGACGCCGAAAGCTACGCTCTGACCGTCACCGTGCGCTCCGGCGTCACCTTCTCCGACGGCTCGGCCCTGACGGCGTGGGACGTGGTGGCTGCCCTGCGGCGGGCCAAGGAGTCCGTGCGGTACGGCCAGCGGCTGGCGGAGATGGACTCCGTGTCCTATCTGGGGGAGAGCACCCTCCGCATCTATCTCACCCGCAACGACCCGCAATTCGCCGCCCGACTGGACATCCCCATCATCAAGGGCGGCACCCAGGAGGACACGGTACCGGTGGGCAGCGGCCCCTACCGCTATGCCAAGGACGAGAGCGGCGTGTATCTGGCCCGGCGAACGGACTGGTGGCAGGATAAGACCATGCCGCTGGAGCGCATCGAGCTGACCGCCTGCAAGAACACCGACTCCATGGCCTACGCCTTCTATACCCACGACATCCAGATGCTGGTATGCGACCTGACCGGCACCAACACCTCCAACGTCTACGGCAGCGGCAGCTATACGGACATCCCCACCTCGACGATGCAGTATATCGGCTTCAATGTCACCCGTGCGCCCTTCAACGACCCTAAACTGCGGGCGGCCCTGAGTCTTGGCATGGACCGGGCCGGCGGCGTCAGTGCCTTCCTGCTGGGGCATGGGCAGACGGCCCAGTTCCCCCTGTCCCCCTCGGCGGTGGTCTACCCCAAGGATCTGGAGGAGACCTATTCCCCGGACAGCTACCGCTCCGCTATGGAGACGGCGGGCTATACCTCCGGCGAAAAGTCCGTCTCCGTCACCATGCTGGTGAACGAGGAGAATAGCTTCAAGGTGTCCATGGCCCGGAAGCTGGCCTCGGACCTCTCCCAATACGACGTGAAGATCGACGTAAAGACCCTGCCCTATGAGGACTATCTGGCGGCGCTGAAGAGCGGGGATTTCGACCTCTACTACGGGGAGTGCAAGCTGACGGCGGATTGGGATCTATCGCCGCTGCTGTCTCCGGGCGGGGCCCTGAACTACGGCGGCGTGCGGGACACACAGCTGGAGACCCTGCTGACGGCCTTCCGAACGGCATCGGAGGGCGAGGGACGCCAGACGGCGGCTCGGGAGCTGTGCAGCTATCTGAAGGAACAGGCGCCCTTGGTGGCGGTTTGCTTCAAGTCCAACTCCGTGCTGCTGCCGGACGGGGCGGTGAAAAACGACATCCACCCCACCGTCTCCGACCCCTTTGCCGATTTTCAGGATTGGCAGCTGAATATGAAAAGCTAAGTCCTCCGGAAAATAAACTTTTTTAGCAAGAACCGGCCGCAGGGAGAATCTCCCTGCGGCCGGTTCTTGCTTATCCGAAATCTGTGGGACACACCAGCCCCTTAATAGCGCCGGATGACGGCGGCCACCTTCCCCAGAATTTGTGCGTCGTGGCCGTCAATGGGGCTGTACGCCTCATTCTCCGGCAGGAGCCACACCTGCCCGTTGCGGCGGGAATAGCGCTTGACCGTGGCCTCGTCCCCCAGCAGGGCCACCACGATCTCGCCGTTGTTGGCGGTCTGCTGCTGGCGCACCACCACCAGATCGTCCGGCAGAATACCTGCGTTGAGCATGGACTCCCCCCGAACCTGGAGGGCAAAATACTGGCTGCTGTCGCCGCCGGCGTCGAAGGTCAGGTAGTCCTCGATGCACTCCTCCGCCAGAATGGGGGTACCTGCGGCCACCGTCCCCACAATGGGGATCTGGTTCTCCTCCGGCAGCGGCTCCGTCAGGGTCAGCGCCCGGCCCTTGCCGGCCCCCTTGCCGATGACCCCCAGCTCCTCCATGTGCTTCAGGTGAAAATGGACGGTGGAGGGGGATTTCAGCCCCACGGCGTCCCCAATTTCCCGCACGGAGGGGGGATAGCCCTGCGTCCGGATGGTCTGGGCGATATAGTCATAGATCCGCTGCTGCATCTTCGTGAGCTGTACCATGTGCGCCGTCTCCTTTGTTTACATAAGGTTTTTCATAGTATACCATATATTCTCTCCGTTTGCAACAGATGTTCGATGGATTTTTCCGAATTTTTTCGGGCAAAAAGGGAGTTTCCCCTTGAAATTCCGTGGATGATATGGTATGATGGGTTGTACTATGAAGAATAGCCTCTTTGGGCTTTATTTTGTTGGAGGGAAAGATTATGAAAATTGCTGTTACGATTCTGCAGCTGCTGTCTGCTTTGGTGCTGATCCTCATTGTTCTGTTCCAGTCCGGTAAGAGCCAGGGTCTGTCCGGTGCCATCGGCGGCATCGCTGATTCCTACATGAGCCGCAGCAAGGCCCGCTCCGTGGATGCCAAGCTGGCTAAGGCCACCAAGTGGGTGGGTGCCATCTTCGTTATCCTGACGCTGGTGCTGAACTGCATGGTCGCCGCCGGTCTGTAAGATCTATTGCTTGAAAGAAGGTCCCTGAAGCATTGCTTCGGGGACCTTCTTTTGCCCATTTTTCTCACTCGGGTCGTCGGTACAGATGCCCGGCCTCGGCAGTCTGCCCACGGAGAGCAAACAGCTCCTCCACGGTGACGAATTCCACCCCCTGCTCCGACAAACAGTCGATGGCCTGCAAGGCCGCCTCCACGCTGGTTCCGTAGCAGTCGTGGAGCAGGATCACATCCCCGTCCCTCGCCTGACAGATGGCGGCGAGCACCTTCTGTACATCCCGACACTCCCAGTCGCAGGTATCCACAGACCAGTACAGCATGGGCGTGCTCCATGCCGCCAGCTCCTCCTCGGTGATGAAGCCGTAGGGCGGCCGGACCCAGTAGGTCCCCTCCCCTGCCAGCTCCTGCAAAACGCCGTCGCAGCGGCTCAGGTCCGCCATGGCCTCACCGCAGGACAGGCGGTCCAGCGGCGCATGGTCATAGGTGTGGTTGCCGATCTGATGTCCCTCTGCCCGGATGCGCTGCACCAGTTCCGGATAGTCCTGCACCTGCTGACCGATGAGGAAAAAGGTGGCGTGGACGCCCCGCTGCTTCAGGCCATCCAGCAATCGGGGCGTATACTGGGGCGATGGCCCGTCGTCAAAGGTCAGTGCCAGATACATAGGCTCCGCCGGAGCCGTAGCCGGCAGCGCCACGCAGCCCGTCAGAAGCAGGCACAGTACCAGCAGGGGCAGGATTCGTTTCATAGCATCACCGAAACAAAT
>ERZ772863.742-NODE-742-length-34371-cov-107.723394_pt1 | contig 34371 bp, 28 predicted proteins | sample MGYA00512134_ERZ772863 | MGnify/ENA primary metagenome ERZ772863 (study PRJEB29015, sample SAMEA2737659) | human gut metagenome | biome: human gut; feature: human-associated habitat; material: faeces | place: China | collected 2012 ...
CAAAGGTATAATGATAAACGAACGTGTACAAGGCTGCATCGCGGATACGCTTACAGCAGAGTGAAGCTGACCCAGAATCCTCAGACAGTTACGATAGATTGGGTTAAGGGTAACACAGTGACAGTGAGAACCTTCACAAAACGCGTGGACGACAGCGACGCAAAAAACTACCGCGAAAGTGCGGAGGCAAGGCAGGAATTCACGAACACTGGTTCTACAGATCTCGCTTCTGTAGACGCCCCAGTAATCACTCCTGGCGGTGAGGCCGTGGTGGCTTCAAGCCTTAAAGTTACAATCTCAGACAAGCAATGGAAAGAGGGTAACAATCTCAAGGTATACTATGCCATAGAGGAGGGGAGTTACGGCAACATAACAACAAGCGATTGGACGGAAGCCACTTCATTGCCTCAGGAATTGACACTAATAAAGACTTCTACAGTGAAGGCTTACGCCAAATATACTGCTAGCGATGGCACAGAGACATCATCCGACATCGTATCATGCACATACTTCCTGCTTGACGATGCCACGACTTATCTAAACACAGCCACATCACAGAATGTTGGCACTACAGTAGGAAGGAACGACATGACAATGACGTTCGGAGGCATAAAGGTTGGAAGCAGCAACTTCAAGGCTCTCTCTAAAAACGAAAATACCGATGCCAACACCCTCGGTTCTACACACACCGTATCGGGCAAGGCATTGTATGGAACAATCGACGTGGAGTCGGAACTCGGCGACGGCAACATCGGCAAAGACAATATCGACGGCGCTGAATATCTCCACTGCAATGCTTCAACCAAGAAACTCCACGAGAACACTTTCGCACTGCCGGCAGTGGGCAGCTTCTTCAAGTTTGAGCCAGAAGCCAACGGAAAACTCACAGTATTCGTGGAGCAGCAGGGAGCTATCCATAACGTCGGCGGAAAGCTATACCCTGAGAAGGTTAGAAAGCGCCCGGTATACTTCCTCGACGAGACAGGCAAGAGCATACCTGCCAATTATGCCTACACATCATCAAAGGTGAACAAGGCTGACTGGACAAAGATCCAAAATACAGACAATGCTTCCAATGACAACTTCTATACGAAGGAATACATGGATAAGCTGCAGAAGTACTACCAGGATATCATCGACGGCAAGAACCAAGACTTCACAAACTTCAACTCTGCCGTTGCCGACGCTGACAAGCACAAGGCACTGACTCTCGGCACGAGCATCCAGCCTATCATCGTGCTCCACGAGGCTTGCAACGCTGACATCCTCAAGGACGACGGCATGAGCATGAGCGAAACCGGCGACACCAACTACGACCATACCGGATATATGCTGATCAGCGAGGGATACGTGACATACGAGTTCCCTGTACAGGCTGGCAAGACTTACTATCTCTTCGCATCAAGAACAAAGCTCGCCCTCTCTGGATTCTGCTTCGATAAAGATGCGGATTACAAAACTGAAAATTTGCAAAATGTGACCCTCGAAGGAGATAAAGACAATGCAACAACGATAGAAGGTCTGACAGTTGGCAATCAGTATAACGTGACTCTCAAAAACCGCACATTCGGCGCCAACAAGTGGTATTCCGTAGTATTGCCATTCAGCGTAAGCCAGAAGCAGATGAAGAGCGTGTTCGGTGATGGAGTGAAGGTGTTGCACTACAGCGACGTTGAAGGCACCGACCTCAACCTCTTCGAGCATTTCTATCAGATGATCGTAGGCGGTACTCCTGTGCTCGTGAAGCCATCACAGGAAGTGACTAATCCGGTAGTATTCAACAACGTTACGCTGACAAGCCAAAAGGTAGTTGACATCGAGAACACAGGCTTCAAATGTACCGGTTCTTGGGACAACGTGGACTTCCCTGCATACTCTTACTTCATCGACGCGAAAACAAACAGCTTCTATCAGTATGACCCAACCAAGGTGGAGACAAACACTGTGAAACCTCATGCCGGAGCTTTCCGCTCATGGATTATCTCCACTTCTACCAACCCGTCAGAAGCAAAGCAGCTCACTATGCACATCAACGGCATTGAGGAGCAGGGCGAGACTACTGCCATCTGGAACGCCATCAGCGGAAACGATGATGCTGAGGTTGCCACAAAGGGCATCTACAGTCTGAGCGGACAGAAGATGAACGCCGCCGACAACAGCAGTCTGCCAAAGGGAATATACATCGTGAACGGAAAGAAATTTATCGTAAAGTAAAACTGAGGGAGGACAGATAAAAATGAAAAAGATATATATATCACCAGAGACAACGCTGTTCAAGGTGCACACCGAGAACGTGATGAACAACACGAGCATCGGCGTGAAGACCTATAAGGACTTGTCTGCCAAGAAGGATGAAGTGACACTGAAGAATAACTACGGCTTCAGCGACAAAGGCATCAGCATTTGGAACGGTACTTCTCAGCCAGAGACTGCCAAGGACAACAATGGCTTCAACCTTTGGGGCGATGAGGATTAAGCCCAGAACGGCATAATGCTCGAATCGGGATAAACCCCAAACGGCATAATGACAGAATTGGGATAAAACGCCGAACGGCATAATGACCGTTTAGAGTTAAATGAAGCGGTTGAATGACGACTTCCATATCGTTGTTCAACCGCTTTTCGTTGTTTGTGTCTCTGATTATGACAGCCCATCATACGGGGGAGGTTAGGTGGGGGCTAATATGATTAAGTGGAGGCTGATGTCGTGAATAGGAGTAGGTTTCTCCGGTGATCATCATCAGCCCCCTCTCGTTCTCCCCCGTAGGGGAGATGCAGGTTACTCCTAATCTGATAAGCCATTGACAATCAAGCAGTCAAGTGTATCTGTCCCTCCCCTACGGGGGAGGTTAGGTGGGGGCTGATGCTGATTTGCAGAGTAACTTGTTCCTTCCCTTGGGGAAGACCAGGATGGGTTGCCTACGGGGGAGGTTAGGTGGGGGCTAATATGATTAAGTGGAGGCTGATGTCGTGAATAGGAGTAGGTTTCTCCGGTGATCATCATCAGCCCCCTCTCGTTCTCCCCCGTAGGGGAGATGCTGGTTACTCCTAATCTGATAAGCCATTGACAGTCAAGCAGTCAAGTGTATCTGCCCCTCCCCTACGGGGGAGGTTAGGTGGGGGCTAATGCTGATTTGCAGAGTAACTTGTTCCTTCCCTTGGGGAAGGCCAGGATGGGTTGCCTACGGGGGAGGTTAGGTGGGGGCTGATGCCTATGTGCGTAGTCATAATTATTATTCCCCCACGGCTCAGAATTACGAATATAGGACAGTTACTCCGCGCAGCCGGTTTATCTTGGTTTATCGCTTGTATGCTTTTGCGAGGTGGCGACATAGTCGCCACCGATTCATGGTGTGCAGGGTGACTGTCGAGAGCTTGCTCTCGTAAGGGCGACCTGTGCGACAGGAATCAAGCCGTGAGGCTCGCAAAAGGATACAGGTATTTATCCTGGTTTTATCTATAAATTCCCTTTATACACCAAAAAGGAAGTGCCCAAGCACTTGCAAATCCTGCAAGATCCAAACAAAAATCCAAGAATCATTAGCTCAATATCATCAAAAAAATGAATCTGTCTTACTTATGTTCAAAAAGAGAAGTTGTAGCAGACAGCAATAAAAAAATTACATTGAATGACCTGATGGCCGTTTTGGGTGTATTCCAAAACGGTCATCAGATCGTAAGGGGATTATTTCTTTTCCTTCACCTTCGTAGCCCATACGAAATAGATGATGAGAAGCAGGTAGGCAGCGAGGGCGGCAACCTGCGACCATGAGTTTGCCCACCATCCTTCATAGTCGAACTTCACTCCGAAGAAGCGCAGCAACGCACTGACAACACCCATCAGGGCACCACCGGCGATGAATCCGCTGGCAATAAGAGTACCCTTCTCGTTGCGGTCTTTGTTCACCTTCTCGCTCTTTGAGCGCGAAGAAACATACCAGCTGATGAAACCGCCGATGAGCAGCGGAGTGTTCAGTTCGATAGGGATAAACATACCGAGGGCGAACGGCAATGCCGGCACCTTGCAGAAGGTGAGCACTACGGCGATGGCAGCACCGATGGCATAGAGCATCCAAGGAGCACCCACACCATTCATCAGCGGATCGATTACCGCCGCCATGGCATTTGCCTGAGGAGCGGCAAGCTGACCGCTGTCAAATCCGTAGGTCTCGTTGAGCAGCATCATCACACCGCCCACGGTAGCTGCCGACACGAGGGTGCCGAGGAACTTCCATGACTCCTGCTTCTTTGGCGTGGTGCCGAGCCAGTAGCCGATCTTGAGGTCGGTGATGAAAGCGCCGGCCATAGAGAGTGCGGTACATACCACACCACCCATAATGAGCGCCGCCAGCATACCGCCGGTGCCCTTCATTCCCACTGCCACCATCACTACAGAGGCGAGGATGAGAGTCATCAGCGTCATTCCCGACACAGGGTTGCTACCCACAATGGCGATGGCGTTGGCTGCCACGGTGGTGAACAGGAATGCTATCAATGCCACGAGCAGGATGCCGACGATGGCGAAGAGAAGGTTGCCCTCCATCACTCCGAACCAGAAGAAGAGGAATGTGATGAGGATGGTGGCGATAGAACCGATGGCGATGATCTTGAACGAGATGTCGCGCTGCGTGCGAGGCACGTCGGCTGTGGTGTCACCCTTTCCCTTCATCTCCCTTGCGGCAAGCGACACGGCACTCTTGATGATGCCCCAGCTCTTGATGATGCCGATGATACCAGCCATGGCAATGCCACCGATACCGATGCTCTTGCCATAATACTTGAATATCTCCTCCGGCGTCATGGCGCCGACGGCTGTGGTGAGCTCGGGGTTCCAGGCGTTGAGCACCTGGTCGTGGAAGATAACTCCCATTCCCGGCACGAGCACCCACCATACGGCAAGCGAACCGAGGGTGATGATGAAGGCGTATTTCAGACCGATGATATATCCGAGACCGAACACGGCAGCTCCGGTGTTGACCTTGAACACGAGCTTCGCCTTGTCGGCAAGCGTCTCGCCCAGTCCGATGACACGCGTGGTGAACATTTCGTTCCACCATCCGAAGGTGGCGACGATGAAGTCGTAGAGTCCGCCCACGATACCGGCGAGCAGCAGCGGCTTTGCCTGGCTTCCGCCCTTGGCACCGGAAACGAGCACCTGGGTAGTGGCGGTGGCTTCAGGGAAAGGATACTTTCCGTGCATGTCGCTGACGAAATACTTGCGGAACGGGATGAGGAACAGGATTCCTATCACACCGCCGAGCAGCGAACTGAGGAAAATCTTGAAGAACGATACTGCCATGTCGGGATACTTGGCCTGCAGGATATAGATGGCAGGCAGAGTGAAGATGGCTCCTGCCACCACGGCTCCCGAACAGGCTCCGATGCTCTGGATGATGACGTTCTCGCCCAATGCCTTGCTGCGCTTGGCGGCTGTAGACACTCCCACGGCGATGATGGCGATAGGAATGGCTGCCTCAAACACCTGACCCACCTTGAGTCCGAGGTAGGCGGCAGCGGCTGAGAAGAGCATCGTCATCACGATACCCCAGGTCACAGACCACAGGTTTACCTCCGGATACACTTTCTTGGGGCTCATGATGGGTTCATACTGTTCCCCCTCTTTCAGCTCTCGGAACGCATTGTCCGGAAGCTGCACATTGTCTTTCTTGTTTTCTTCCATAGATTTTGGTTATTATTGTTTTGATTTACACTTCTTATCCTTCTTTCTCCAGTATCTGCATGAGTTCTTCCATTCCTGCCGACGCTCCCTTCACTATCTGACGGATGTCGCTACGGGAACCTGAGACCGAGGGCTTGGGATCGATGAGATATATCGGAGCTCCGGGACGCACATAGCGCACGAGTCCGGCGGCTGGATATACCACGAGCGACGTGCCGATGATAATCATCATGTCGGCTTTCTCCACCTCTTCAACAGCCGGTTCGATCATCGGCACGCTCTCGCCGAAGAACACGATGAAGGGACGGAGCAGCGAACCGTCGCCTGCCTTCTCGCCATGGGCAACGGTGAGATTGCCGGGAGCAAGGGTCTTGATGAAATGTGGATTGTAGGGGTCCCTCGACGAGCACACCTTCATGGGCTCGCCATGCAGATGTATCACCTTTCTGGAGCCAGCCTGCTCATGCAGATTGTCAACATTCTGGGTCACCACGCTGACGTCGTATTTCTCCTGCAGGGCAGCCACCAGCTCATGCCCCCTGTTGGGCTTCGCCTCAAGGAGTTTTCCGCGGAGCATGTTGTAGAAGTCATTCACGTAGTCGGGATCTGTCTCCCAGGCCTCATGGGTTGCCACCCGCGCCACGGGATAGTTCTCCCATAGACCGTCGGCATCACGAAAGGTGCTCAGTCCGCTTTCTGCCGACATGCCGGCACCTGTCAGCACTACAATTTTCTTCATAGTCAGAATTATTATTGAACAACAAGGAGCCACACTAAAGGAGGCTCAAAATAAATTAAGAATGCACAAAATTAGCATTTTTTCTTTAATACAACATACTTAGTCAGATAAAAATAGTACCTTTGTGCGCTTTTGATGCTGAAGCGCCGTGATAATCAACGGTGTTTCAGCATCTGGAACGTATTGTGGCGCACAGCGCATACGCATACATATTCAGGAATATAAACAATAAATATTATACATAAGCAAATGGACAAAGTAAGCTACGCCCTCGGTTTGGGCATCGGCCAGCAGTTGGCACAGATGGGTGCGTCGGACCTTAACATCGACGATTTCGCCGACGCTATCAAAGACGTCATCAACGGTAACGAACTGAAGGTTCCACACAAGGACGCACAGACAATCGTTCAGGAGTATTTCCGCCAGCAGGAGGAGCGCATCAACGCCATCCGCGCCGAGCAGGGAAAGGCTGCAAAGGCTGAGGGAGAGAAATTCCTCGCCGAGAACGGCAAGAAGGAGGGTGTGGTGACTCTCAAGAGCGGTCTGCAGTATGAGGTGCTGAGAGAGGGCAACGGCAAAAAGCCTAAGGCTACCGACCAGGTGAAATGCCACTACGAGGGAACTCTCATCAACGGACAGGTGTTTGACAGCAGCTACAAGCGCAACGAACCGGCGGTGTTCCCGCTCAACCAGGTGATTCCGGGATGGACAGAAGGTCTGCAGCTCATGCAGGAGGGCGCGAAGTATCGTTTCTATATCCCTTATATCCTCGCTTACGGCGAGAGCGGAGCAGGCGGTTCTATCCCTCCATTCGCAACGCTCATCTTCGACGTTGAACTGCTCGAGGTGATGTAAGGAAGACCTTATCGCATAAGGAAAAGGACAAGAAAGAAAACTATAACAATTATAATACGACGATGAAAAAAATTACATTGTTTGCTGCGGCAGCTGTAGTAGCCGCAGGTCTGGCCTCTTGTGGAAAGTCAACTCCAAAGGCCGATTTGAAGAACGACGTTGACTCACTGAGCTACGCTATCGGTATGGCTCAGTCTAACGGACTGAAAGACTATCTCGTGAGCAACCTTGGCGTTGACACAGCATATATCGACGAATTCATAAAGGGCCTCAACGAGGGTGCCAATGCTGGCGACGACAAGAAGAAGGCCGCATACTATGCCGGTATACAGATTGGCCAACAGCTCAGCAACCAGCTGGTGAGGGGCATCAACCACGAGCTCTTCGGCGAAGACTCCACAAAGACCATCTCTCTGAAGAACTTCATGGCCGGTTTCATCAGCGGAACAACAGGCAAGGGCGGAATCATGACTATGAACAAGGCACAGGATGTGACACAGAGAAAGATGACCGAGATAAAGAACAAGGCTCTGGAGGAGACATACGGTGCATACAAGAAGCAGAACGAGGCTTTCGCTGCCAAATATGCAAAGGGTGCCGACGTGAAGAAGCTCGGAAAGGGCGTTTGCTACAAGGTGATCAAGGAGGGCAAGGGAGAGATTCCTGGAGCTAACTCTTCTGTAAAGATCATGTATGAAGGAAAGACTATCGACGGAAAGGTGTTCGACGGCAACTTCGGCCAGAAAATTCCTGCTGAATTCTTTGTAAACCAGGTTATACCGGGATTCACAGAGGCTCTTACACACATGCCTGTAGGTAGCGTTTGGGAGGTTATGATTCCTCAAGAGCAGGCTTACGGCACACGTGACACCGGCGGCAAGATAAAGCCATTCTCTACTCTCATCTTCAAGATAGAGCTCATCAGCACAGAGAAGGGAAAGGCACAGCCTGCAGGACAGCAGCTCACACCTGAGCAGCGCGCCCAGATTGAGGCTGCAATGAAAGCACAGCAGAACCGATAAACAAGAATAAAACAAGTGGACAAGTAGACGAGTAAAGGGCAAAGAAAATCTCTTTGTCAACTCGTCTCCTTGTCAACTTGTTAACTCGTCAACTCGTCAACTAAAAAATAAAATACAACAATGAAAAAATCATTATTCTTAGCACTCGCCATCCTGGCGGGCAGCCTCACTACAACGGCTTTCGCCGCTAAGAAAAAGGACAAGAAGAAGAAAACTGTTGAAACAGTGGAGGTGGTGAAACTCGCCACTTCTTCTGACTCGCTGAGCTATGCTGCCGGAAAGGCACAGACAAACGGACTGCTGCCATTCCTGAAGCAGAAATACAATGTGGAGGAGAAGGACATCGCCGAAGTGGCTCGCGGTTTCAACGACATGTATAAGAACATCAACGACCCTAAGGTTCAAGCTTACGCTGCAGGACAGCAGATTGCTCTCATGGTGGAGCAGGGAATGCTGCCTTACCGCAAGGAGCAGTTCAAGGAATATAAGGACTCTATCAACTCCGAGCTCTTCAACAAGGGATTCATCGCATCGCTGCTGAAGGACGACAGCTTGCTCTCAGACTCTGTGGCACAGGCTTACATGACTGAGGCTGAGAAGGCAAACAAGGAGTGCATGGAGAAGGCTACAAAGAAGAAGGGTGAGGATTTCCTCGCCGAGAACGCAAAGAAGCAGGGTGTGGTGACTCTGCCCAACGGACTGCAGTATAAGGTCATCACTGAAGGCAAGGGCGAGAAGCCAAAGGCTACAGACCGCGTGACCGTGAAATACGAAGGCAAGAGCATCGACGGAAAGGTGTTTGACAGCAGCTACAAGCGCAACCCACAGACTACCACGTTCGGTCTGAACCAGGTGATCAAGGGCTGGACAGAGGCTCTGCAGCTGATGCCTGTAGGCAGCAAGTGGGAAATCTACATCCCTTACGACCTTGCTTATGGCGAGAGAGGTTCCGGCCGCAACATCAAGCCTTATGAGGCTCTCATCTTCACCGTTGAGCTTGTAGACATCGAGAAGCCAAAGGCTGAGGTAAAGGTCGAGGAGAAGACCGCTGCCAAGAAGGCTACTGCCAAGAAGAAGGGTATAACTATGAAGGCTACTCCAAAGGCCAAGAAGAAATAATCCTAGGCAAACGGTTGGGGATAAACCCAAACAAACGGTTGGGGATAAATTCCATACACCAATAAAAGAAGTAATGTGAAGAGGGCGTGCCGCAATGACACGCCCTCTTCTATTGTATCAGGGAAACTTTCTTGTCAACTCGTTTACTTGTTTACTCGTCTACTTGTCAATCTAATCTCCTCGTCAACTTGTATTACTTGTCCCTCAATATCGTGGCACGGATAATCCTTACATCCTCCAGCGGTCTGTCGTTGGCATCACGCTCAACGTGCTGGATGCGGTCAACCACATCCATACCTTCTACCACCTGACCGAACACCGTATAGGCTCCATCGAGATGTGGCGTGCCGCCCACGGTGGTATACACATCCTCCATCTCCTTCGTCATCCTGATACTGTCGCCGAAGAGTTTTTCCAGATTCTCACGTCCCCGCTGCAGTCCCTTCTCGCCCTGTCGTCTGCCGTAGACGATATAAAACTGCGTACTGCTCGACTCATGCTTCGGATTGACATCATCGGGTTCGCGGGCTGCCGCCAACGCACCGCGCTTATGGAAAATCTGAGGCAAACGGATCTCGGCCGGCAAGGTGTAGCCCAGTGAATGCTCGCCGAGCATTGCCCCCTTGGGAGCATTCTTGCTGGAAGGGTCGCCGCCCTGGATCATGAAATCGGGTATCACACGATGAAACAGTAGCGAGTCATAGAAATGGTCCTCTCTGATGAGTTTCAGGAAATTGTCACGATGAAGCGGTGTCTCGTTATACAGTTCCACCCGTATATTTCCCATCGTAGTCTCGATGAGCACCTCCGGACGCACATCCCCCTTCATTGTCTGCCCCTTCACGCCGACACAAATCGCAAACAGCGAAATAATCAATAGAATATTTTTCATATATCAATAGGTATTATTTAAAGTTTCGAATGTCAATGACCGACTATGAGGGATAAAAACGGTAATTAGACCTTTAACGGAGTCTTATTTAAACCGCTTGCAGTCTTTCGTTTTGATAAGGCGCATTTTGCCGGTTTTTACTTATCCTTCATAATCCGCGACCACAAAGTTACACCTTTTTCCCAAATAGCCGAGGTATTCGTCATTATTTTTGGATTACAAGGCAACGTCGCCTCCTGTATCGACCATAATGTTCACCTTATCATATATCAAGAGGGAAAAAAGCGGAGACAAGGCGATATTGGCCAAGAATTAGGCGAACCTAAAGAGAAATGAGGAAAAACAACCAATTTGTAGCAGAAAAACTAATTTTAACCGCCAAAATGTTGTGCGGTTTATAAAAAACCACTAATTTTGCTTATTGGCAAATAGCAAATAGCTCAAATGTTGTGAAAAATGCTATAAATGCCATGTAGAAAGCACATTTTTAAGATAAAACATAATATTAGAACCAAATAGTAATTTATTCTTATGGAAAAGATAGACAGACTTGACAAAAAGATACTTAGTATCCTTTCTAAAAATGCAAGAATGCCGTTCAAAGACGTAGCGGCAGAATGTAACGTTTCACGTGCAGCCATCCATCAGCGTGTGCAGCATCTGACAGAGGATGGAGTGATAACGGGCAGCAAATTCGACGTTGACCCGAAGAGCCTCGGTTTCTCTACCTGTACTTATGTGGGCATCACCCTTCAGAAGGGTAGCATGTATAAGGCTGTTGTGGAGCAGCTGGAGCATATTCCGGAAATCGTGGAGTGCCACTTCACCACCGGTCCTTACACAATGCTCGTGAAGCTCTATGCCAAGGACAACGGACAGCTCATGGACCTGCTCAACAACCAGATGCAGGAGATTCCGGGAGTGGTGTCTACAGAGACGCTCATCTCTCTGGAACAGAGCATCAAGAGAGAGATTCCTATCGCACCGAAAGATCTCGGAGAGGTGGGACCTCGCAGAAGAGCCAAGGCTCAATCTGTTGAGGATGATATTGATTAACGAGTTGACAAGTTAACAAGTTGACGAGGAGATTGGATTGACAAACTGAAGAGTGGTTAACAGACAAGAAGTGGTAATTTCCTTGTCTACTCGTCTACATGTCTAGTAAAAAGGAGTAATCTACTCGTCTACTCGTCTGCTTGTCAACTAAAAAAACACTTTCAAGACGTGGAACCATTTGATTTCCAGTCGCGCCTTAATGGGATATACAAGAGATATCCCGAAGGACGGAAAAAACCGGTGATAGGAATCACCGGAAACTTTGCAAACGGAAACGCTACACTCGCCGAGCCATACTATATGGCTGTGGTGAGGGCTGGCGGTGTGCCCGTAATCATACCTCCCGTCGATGACACCGACGTGATAATAAACACCCTTGATTCTATCGACGGACTGCTGCTCTCCGGCGGCGGCGACTTCAATCCGCTCTGGTGTGGAGAGGAGCCGGTGCCGCAACTGCATGGCATAAACTCACACCGCGACCTGCCGGAACTGCTCACCGTGGAACTGGCTTACAACAGACAGATTCCGATGCTCGGCATCTGCCGCGGCATACAGACACTCGCCATGACACTGGGAGGAAAGGTGAGACAGGACATCGACTCCTGCAGAACCGACAATGCCGAAAGGAAGACCCAGACAAGGGTGAAACACGACCAGGATGCGGAATGGCGCGGCGAACCCACTCACTCGGTGAGGATAGAACCGGGAACCGTGCTCTACGACATATTCCAGAGGGAGCGCATCTACGTGAATTCATTCCACCACCAGGCCGTGGGCTGCTGCGGCAGGAGGATGGAGACGTCGGCATGGGCAGAAGACGGGGTGATAGAGGCTGTGGAGAGCAGCGAACACAAGAGCATCCTCGGTGTGCAATGGCATCCGGAATGGCTCGGCGACGACGGACTGCCGCTCTTCAGATGGCTCGTGGAACGTGCCGCTGAATTCAACGAGGCAAAGAGACTGCACGACAAGGTGATGACAATCGACTCGCATTGCGACACACCGATGTTCTTCCCACAAGGAATACACTTCGACTGGAGAGACAGCCGCATCCTCGTTGACCTGCACAAGATGACAGACGGCAGACAGAGCGCCGTGACGATGGCGGCATATCTGCCACAGCCAAAACCGGGAGAGACATTCGCCGAGATAGCACCGCTGCCGGCACAGACGCCAACGGAATATGCCGACCTCATCTTCGACAAGATTGAAGACATAGTGAGGGCAAACGACAAGTTCGTGTCGATAGCAAGGACTCCGGCTGACCTGTATGCCGACAAGCGCAACGGACGCAAATCTATAATGCTCGGCATAGAGAACGGACTGGCGCTGAACGGCGACATACGCAACGTGGAGCATTTCGCAAAGCGAGGAGTGGTGTATATCACCCTGTGTCACAACGGCGACAACGACATCTGCGACAGCGCACGACGCACGGAGAACACTCACGGCGGAGTGAGCCAGCTGGGAGAGCAGGTGATAAGGGAGATGAACCGCTGCGGACTGATGGTGGACCTCAGTCATGCCGGCGAACAGAGTTTCTACGACGCCCTCGACATCAGCGCCACACCGATAGTATGCAGCCACAGCAACTGCAAGGCTCTTTGTGACGTGCCGCGAAACCTCACCGACGACCAGCTCGAAGCACTGGCGAGAAAGGGTGGCGTGGCGCAGATAACTCTATACAACGGATTTCTAAGAAACGACGAACAGGAGGCGAGCATCATCGACGCCATAGACCATTTGGAACATGCCATCGACATAATGGGCATCGACAGCGTGGGAATAGGAACAGACTTCGACGGCGACGGAGGGGTCTGCGGCATCGCCGACTCTTCGGAACTCATAAACTTCACCATCCAACTGCTCAGACGACGCTACTCTCATGCCGACATAGAAAAGATATGGGGCGGCAACTGGCTCAGGGTGATGGCTGAGGTGCAAAAAAGCAGAATACAATGAAACTCAGATTAACACATATCTTGCTGCCCATGGCGGCAATGCTACTCACTATGGCATCATGCAAAAGCAGCAAAAAGGCTGATGCCGAAACGGAGACGATGACCATGGTGGGACCTACATTCAATGCAGACTCGGCTTATGCCTTCTGTGCAAAACAGTGTGAGTTCGGACCACGAACGATGAACAGCGAAGCTCACGACAAGTGCGGCGAATGGATAGCGGCGAAATTCAGGGAATACGGATGCACGGTGACGGAGCAGAAGGCTGACCTGAAGGCTTTCGACGGCACGGTGCTCAAGAGCACCAACATCATAGCGAGCTACAAGCCAGAGCTGACCACAAGAATACTGCTCTGCGCCCACTGGGACTGCAGACCATGGGCCGACAACGACCCCGACAGCACTAACTGGCGCAAACCGGTGATGGGTGCCAACGACGCTGCGAGCGGCGTGGCGGTGATGCTCGAAGTGGCGCGCCTGATACAGAAGGCAGACTCGCTGCAGATGGGAGTGGACTTCGTATGCTTCGATGCCGAAGACTGGGGAGTGCCACAGTGGAGCGACGACCAAGACACCAACGGTGACTCCTGGGCTCTCGGTGCACAGTATTGGGCAGAGAATCCGCACAAACCGGGATATGAGGCCCGCTTCGGCATCCTGCTCGACATGGTGGGAGGCACTGGAGCACGCTTCTATCAGGAGGGATTCTCGAAGCAATACGCCCTGAACATCGTGGACAAAGTGTGGAAGGCTGCTGAAGTGGCAGGATATGAGTCGCTGTTCCCAAAGGCGGAAGGCGGATACATCACCGACGACCACGGACCAGTGAACGAAAAGGCGAGAATACCCACCATCGACATCATCGCATATTATCCAAACTGCCAGCAAAGTTCCTTCGGACCCACATGGCACACCGTGACCGACACGATGGACAACATCGACAAGAACTCACTCAAGGCTGTGGGACAGACGGTGATACAGGTGCTGTTCTCAGAGAAATAAAGGGTATAACACACAGGGAACAAAGGGTATCATTGCTCTAAAAGACAAAGAGTTTCCATACTCTGAAGACAAAGGGCATCAAGACCCTGAAACCAAAGGGCATAAAATCCTTAAGACAAAGGGCATCAAGGCCCTGAAGACAAGGAGTGCAATACCATAAAGGAATAATCGGAATAAAAGAAATAAACAGTATCATAACTAAAAACGAAATAATCATGGACTTACTGAAAAAAGAATTTGCCTCTAGACTCATGAAGGTTAAGGCTATCAAGTTGCAACCAGAGAATCCATTCACTTGGGCTTCTGGCTGGAAATCTCCTTTCTATTGTGACAACCGCAAGACTCTGTCTTATCCGGACCTCCGCAACTACGTGAAACTGGAACTCGTGCACGCCGTGCTCGAGAACTTCCCTGAGGCAGAGGCCGTGGCCGGTGTGGCTACCGGCGCCATCGCACAGGGTGCTCTCGTGGCTGACGAGCTCAACCTGCCGTTCGTTTACGTGCGCAGCAAACCAAAGGATCACGGACTGGAGAACCTCATCGAGGGCGAGCTGAAACCTGGCATGAAGGTAGTGGTAGTGGAAGACCTCATCTCTACCGGCGGTTCATCGCTGAAGGCTGTAGAGGCAATACGCAAGGACTGCTGCGAGGTGGTAGGAATGGTAGCTTCTTACACCTACGGCTTCGACGTGGCAAAGAAGGCTTTCGAAGAGGCTGGAGTGAAGCTCATCACACTGACCGACTACGACCACGTGGTGGAGCAGGCAAAGGAGACAGGATATATCAAGCCAGAGCATGTGGAAGTGCTCAACGAATGGCGCAAGGACCCTGCTAACTGGATGAAGTAATGAGCAAGTTTGAAAGCAGCATCAAGCATATCCCCTACCCTCAGACCGCCGTATATGCCATGCTCAGCGACCTGAGCAATCTGGAGAAAGTGCGCGACAAACTGCCTGAGGACAAGATAAAGGACCTCTCCTTCGACCGCGACAGCCTGAGCATCAGTGCTCCGATGGGAAGCGTGGCGATGAAAATCGTGGAGAGGGAAGAGCCCAAATGCATCAAGTTTGCCACCACAAACTCTCCGATTGCCGCCAACCTGTGGATACAGGTGGTGCCGGAGGGCGACGAGGCATGCAAGATGCGTCTCACCATAAAGGCCGACATCAACCCCTTTATCAAGGGAATGGTGTCGAAGCCGCTGCAGGAGGGACTGGAAAAGATTGCCGACGTGTTGGCAATGATACCATACAACAGCTGATTTCACACCAATGAACAAGCTCTGGGAAAAGAAAATCATAAGGGGTAAAGTGGCAGAGATGCTCCACGGCATCATCGCCCACTGCCCATGCCACAGACAGCGGCTGACGCTCTATGCCGGAGCGGCAGTCATGCTGCTGTCTGCCTGTGCCGACTCGGAATACAGCAACTATCCGTGTCACCTCGTCATCAACAACTCCACGATGCAGAACATGACTCTTGGCAGCGCGATGAACGCCATGTCGCCGGGTGTGTTCTGCAGGATATCAAGAGACGGCAAGACACGGTTCAAGTTTGAGACCAACCAAAACAGCGAACCGAGCTACGGAATGCTGACGGCGATAGACCAGAAGGCACAATGGACGATAGGCATATACAATGCCATCATCGTGGGATTCGGAAACCAGACGGGAAAATTCTATGCCTACGACAGCCAGTGCCGCAACTGCTATGAGAGTTCGGGACTGACTCGCTATGCCCTGACGATGAATACCGACGGCACGGCGACTTGCCGATACTGCCACAGGGTGTATGACATGAACAGCGGAGGAATTCTCATCAAAGGCGACAAAGGACGCGGAATGATAGAATACCGCGGCAATACCACCGGCACGTTTGGCATTCTGACTGTGAACAACTGACTTGGCTTTAACCCGAATCGGTAATTAGGGCTTTCCCGGAATGACCTCATTGCCGGATCGGGGAAAAAATATTAACCATTAAAAAAAGTATTATATGGCTTACACACGTATGACGGCGGCCGACGCAGCCGCATTAATCAAAAACGGCGACACGCTGGGAATGAGCGGATTCACGCCTGCCGGTTCGGCAAAGGCGGTAACGAGAGAACTGGCTGCAATCGCCACTGCCGAGCATGAAGCCGGCAGGGAGTTCAAGGTTAATATATTCACTGGAGCATCTACAGGAGAGAGCACCGACGGTGTGCTCACCGAGGCACACGCCATAAAATACCGTGCACCATATACCACAAACCCTTCGTTCCGCAAGAGCGTGAACAAGGGAGAGATATCCTACAACGACATACACCTGAGCCAGATGGCACAGGAGCTGCGCTACGGATTCTATGGTGACATAGACTGGGCTATCCTCGAAGTGTGCGACATCGAGGAGGGTGCAGACACCTGCAAGGCGTATCTCACATCGGCAGGTGGCATCAGCCCTACCGTAGCGAGAATGGCAAAGCACGTGATTCTGGAACTGAACTCCTTCCACAGCAAGGACGCCAAGTTCATGCACGACGTATATGAGCCGCTCGATCCGCCAATGCGCCAGCCTATACCTATCATCAATGTGGGCGACCGCATCGGCAAGCCATACGTGGAAATCGACGCCAAGAAGATTGTGGGCGTAGTGGAGTGTGACCTCCCCGATGAGGCACGTGCCTTCAAGGACAGCGACCCTATTACTGACCAGATAGGACACAACGTGGCTGAATTCCTCGTAAACGACATGAAGCGTGGCATCATTCCTTCAACATTCCTCCCGCTGCAGAGCGGTGTGGGAAGCACGGCAAACGCCATCCTCGGCGCACTGGGCAAGCACAAGGAGGTGCCTGACTTCAATGTATACACTGAAGTGATGCAGGACAGCGTGGTGGAGATGATGCTTGAGGGCAGAGTGAAAGACGCTTCGTCTTGCTCGCTCACGGTGTCTAACGAATGTCTGAAGCAGGTTTACGACAACATGAACTATCTGAAAGACCACATCACGCTCCGCCCAAGTGAGATATCAAACTCGCCTGAGGTGATACGCCGACTGGGTGTGATTGCCATCAATACTGCCATCGAGGTGGACATCTACGGCAATGCTAACTCTACACATATCAGCGGAACGAAGATGATGAACGGTATCGGCGGAAGCGGCGACTTCGAACGCAACGCATACATCAGCATCTTCACCTGTCCGTCAACGGCAAAGGGTGGCTTGATAAGCAGCATCGTGCCGATGGTGAGCCATCAGGACCACTCTGAACACGACGTGAACGTGATCGTCACGGAGCAGGGCGTTGCCGACCTGCGTGGCAAGAGTCCGATAGAGCGTGCGCATCTCATAATAGAAAACTGTGCGCATCCTGACTACAGACCTATCCTGCGTGCTTACCTTGAGCATGCACAGATGGGACAGACACGCCACAACCTCGGAAAGGCCTTCGCCATGCATATCGCACTGGCTGAAAAGGGCGACATGCATCTGACGGAGATGTAATGGAAGAAGCTTATTTAACCCAAAACCGGTAGTCAGAGCTTGCTTGGATTTTGCTCTTAAACCCAAATCGGTCATTAGGGCTTGCCTGGATTTTGTTCTTTTAGAAGAGTGGATTTTGTTTGGCTTTTAATGAGTAATAGCGAGCTATTACGAATTAAAAACAAGCAAAAGACGCCTTATAAAAAACAAAAGACTGCAAGCAGTAAATATAAAATACAATAAACGGCCTAATGACCGTTTTGGGTTAAAAGGCAAAAGACTGCAAGCAATTTAAATAAATACAAAAAAACGGTCTAATGACCGATTTGGGTTAAAACAATACTGATGAGTCTGGGTTCGGATATGGACTCAGGCTCATTTGCTTATATCCCCAAATCGGTTATTAGGGCTTGCTTGGATTTTGGAATTTTAGGAGAGTGGATTTTGTTTGGCTTTTAATGAGTAATAGCGAGCTATTGCGAATTAAAAACAGGCAAAAGACACCTTATAAAAAACAAAAGCCTGCAAGCAGTATATAAAAAAACAACAAACGGCCTAATGGCCGATTGGGGGTTATCTCCAAATCGGAGACCAAACTGATTGGGGCAAACGAATATCCAAAAACAAATGAACATACTAAATTCTACTCTCACGGCGTTGTTGTTGGCAACGGCTGTGACCACCACACAAGCAAAAGAGAACGGCGTAGAAACACCCGGAAACACTTCTGCCGGGATGTTTGTCACGCAATCCACTACAGAAGCAGGTCCTTCATGGGGATGCCATCCATGGAAGGGGAAACGGGTGGCATATTTCGGAGATTCCATCACCGACCCTAACCACAAGGCGGCAAACAGAAAATACTGGAGTCTGCTGCAGGAATGGCTCGGCATCACGCCATACGTATATGCCGTGAGCGGACGGCAATGGAACGACATTCCGCGACAGGCTGACAAGCTATTGGCGGAGCATGGCAACGAGTTCGACGCCATACTGATTTTCATCGGCACCAACGACTTCAATGCCGGGGTACCTGTCGGAGAATGGTTCACCGAGCAGGAAGAGGAGGTGATGGCTGGCATTCACGAGCAGAAACACTTGGTGAATAGAATGCGCAAGAGGATGTGTATGACGGATTGCACTTATCGCGGAAGGATAAACATAGCGTTGGACAAGTTGAAGAGGATGTTCCCCGGCAAACAGGTGGTCCTGGTGACTCCGATACACCGTGCGGGATTCTATCTGAAAGATACCAACTGGCAGCCTACGGAGGAATATCGCAACAAATGTGGTGAATATGTGAGCAGCTACGTGGAGTCGGTGAAGGAGGCCGGCAACATCTGGAGTGTTCCGGTAATCGACATGAACGCCCTATCCGGACTCTATCCTTTGATGGACGAACAGGCTGAATTTTTCAACAACAGAGATACCGACCGTCTGCATCCCAACAACGAGGGACATCGCCGCATGGCACTAACGCTGATGTATCAGCTCGCCACCCTACCGGTGTTCTGACATAAACCCCAAACGGTCATTAGGCCATTTGGGGTTAAACTACTTGCTAACGACTTTCCACACTACAATCTACGGAACCCTCAATCACAGTCCTCTCTCCGCCCAGTCGCTGCGGTCGAGGTTGCGGTAGCTGATGGCTTCGGCGAGATGGTGTGGCTGCACTCTGTCGCTGGCGTCGAGGTCGGCGATGGTGCGCGCCACCTACAGTATGCGGTTGTAGGCACGGGCGTTATCTCGCACTGGATGTCGATGCGGTCTAAGAAAATCCGTCCCACATATTTTAACTACTCTGATATTGTGTCAGATAATTTATCTGCATTTATTGGGAATGAAATGACATTATGTGGATATGAAATTCGTTTTATGCTATATGGTGCTTCCAATCCGGGGCAGTATTCGTTTATCTCCCGATCACTGAAAACCCTAATGTCATCGATGGTGTTTTTACAATTCCAACAGTCGGGCGTTAATGCCTTCTCACTATAAAATACAATAGTGAAAGTTTTGCCTGGTTCCAAGTATTTGACAAAGCAGTATTTCGGCGCAGAAGGATGCCACCATTCCCCTATCATATTGGGGTCGGCACCGATGTCAAAAATAGAGAAGTCTCCTCTGCGCTTCATCAGGTATCGTCTGATAGCTTTCTTGCGGTCATGGCCATAGTCATTGCTGTCAAGCCAAATCCACAAAGCTTCACTGTCAGTATTGTCAATTGTAACTATAAACTGAACGATTCCGCAACTGTCATTGGTCACAATTACAGTATCTGTCTTCTGGTTAAACGCCAAGGCTGATTGTGAGGCTGTCAGTAAAAGCATCAACAGTATTTTTATTGTTCTCATACTTATTTGAAATATGTAATGGTTTCCATTCTTGCTTTTCTTATTAATCCCTTAATAAATAATTAGGACTTCCTAAATACCTAATAATCTTATGTAATCCTAAATATACATTAGAAAAGAAAAAGCCATATCTTTTGTTGAAAAGACAAGCAGTCTTCCTTCAAATTGGAATAGAGCAATGGCTATAATAACACCATTTTCTCTTACTAAAGGGCAAGTGTAACTGTACACAGAACCTTTAGAAAAACAAATGAAATCATTCTTTAAATTTGCTCCGCCAGTTACCTTCCAATCATATTCTCTTATAACGCTATTCCTTACCGTGAATAAACAAATAATAAATAAAATAGTTGTCACAAGAATGACTCTTTTTCTTCTCATAACTAACGACGTATGCCAGGTTGATAATATCTGTCTACAACACCCCTTCCATTCCTGCTTGTTCGCATAGGGTTTGCCGGAGTGCAAGTTGGGAAGAAACGCCCAATTATCCCAAGAGATGACCCCCCAACCATATAAGTTGGGTACGAAAATGTCCCGTTTATCATTTTTTTATTATTTTGCCTGACATTTGTATAAATAGAAGGGTAAGCTGATGAAGTCTGCCCATGCACACTTACACCCCTATAATTACTTAAAGCTGATATCCTTGTGGAAAATGAAGGACTACTATTATCGCCTACACCAGTTTTGCATCCATAAAAATTTGCATTGGCACCAGTTGCCCAGTTAAATTCAATATTGCCCCAACCTTCTAATGTCATTTGTTTACCATCAAGAGCATTATGGCTTGTTGCTATAGTTCCCGTCGGACCATCTTTACCTGCATGTGACCAAACACTAAACTCTGCTGTTTTGCCGAAAGAATCACCATATGACCCAACAGCACTACTAACCAATGAACCAATAGTGCCAATATCTTGAATACCACACATTAAAACTATGTCATTTGCGGCATCAAAATAATCACTATGTTCTATGTCATATTTCCTTGTTTCTGCTGCAGACTTGAACATCTCATCACCACGTCCATTTCCTGTTGTATAAAAAAGCATGTATATGTCCATTCCATTAGGATCTATTGCATTTACAGGATTTCCACCACAATATGAATACGGACTAAGATGATAATAATTCTCCGCATGAGGGTCTATTGTCGTAAACATAGCTTTTGCATTTTCGCTGATACTGTCTTGTCGGAGTACATTACCTTCTGCATCAAACAATGTCGCTATACCTTTATTCCATTCAAAATCGGCATAAAGGTTTACTCCGTTAGGAGCGTTAATTCTTATACGGTATATACTTGGAACAGGTTCGTTCTTTGACTCAAGCATCTTTGAATTATCTCCAAACATAGAGTATGGACTTTGGGCTGAAACTTTTATACATGTACCCAAGAAAAGGATTACCATTGTGATAATCTTTAGTGCTTCTATTGAAATTGCTTTTCTCATAATTGTTACTATTCTAATTTAGTTTTCAATATCCTTCAATGCTTTCTCTACACTTTGCCTGTATTCTTCATCTGTTTGCTGAGAATAACCAAGACTATCAAGTGTATTCATCATACGTTGGAATTCTGAGTAATTATAATCTGAATAATGTGTACGTACTTGCCCATATTTGTTAAGGTAATCAAAGCCTAATTGCTGGTGTACGCAGAATTTCAAGACAAGAGCGTCACAGAAGTTTGGTAATACTTTTAACACCTCTTCTGCACATCGCAAAGGGAAGTAATCCCATGAGTTGTATTTCTGCTGATAGGCTTTGCCTAATTGTGTTATCATAAAAGCAACGGTTTCCTTGTCTGACAGAGCAGTCAGGAAAACGCCATTACGTATGGCCTCTGTGGAGATTCCATGTGTTTGTATCATCCACTCATCACGAACGAAATGGCCATTGGTAAGCTCTATGTTCACCCACTTGCCGTCTTCTCCAATATGTTTTACATACACGTGTTTAGGTGCAAAAGCAAGACAGGATTGTCCTCCAAGCTCATCACAAAGAATCTTATAATATAAAGGTAATGATGCACATTGACCTGTATGGGTATCCATTACTTTTGTAACAAATAACTTTCTGAAGTCTTTCTTACCTGTAAAATCTTCGAAGTCATAGCTGAATGCTTTATTCCCATTCATAGGACTTGGCTTAGTGAAATACTCAAACAAGGCAAAGTTTGGAGCAGTCTTGTATTTTTGGATGTTGTTTACCTCAATAAAACGTTTAAGAATATAAGAAACACTGTCAATATCATGGCAATACTTCGCATAATTCATCTTGCCACCAGAATACGCCCACTCAACGATAAACTCTGCTCGCTTTAATGAGTATGGTTTGTCCCCATTAAGCATCATCTGAAGCTCGTTTAGGCCTTCGAAGAAAGCTTGGTCTTTTACTATATATGGAATAGTGTCAAATGAGAGTTCCTCTCGGCACTTATAATATATAGTGTCGATGCTCATTGCTGTTATCTTGGTTGATGCTAACAGCATGAATACAATTAGACTTGTTATCTTTTGCATATAGTTACACTTTATTGTTGTCAGCAACGTTCCGCCCAGTCGCTGCGGTCGAGATTGCGGTAGCTGATGGCTTCGGCGAGATGGTCTGACTGCACGTTTTCACATCCTTCAAGGTCGGCGATGGTACGGGCTACTTTCAGAATACGGTTGTATGCACGGGCTGACAAATTCAGACGCTCCATCGCCATGCGCAGGAGGTTGATGCCTGTCTCGTCGGGTTCGGCATACTGGTGTATCATGCGCTCGGTCATCTGTGCGTTGCAATATACGCCAGGAATATCCTTGAAACGCTCTTCCTGACGGTGGCGCGCCTTGATGACACGGTCGCGGATGGCAGAACTCGGTTCGCCGGGCTGTGCCTTGGAGATATCCTTGAAAGGCACGGGAGTGATTTCCACCTGGATGTCGATGCGGTCGAGAAGCGGACCGCTGATCTTGTTCATATATCGCTGTATCTGACCGGGGGTGCAGACACAATGGTGTGTGGGGTCGTTGAAATATCCGCACGGACAGGGGTTCATGCTCGCCACGAACATGAATGAGCAGGGATATTCTATGGTGTATTTCGAACGGGCTATCGTTATCTTGCGGTCTTCGAGCGGCTGACGCAACACCTCGAGCGTTGCCTTGTTGAACTCCGGCAGCTCGTCGGCAAAGAGCACACCGTTGTGAGCGAGAGATATCTCTCCCGGCTGCGGATTCATGCCGCCGCCAACGAGGGCGACCTGGGATATAGTGTGATGGGGCGACCGGAAGGGGCGCTGCGAGATGAGCGACATCCCTTTGCCGAGCTTTCCTGCCACGGAGTGTATCTGTGTGGTCTCCAAGCTCTCGGCAAGCGAGAGCGGAGGGAGGATAGAGGGCAGACGCTTTGCCATCATCGACTTTCCGCTTCCCGGCGGACCTATCATCACCATGTTGTGACCGCCGGCGGCAGCCACTTCCATGGCACGCTTCACGTTCTCCTGTCCGCGCACGTCGGCGAAATCGAGATCGAAATTAGACTGCTGTTCGTAGAATTCGCGCCTCGTGTCAATCCTCGTTGGTTCAAATTCTGCCGTGCCGTTGATGAAAGCGATTACATCGGCAAGACTGTCCATGCCATACACGTCGATATTGTTCACCACCGCCGCCTCACGGATGTTCTGGCGCGGCACGATGAGAGCCTTGAACTGCTCTTTCCTGGCACGGATGGCTATGGGCAGGGCACCGCGTACGGGCTGCAGCCTACCGTCGAGACCAAGTTCTCCGACAAACATGTATTTGTCGAGATTCTCCGTCTCCACCTTCTCCATGGCGGCAAGGATACCTATCGCCAATGGCAGGTCGTAGCCACTGCCCTCCTTGCGAAGGTCGGCGGGAGCCATGTTCACCGTGATGTCGGCAACGGGGAATTTGTATCCGTTGTTGAGCAATGCCGCAACGATGCGGTCGTGGCTTTCCTTCACCGCCGTATCGGCGAGTCCTGACAGGTGGAACATGATTCCTCTGGTGAGGCTTATCTCTACCGTCACTGTGGTCACCTCAAGTCCGTTCACGGCGGCGCTGTATGTCTTTACGAGCATTAGTCTTCTGGTTTATGGGTAGTGAGTGTATTTATGTCTATTCTGTTGTATGCCTATCGGGGGCTATGCATTATCTGAGATAACGTTCTATCTCGTCTATCGGCACGCTGCGTGCCACCACCTTGCCGTCGGCCCCCACGATGATGTTGTCGGGCACGGCATGCAGTCCGAGTTTCGAGAGAAGCTTGCTTTCAAAAAGCTGTTCGTCGCATACCGACGGATAAGTCAGCGATTCGTTCTTCATCACCCTGCTGCATATCTTGGCGCTGGCATCTACATTGATGCCCAGGGCAGCCACGCTGCCGCCGGCGTTGTTGATGACAGTGTTCACACGGCGCATCATGTTCTCGCTCTCGAAGCTCCACGAAGCCCATGTGAATATTATCGTTGTCTTGCCTCTGAATGTGGCATTGCTCACGGAATTGCCGTCGGTCGTAGTGGCATTGAATGCCGGCAGCATGTTTCCCTTGCATGAGGCGAGCAGCATGTCGATGTTGCGCTGCATCCTCTCGAGTCCGCCGTTGTCAGGCTGGTTTATCAACGGAAGCAGCTCCTTGGCTTTCTTCACGTATTCGGTGTTTCCGCTGCATACGAAATATTTGTTCATCAGATATATTGCCACCTGCGACTTCGGATTGTCTTTGATGAAGGTCTCTGCCATCTTCACCGTTTCTGGCGGACTTGCAGATGCCACCGCCTGTCTGAAGTCGCTCATCAGCTCGTTGTCCTTTGTGCCGGTGGTTGTCATCTGCTTCAGGTGTGAGGCGTCCGCCTTTATGTCTACGCTCTTGCCGGGTTCGGCAAAGACGGGCTGCTCTGAGAAGTTGGGGAAGACGATCATCAGCGTTCCCTTCCTCTTGCATGGAATGTCGAGGGAGAATCGTCCGCCGTTCACCTTTATGGTGTCGATGCCGTTTGTCAGTCCGTCGTTGCTATACACATAGAGTTCTCCCTGGTTCATGTTTAGGAAGCGACCCTCAATGGTGAAGTATCCTTTTCTGCCGGAACAGGCAGTGAAGGCTATCGCCATGATGGTGATGAAGAAATAGAGTATGCGTTTCATTTTCTTGGAATAAAAAAAAAAGAGGAGGGTGTAGACAAACGATATGTTGCTTACATCCTCCTCTGTGTATGATCAGTTTATTATATTGTCATAGCGATGACCTTACTTGCTGACATTGATCAGCTCGAGGTCGTTTGCTGCGTATGAAGCCAGGCTTGGATCCTTCTGCAGCGCGCTCTTCAGATATGAAGAAGCAGCATCGTTGTTGCCCTGACGTGCGTTGGCGATAGCGAGCAGGTAGTCTGTCACGCCAGTCTTGTTCTTCACTCCGTTGAGAGTAGAGATAGCGCCAGCATAGTTCTTGTTCAGAATCTGTGCCAAAGCAGCGGTGTTGCTGTTCACACCGTTGAAGTTCTGCTCAGCCTGTGCATATTTGCCGTTGGCGATGTTGAGAGCACCGAGAGCCTTGTTCAGGTCGTTGGCGCCGGTAGCCTTGGCGATGTGGTTCTGTGCCTCTGCGGTGTTACCCTCGAGCAGAGCTACAAGACCCTTGTTGGCATTAGCCTCGGCAGCGTCGCTCTTTGCGTTTACAGCCTTTGCGAGATATTCCTTGGCAGCGTCGTTGTTACCCTTTGCAAACTCCAGAGCGGCAACGTTGTTGAATGCTCTGTTGTCGTTAGGATAGATCTCTGCTGTCTTCTTGTAGATAGCCTCCTTCTTGTCAGCGTTGTCCTCAAGAGCTGCAGCATAGAGAAGCTCGTCGGCGCTGAGCTTGGTTGGGTCAGCATTGTACTGCTCCTTGATCTGGTCGTCGCTGCGTCCGATTGTCTCGTAGTTGATGATGAGACGTGAACGGCGCAACTCCGGCAGGATACCGTCAGCGAGCTCACGGAAACCGGCAGACATGTTTCTGATCTGCTGCTCGCGCTCCTGTGGGTCCTGATACATAGAGAGCACGCGGAGGATTACGTCCTTGTCCTGGAGGTTAGACGCTGCAACGAGCTTCTGGAATCCGTCCCAGTCCTGTGCTGTATATCTTGCATCCACATCGGTGTTCACCTTTGTCTTCTTCAGAGTCTGCTTGACATACTTCTCTGATGTGTTCTGACGCTTGCTTGCGAGCTTGTCGTTGAACTTCACGCCACCCTCTGGAGAAGCGTAAGCTGCAACTTCCACGTTCTTGATGTTGAGTCCCTCTTTGTCGCGGTTGATCTTCTTGAGCATCTGAACGAACTCCTTCACTGAGTTGTTCTTCATCTCGCTCTTGCGCAGGTTAGCCTGGTTGATGAGGAACTTGATTTCTGCCTCCTGCTTCTGAGCCTTCACTCTCTGGAATGAGTCTGGCGCGATGCAGGCACCGTCGCTGGCGAGTGTCTTCTTGTAGAACTCTGATGTTGAGATAACGCCTGTGGCTACCTTAACTTCAGGCACGTTTACTTTCTTCTTGCCTACGTAAGCGTCGAAGGTGAGATAGAGGTCGCTCTTCTGCATCTCCGGCACGTAGTCGAAGCTGGTGTTCATTGTGTAGTTTCCACCAACCTTATACTGGATTGTCTGGTTGTTGCCTGCCACTTTCTCTCCCTGGAAAGTAGCTCCGTTGCCCTTTGCTGTCTTGCCGTCGGCATAGCGCAGCTCTGGAGTTACGGTAACAATAGCCTTCTTCTTCATATACTTTTCCGGGAATTTGCCGTTGATTGTTGTTGGCACCTTACCTGCTTCTGTTTCGAGCGGGTTGGGATTAACACTAAAATTGTCAGCGCTCAATGCACCTAATTTAGATGAACATGAAGAAAGCGCGAGTAACGCTGCTGCTGACATGAACAATACTACATTCTTTTGCATACTGATAAAGATTAAAGAAAAGTGTTATAATTATAACGCTAAATGTGATATTAAATATGTGCCGCGAGCGGGACTCGAACCCGCACGGCCATTCCTGGCCAAGGGATTTTAAGTCCCTCGTGTCTACCAATTCCACCATTGCGGCATCTTCTGGAGCGGAAAACGGGACTCGGACCCGCGACCCCAACCTTGGCAAGGTTGTGCTCTACCAACTGAGCTATTTCCGCAAAAGCCTTGCAAAGATATAGGTATTTATCGAAATACACAAAAAACTAATCGCATTACCCCTGCTTATTTAGAGATTTTAACCCATTATTCAATAAAGTCACTTAACTTTCGCAAGTTTCAACTCGGAAACCATTGACAATACGATAAATAGACGTGGGCAACGGATTGGACAATTCCCAAACGGTCATTAACCGTCAATGGTAAATGCTTTATGAAGACAAAAATATGGAGTTGCTCCGACGGCGTACCGTCTTCACAACTCCATATTATCTATAAAGGAGATTTTTATCTCAGCGATATTACTTTACGAGCACCTTCTGTGTTGTGCCGTCAGACATCTTCACGAGGTTGATGCCCTTTACAGGAGCAGAAACCTGACGTCCGTCCATTGTGTAGCGAGCTACCTCAACAGCGTTTACATCATTGGTCTTAACACCCTTCACTGCTGTTACCCATGTCGGGAGCTTAGCCTTGGCACCGTTGACGATCTTCTTTGTAGTTGGATCGATAACGAAAGCGATGATGTTGAGCTGGTCCTTGTCGATAGCCGGCAGGAGAGTCTTGTTTGTAACAGGCATCTGGAGCTGGTATGTACCATCCACTGTACCCTCTGCAGGAACCTTAACGTTAGCACACTTGTTGAGTGTACGAACATAAGAGCTTGCTACGAGCACTTCGTTGAATGCGGGATAGTAGTAGATTGGCTCGTTGTAAAGGAACTGCATATCCTCTGGGAGAGACTCGTATGTGAACTGGCCTGCCTTCTTTGAGAAGCCGTTTGTCTGTGACCAGAGATTGCCCTCGCCCTTCACGTTGTCTGCTGTAACAGCAAATACGAGCTGGTATTCCTTTTCAGTCTGTGCCTCAACAGTGGCTGTTGCGTTGATAGTACCGTCATCTTCAGCACCCCACTCACCCTTTACAGTAAGTGAAGCTGCAGGAATCTTGGTGAGAAGAGCTGCGATATCGTCGCAGATGCTTGTCTCTGAACCATAATATGGGTCTATCTGGCTTCCGTTGCGGTTGAGTTTGCAACCAGGAGCACCCTGCCAACTGAGGTTAGCCCAGTTTGCAGTGTACATTGGGTCTGAGCGGTCATACTGGTGGATACCGATACCGATGAACTGGTCGCCGAAGGTCTTGGCAGCCTTCTCCATACCAACAATACCACGTGGGCAGAACTGACATGTAGAACCAGTGTATTCCTCCATAACTACAACAGGCTTGAAATCCTTTGCCATTGTCTCGTTCTTGCTCTTGATAGAAGTAACGGCAGCAGCGTTCTCAACATTGTTCACCTTTGTGATGTTCAGAGTGAAATCGTATTTGCCAGGAGCGGCAGCGCCTTCAATCTGAACAGGAATCTTCACGATAGTCTCAATAGTGTTTGCTGCGAGATCAACAGTCTGCTCTGCAGATGTGACACCATTCTGAGTATATGTATAAGAGTAGCTGCTCAGAGAGCCGTTGCATACATTCTGGAAGAGAACCTCAACGTTCTTTGTCTTGCCTACTACAGTCTGGAATTCATCCAACTGAACTGGAGAGAGGAAGTTGCCAGCCGGCTGTCCCTCAACGATGAGCTGAATACAGATGTTGCCGAAGTCAGAGCCGAAGTTATACCATCCCTCACCGTTACCGCCTTTACTTGCTGGAACGTTGGTATAAATATAAAGAGGATTTCCTGTTACGCCCTCGTTGATGAGAGAGAGAGGATAGCACTCACTTGTGAAATAACCACCCTGCTTATCAGCCTTCTGGTTGTACTGGAAACCTGCGTAGAGAGCGGTGTTGGCAAGAATAGTGTAAGGAGCATCGAACATCACTGTGTTCCAGCCCGCATTTGAAGAAGTAACGTCCTTGCTCAAGAGGACCTCATCGCCAAATCCTACGCCCTGGCTTGTGAACTCACAATCACCGAGCATCACTTTAGATACCAAGTTAGGAGCCAGGATGGCATATCTGATACCTACAACCTTCATACCCACGAAAGGCTTGAGGAAATCAGCACTCATAGCTGTGACTGCCTTACATGTCTCATAAGCTCCTAAATTAGCGATACCCAAACCAGACTGACCGAAATTGTCTGATGAGTAATAACCGAGATAACGCTGTCCGTCAGCAAGGGCTTTTCTTGGCGATGCCTTGACAGCCACCTTTGCAGGTGCGGTGTTGCGCTCCAGCTTCAATGCTCCATTCACCTGTGCAAAAGTGAATGTAGACATGAGAAGAGCAACCATAGAAAGTAAAACTTTTTTCATGTTCTATTAAATTTAATTGTTATTGAATATTTCCGGATGATTATTTTATAACAGTCTTAACTGTCTTGCCGTTAGAATACTTGATGAAGTTCAAGCCCTTCTGCAGGTTGTTGATCTGCTGACCGTTTGCATTGTAGAATGCTACTGCCTTCGCACCATCGTTGGAAACGCCGTTGATGCTTGCAGGGTCATTGTAGATGAAGTTTACAGTGATCTTAGGACCGTTGGCTCTGAGGACCTTGGTAGGAACGAACTGACCTGGAGCAAGTGTCTCCTCATAGATCTTCAACTGGAAAGAAGCAGTGCAAGAACCATATGCCTCAGCATACCATTCTGTATTGAGACTGTGCTTTGTCTTTGCCTGGATAGGCTCTGAAGGATCGGTTGTAAATTCTTCAGGCTCATACTTCTTATAGCAGTTCATAGGGAAGCAGCAACTCAAAGCACCACTGCTTATTGCAGTAATATTAACCTGTGCAGCTGTATACACTGGTTCGTCTGTAAGATTCTCTACAAAGATTCCCGGCTTGATTTCAAAGCCTTCTGGTAACTCCTCTGGATCTGTAGGAGCAAAGTTTACGGTTGCGCCGTCAGCGATTACATTGCCGTCAGCGTCAACAAACTGCAGGGTAGTGAGATCTGTCTCCAACTCCTCTTCCTCCTGCGCATAGACTGTAGTGAAAGCCATGAGGCTCAAACCAGCCAACAAAAGGGTCTTTAATGATTTCATATTTTTCTTTTTTTGATTTTAATCGGTTTTGTATTTGAAGCGCCCTGAGCGACCTGTCGGCTCAAAGCATATATGGGAGTCCGGAATTTCCGGACTCCCTGAGGATAAATTACTTTGTCAACAATGACTGTGGCTTGATTGCCTTCTTGGTCACCTGCTCCACGTTGTGGTTGTCGGCACCGTTTACGAAAGCCACTACACTGACGTTATCGGCATTCCATTCCTCGGGCAGAGTGTAGGTGTAGCTCTTCTCGCTTTTCACACCCTCTTTCACGGAGATTGCGTCACCCCATGCGTCAGCGGTAACGTTGGCACGGAACACGTGGTTGTGGATATAGTCGTAGTTATATCCGCTCTGGTCCTTCTGATAAGCCTTCACGCCGTCTTCGAGCAGCCATACGGTGAGCTTGCCGTCGGTGTTGCCGTCAGTACCGTAAGCCTCAACGTTGATAGTGAGCTGACGAGAAGCCTCGTCGTAAGTATTTGTCAAGTTGAGCGAAAGCTTGGCTTCCTTCTGCAGCTCAATAGCCACGGCTGCTCCCCACTTGGTATAGTCGGAGAGCACTACAGAACGGTTGATAGTAGCTGTAGGCTGTGTTGTCACGCCCCATGCGTTATAGTATGTATCAGCGATGTCGGTCTTGAGACCTACATATTTCTTGCTGCCCTTGAATCCGAGCGGTCCGCTGTGCATACTAACAGCGATGATGTGATCCTCGCCATACTGCTTGAGGAGACCTTCGATGATTTCAGTTCCGTTAGGGCAGTAAACACAGTTCTGGCCTGTGAAGTCCTCGATGAGCACGGCACGGTTTACTGATGCAGGCTTAACGTATTCGAAGCGCTCGTTCTCGTCGATGTCAGAACATGCCGTGAAGAGAGCCGCAACGGCAACTACTGCCGAGCTATATAGAATATTCTTTAGTTTCATGAGATTTAGAAGTTATAGTTATACGACAATGTTACGCCCTTGCTTGCTGGCACATAGCGGCAGACGCCACCAGTACAGTTGAATCCGGCGCGTGTACGTCCGTAACCCACCTGCAGGCGATGTGCACCATAGTTGAATGTCACGGATCCCATATAATAGTGGTGCTTTGTCTCACCGGCATTGTAGAGGTCAGATACAGTGAACATCCAGTTAGGAAGTACAGAGAGCTCGAGCAGTCCGCTGATCCAGTCGCCCTGTGCGCCGTTTGAGTTCCACTTGAAGATCTGATAGTCCTTGCCGTCAGAAGACTTCATATACTGAGCCTCACCACGGAGAGTCATCTTGCGAGTCATCTTCCACTTGGCGTCAGCGATGAAGATGTGGTTGAGCACGTCGCCGACGTGTGCACCGTCTTCACGCTCGATTGCCGTGAGCACGTCGTTGTTGTAATACTGGTTCATATACATGAAGTTGAGCTTGAAGTCACGGCTGTACTTCTGCTCATACTGGATGTTGAAGTCGCGGTAGAACGACTTGCCTATCTTCCAGAATGCCGAACCATAACCATTTGAGCCATATCCGTATCCGTCATAGTGAGGACCCTTGCTGAAGTTCTTGTCGATGTCGAACACGTGAGAATAGTTGAGCTTGAAGCTTGGAGCGTATCTGCCCTTGAACTTGTATCCGATTTCTCCCTGGAAAGCCCACTCGCCGTCGGAGCGTGTGGCATAAGGATAGAGAGCTGCGAGGGTGTATGTCTGCTCCATTGTGAATGCAGGCAGGTTGTTGATGTTCGACGAGAGTCCTGTCACGCTGCGTGCGCTGCGGAATCCCATATTGTCAGAGCGCTTTGCCTGAGCCAGCACGCTGAATCCATTGCGTGAGTAAGAAGCAGAGAGCATTCCTACGCGGCCGGTACGGTAGACATACTTGTTCTCGAATGATGGGTCCTGGGTCTTCCACGCATATTCAGCGAGGAATGAGAAATCGCCGGTCTGCAGGTTGGCACGCACGTCGAATGCGTTTACCGTTGACGGGAACTTGAGCTTGTATGAAGCTCCAGGCACCATAACGTTGTCTTCGTCGGCCGACTCATACTTGTTCACCCATGATGCACCGAGTGTGAGGTATGTATTATTCTCCTGGAAGCCACGGAACCACTGGTCGAGGCTGAGCTCCAGGTCACCGCCTGTCACCCATGCGTCGTTCCACTTCCAGTAGTGGCGCTGCTTTCCTGAGAGTGCCTTGATCTGAACACCCTTTGCAGGGCGCAGCACGAGCTTGCCTCCGAGCAGCGAGTTGTCGATACCGAGGCTTCTCTCCTCGTATGTGCGGAGGATGAAGCCCGAACCGAACTGCTCATAGAAAGTACCGAGCGTAAGGTCGAATTTGTCGAAGTGTGTCTTGATATAGAAGTTTGGCACGCCCCATCCCTTGAAGCTCTTGTCTGTGTCGGCATAACCTGGCAGCGGATGCTTTGTGAACTCGAAACGGAGTCCGGCATCGAGATGGTTGCTACGTGCCGCAATATCGGCATAGGTATTAGTAAGAGCCCACTCGTTGTATTTCTTAGCCCCGATTTCGGTATCCTCCTGAGGAATGATGACATCGCTCTGGATACTACCGCTTACAACGAACTTGTCGTCGTTGTTCTCCTGTGCCGTCGCTGTTGTCGTGGCGGCGAGGGCTGCTGCGAGTGAGAAAAATAGTACTGGTCTCATTTGAGATTGTCTTTTATAAGTTAATAAGGTATATAGAAGAAGCGCTTCGGCTTCTGCCATTATCAAAAAAAGGATTAAAAGCATCATGCCATGGAAATCCCTTCCATGACATAATGCTTATGAAATTTCTTTATTACTTGATGAGTTCTCTCACCTTCTCTATCAGCTCCTGCTCGGCACCCTCGGTGTAGCCGTTGTGCTTGAACACCACCTTGCCTTCACCGTCGCAGATAATAACGAATGGTATCATCTCGCCACCGAACGACTTGCGGAACTCGCTGTTGGAGTCGAGGAGTACCTCGTATGGCCATCCGTGCTGGTTAACGAGAGGCTTCACCTTGTTGGCGTTCTGTGCCTTGTCAATGGAAACGGCATAGAGCTTCACGCCAGTCTCTGCCACCCAGTCCTCGTAAACCTCGCCGATAGCGCTGAGCTCACGGTTGCATGGCTTGCACCATGTGGCAAAGAATGAGATGATAAACGGTTTTCCGTCGTTGCTGAGAGTAGAGGTGTCAACTGTCTTGCCCTCGATGTTCTTCAGTTTGAACGATGGAAGCTGTGCGCTCGCGTTCTCCACAACAGCGAAGAGGAGCATTGCCAAAACGAGCAGACTCTTGCTCATCTTGCTCAGATTCAATATACAATTCTTTCTCATGAGTATGATATTTAATCGATTATTAATAACATGTATTGTGTATTTCGTGGCAAAATTAATTTTTATATTGTTTACTCCCAAATAAAAAACAAGAAAAATAAAGAAAATGGCTCGATTATTTAACAAATGACGCAATTTCGGGGTTTGTTTCATTATTATGTGATATTTATACACTTATTATCATGACAATAAGTGCATCTTCATTGAATGGAAGAAGACACATGGCTAAAGTCGGCATTAACCGCGAAATCGGTCACCTGACGGAAATAGCTGATTGTCGGGAAACATGCTCTTTATATCAATATAAAAGAATACAGGAAATCATACATATAATATATTATATAATGTGAAGGGGATATATAATGTAGAGGTGGGGTATATAATTAATGTGAGGAGGATATATATTGTGAGGGGGATATAAACACTACAATAAATCAAGACGGACTGATCATTACAGACTTGACTGCTTCGTATTCTCAATGGCATACCCATTCGTTTTCTCAATGGCATATCCATTCGTATTCTCGATGGTATATCCAGTGATTGCTGATGATTTGTAAAATTATATTCAATACTATAAAATTTCCTCCGAAACTGTCAGACCATCTGGTTTTCTTTATATCGGTTTGACATACAGGCAGTTAGCGACCTGACAGTTGTTCTGAATTGTCTGGATGGTTTGAAAACTGTCTGGCTCGCTAGTAAGCGTATCCGCGATGCTAGTGTATACGGTCAAAAAAAATATCGCCCAAGTTT